>Ga0222697_1000197_pt1 | contig 29819 bp, 35 predicted proteins | sample AntAcemetage1402_FD_179835 | JGI IMG/M metagenome (GOLD analysis project Ga0222697, IMG submission 179835) | Saline water microbial communities from Ace Lake, Antarctica - #1402 | ecosystem: Environmental > Aquatic > Non-marine Saline and Alkaline > Saline | place: Antarctica: Ace Lake... | reverse complement strand
TACCATTTAACTTTTGAAAGATTATCATATTTACTTGCTTCATTAAAGATATTAATAACTTCATTAAAAGCAGCTAGATATATAGCTACGGAGTCTGCTCCCTGTTCACTTATTACTTCTTCTGCAATTAAATTCAGTTTTTCTATTATTTCTTTAAAATCTTTAGTATCGGGATCGTACTTTTGACCATCAAGCGCTATTCCTCCTCTATCTTCAAAACTACTAGTTACTGCGGCATGAAGACCTCCGTTACCAGCATCATCTCTCCAAATAGGAATAATTGCCTTGATTCCATCCTTATTCATCAAATCAGCTACTGCTTTACCTTCATAAACATCATCTGTCACAAATCTAAATACATTATCATTTGGATAAGCTAAAGAATGAGCTGTGCTTCCTTGGCTAATTATTAAAATATTATTCTGATCAGCATAATTTTTAACCGCTTTAACTTCTGAACTTGATTGAGGGCCTATTACAGTCATCACTCCTTTTTCTTTTAATAATTTTAATTCTTCAAGCGCTTTTTCTGGATTTCCTTTTGTATCTTTAATAATAATTTCAATTCTTTTTTTACTATCTATACTAGAAAAATAATCATTAATATCAGTAACAGCAATATTTAAAGCTATTTTACTGCTTTCGCCTAAAGAAGACCAATCGCCAGTAATATCTAAGAGTGCTCCAACTAAAATGGTCTCTTGCTCATCAACTACTTTATCTTTGAAAAAATCTGAATACTGCCAAAACAGAACTCCTCCTATAATAACGATAAAAACTAAAATTATAATTTTATACATATATTTAATTTTTTTAATTATTTTTTTTCTTTTTTTCTGATAAATTTTCTTTTATTAATTCACGAACCCTTGTTCCATAATGCTCTTGCTTATGATAAGGATCTAATCCCATCATTGTCAAGATGGCATCCTCTAGATTATAATTAGCAACTTCTTTAAATTCATGAATAATATTATCTATTCTTTCTTTATTTCCTTCTCTGAATTCAGTTCTTGTATTCGCTTTTAATGGAAATCTGTTTTCTATTTTTCCTCCGCTAACAAGATCATTAAAACAATGCATCACATCGTTGCTAAAAACACCTTGACTATGCACAAAGAAAGCATTGCCAAGTAATCCTCTTTCAACAAGCTCTCTTTTACTGGGGTCGTAATGCTCTATTAAAAACATCATTTTCATTAATTTTGGAGCACCACCTATTGAGTAACCCATCTCATTCACTAAATATAATATTACTTTTTTTGTTATATCTATATCCATAATTACTTAATAATTTTTATTGCCTTACCTTTTACTAAAGCTTTGGTCACTTTTTTATAAGCCGAAGTTAAAATTCTTTGAAAGGTACTTCGTGAAGTTTTCATTAATTTAGCGCATTCAATCTGATCTAAATTTTTTATATTCTTCAACCTTAAAGCCTCTACTTCTTCAGTAGTTAATTCAATTTCATCAAGCATTCTCATAGGAATTCCTTGAGGTTTGAAATAGATTACATCAGGATCAAACCTTATTTTCCGGCAAAGTTTTGGTCTCGACATATAATTATTATATATTAAATCAATAATTTTCAGACTGCACTTGATAATATGCTCGTGGATGATCACAAGAAGGACATTTTTCAGGCGCTTCTAGTCCAATACGGACATAACCGCATTCCCGACAAACCCAGATAGTTTCTTGGTCCTTTTTAAATACTGTGCCAGCTTCTACTTGTGCTAATAATTTTATATATCTTTCTTCATGATGTTTTTCCGCTTTAGCAATTGAACGCAGTCTTCCAGCAATATTTGATAATCCTTCTTCTTCGGCAACTTTGGCAAATTCAGGATACATTTTTGTATGTTCATAATTTTCTCCAGCAATAGCCGCCTTTAAGTTTTCGACTGTTTTACCATAAACTGTTGGCATTCCCGCCTCAACTTGTATCTCGCTTAAATCTTCTTTGCTTTCTTTCTTTAGTTCTTGAATATGCTCAAACAATCTTTTAGCATGAGTTTTTTCTTGTTCTGCTGTTTCTATAAAAATAGCAGCGATTTGTTCATATCCTTCTTTTTTCGCAATTTTAGAATAAAACGCATAACGATTCCTGGCTTGCGATTCTCCAATAAACGCTTTTGTTAAATTTTGTATTGTTTTTTTCATATTCTTTATTATATCAAAAAATAACTCACTATGCTAATCCTTTTTGTTTTTTAATTTTTTCTGTTCGAGTTAAATATTCTTTTCTTAATCTAATGTTTTTAGGAGTAATTTCTAAGAACTCATCTTCTTTCATAATTTCTAATCCTCTTTCTAGGGTTACTTCCATGGGAGGAGTCAAAACAATAGAATCATCAGACCCCGAAGCCCTGATATTAGTTAATTTCTTTCCTTTAATTGGATTCACCCACATATCATCTCCTTTTGAAGCATCGCCAATAATCATTCCGCTATAAACATCGGTATTTGGATGGATATAAATTCTACCCCTTTCTTCTAAATTCCATAAAGCGTAAGCTAAAGCTTTTCCGTTCTCCATAGATATCATCGATCCACGTTCATGTTTATTAATATCACCTGCATATTCTTTGAATCCAATAACCCGACTAGTAAAAATACCTTCACCTTTTGTATCAATTATAAAATCTCCTCGATAACCAAGAATACCACGAGTTGGAATTTCAAAAACTAATCTTTGATAATTTTGTTCTGATTTCATATCAATCATTTTTGCTTTTCTTTTAGACAACTTCTCAATAACCATACCAGCCATTTCTTTAGGCACGTCTATGATTACTTCTTCATATGGTTCCTGTTTTATTCCATCTTTATTTTTAATAATTACCTTAGGCTGAGAAACTTGCATTTCAAAATCCTCTCTTCTCATATTCTCTAAAAGAATAGCAATATGCAATTCTCCTCTACCATAAATCTTATAATGTCCGCTTGTTGTCTTAAAATCAATTTTTAAACCAACATTAACTTCTAATTCTTTTTCTAGTCTCTCTTTCAATTTACTATTAGTTACATATTTCCCTTCTTTACCAGCAAAAGGAGAATTATTTATCATTAAATCAAGTGAGATTGTTGGCTCATCAATTTCAATAGCTGGTAACATTTCTTGATCCTTATCTTGGCAAATTGTTTCTCCGATATATATATTTGGCAATCCAGCCACCATCACAATATCGCCAGCCACCGCCTCATCAACTTCTTTCCTATCTAATCCATAAAAAGTATATAAATTACTTATCTTACCCGTTCTAAATTCATTTTCACTTTCCTTTATAACAACGGTCATTCCTTTTTTTATTTTGCCTTGATATATTCTACTAACAGCCATTCTTCCCATATAATTATCGTAAGCCAAATTAAAAGGTTGCATTTTTAAAGGTTTTTTATTTGCCTTATCACTTGAAGCTGGATTTACTTCTTCTAATATTAAATCAAGAAGTGGAGATAAATCTTTGTCTTTATCATCTAATTTTCTTTTGGCAATTCCCTGTTTAGATATGGCATAAATTGTTTTAAAATCAAGCTGTTCATTACTCGCTCCTAAGCTCATAAACAACTCTAAAATCATATCGTTGACTTCATTTGGTCTAGCGGCTGGCTTATCTATTTTATTAATAACCACAATTGGTTTTAAATTAAGTTCTAGTGATTTTTTTAAGACAAATTTTGTCTGAGGCATAGGTCCTTCTTGAGCATCTACCAAAAGCAAAACAGAATCAATTGATCTTAAAATTCTCTCTACTTCAGAACTAAAATCAGCATGACCAGGAGTGTCAACAATATTTATTTTTGTATCCTTATAGATCAAAGAAGTGTTTTTTGAGTAAATTGTAATTCCTCTCTCTTTCTCTAATGCGTCTGAATCCATACTGGTATCTTCATCAGCCATTTTTGTTTGGTGCATTAAAGCATCAGTTAAAGTTGTTTTTCCATGATCTACATGGGCAATAATTGCAATATTTCTTATTTCCATATATTTATTTTGAATAAAAATGCCTCGCTCAAAGCAAGACGATTACATAACAATATCACGAATAGCCTAAAAAGGCAACCTAAAAAATTCCTTTGGCAGCCAGAATAGTAACCATTAAAGCAAAAGTTATATCTCCTAAAATTATTACTGTATTCATTTTTTTAGCTGAATATTTTATGGTCGCTAAGAAAAGAATTAAGACATCATTAGGCAAAGGCGCAAATCCTATGTAGAAATAAGCGATAACCGGGATCATTCTTTCTAACCATTTTCTCTTTTTAAATATATTAGCAACTTTGTCTATTTTTTTATCCCACTTTCCTCTAATTAATTCTCGTCCTTTAGAGCCAGCATAAAACATTATCATATCGCCTATGGCTAAACTTATCCCCGAAACCAGTCCTAGATAAATAGGATTAATGCCTCCAGCCACAAGGATAATTAAAAGACCAATAAAAGAAATAGACCCTGCAGCAGAAAAACCGCCAAAAAATGAAACAATAAACGCAAGAATATATCCATTTCGCACGCCAATTTTATCTACTATTTCTTCAGGGTTTATAAAATAAAGAAGAGTGATTATGGAAATCAAAAAAATAGCTAACACTATAAACCCAATAATTTTTTTGTTGTATTTTTTAACCATGTATTATAAAAATCTGCCTTAATTATAGCAGATTCCTAAATAACATCCTATCTAACTTCCCATTAAAACAATTTTCGAACTTTTATTTCTTTCCTCCCCTTTTTACTGATGAAGAAGTTAACCATAAAATAAATGGTCTTCGGAGTTTATCAATAGACCATTCATTATCTTTAAAAAGAGCTGGCTTATCTTTTTTAAAACACGTAAGCATAACCAAAGTTGCGTGTAAATTTAATGGAGATAATTTATTATGTTCTAATAAAAAGTTCTGTTTTCTAGTCATTATGACAATTATATCACTATAACTCATAAAAATCAACTAAATCAGACTATCTAGCTCCGCTGGTAGGACAACTTTCGAACCTGTTTTTTTATGAACAATTCTATTCTACTTTAAATTTATCCTTATAAATCTCTTCTAATATCTCTAAAGATGCTTGAACTGATGGATTTTCAGTATTTTTTAATACTAATCTATCTTTATATTCCCTAAATAAAAATCCCAAAAATTCATCACCCCATGACGGTGTAAATGTTATGACGCCCTCAAAATCAACAATGATTTCTTCATTTTCTTCAACGTCTTTTAGTGATGGTTTAAAAGCGGCAACTGCTTCCCTGCCAAACTGCCGACTATTTAAGGTTGTACCAAATTTTTTTAAATATATAATCATATTATTAAAATTTAATTAATGCTAAACACCCTTTTGTATAAATATTTGTTTTTCTAATGTTTAAATTGGTCCTGCTTTTATTAATTTTAAGTTTTGCATCACCAGTTTGAAAAGTTAAACTAATCTTATTATCAGCTACAACATTCCTAACAAACTTTAACCCGTTTCCACGATATTCTGGAGCCCGCCCAGAAATTACCTCATTGAAAGCAACATATAAAGCTTTTTGATGAGTTGTAAGTTCTGGCTTTATTTTTTTTAAAGTTTTTAATATTCCCTGACCTCTATCAGCTAAAGCTATTTTTCTGCTAGCTAAATCATAAGCAAAAAATATACCTGGAATATCAAGCCATTTCCCCAAATTGTGGTCAAAAGAATTATTACCAATCTCGCCAGTAATTGCTGAGATCAAAGGGAATATTTTGCTTAATTCCCTTATTCCCCCTAATTCACTTTCTAATCTCGTCAAACGTGCTTGAAATACTGAGCTGTCGGGACAATAAAAATCAGGATAAAATTCTATTTTAAGATTATTACTAACCCAGCTTTTTGCCAATTTAAAAAGTAAACTCTTTTTATTATTTCTTATATAATCATCGACATCATTTCTTGTATAATATCTATGTCCAGTTGTCATTCGACGAACTGGAGATAATCTACCAGCATTATCCCATCGTCGCAAAGTTTGGATAGAAACTCCAAGCATTTTAGATGTTTGACCAATTGTTAATAATTTTGAATTCATACGAATCTATACATTATTATATGTATTTATAGTATATTAAACAAAAACTCTTGTCAAATCTATACATATCAACTTATCCACAGTCTTAAATAAAAAATCAAAACATCCTATTTAGCTCCGAGCGTGGAACACCTGCCCGCTTGCCCGCCTCTGGAGGGCCTCTGGAGGGATGTTAGAACCTGTTTTGTAAAAAATCAAGCCCGATAATGAGCTTGATTTTTATTTATCCGATTATATTGAATAAAGTCTAAATGCGAGTTACATTTATCGCATTAGGACCTTTTTCTGAATCAACCTTCTCAAAAGACATCTTATCACCTTCTTTTAAATCTTCATATGTAACTCCTTTGAGTTCATTGCTATGAAAAAATAATTCCTTTTCTTCGCCTTCGATGGTAATAAATCCAAATCCTTTATCGGTTAATGTTTTAATTGTTCCTTCCATGTTTGTGTATAAATTTAATTAATTAATATTTTTTAAGGTTTTATCCTAAAGTTTAGTTTCCCGAATTAATCCGACTAAATCTTATTGGGCAACTATCTTATATGAGCTATGTTAACATATAAATAATAGTCAGTCAAACAAAAAACCACAAATATAGCGGTTTTAGATTGGCTCCGTTAGCTGAACGCCTGCCCGCTTGCCCGCCTCTGGAGGGCCTCTGGAGGGATGTTAGAACCTATTTTATAAATTCAACCTTAAGATTCTTTCCTAGAACAGAAGCAATTTTTTGAAGTGTTTCAATTGAGAAATTTTGATTACCTGCTTCCATACGAGCAATATTGCTTTGTTTAGTTCCGATTTTTTTAGCTAATTCAGCTTGTGTCATTTTTTTCTTTTTTCTTAATTGCAAAATCTGATAAGCAATCTCTAATTGCCTACCATATTCGTCATAAATCCTTTTAGCTTCAGGATTCTTTAGTTGCTCGACCAAGTATTTATCAAAAGATGGATATTCAATTTTCTTATTTTTCTTTTTCATATTTAACTATACTTTTATTTATCTTATAATCTTCAAAATTATTTAGAGCTCTATTGATTTCTTGTTTCGGTGTTTTAGTCGTTTTTTTCAAAAAAGAATGCAAAAGAATTATTTTCTTTTCTATTACAGCTATATAGAAGATACGATGTCTATTTTGAGAAAAATCTACTCGTAATTCTCTAATTTTACCTTTAATATATTTAGAATATGGTTCATCTAATATTCCTTTATTATCTCTAATAAAATATATATACTTAAGAACTTTTAATCTGTCTTTTATTTGTAACTCATTAATATATTCCAAAACAGGCACTTTGTTATTTTGACTGTTTCGATAATAATAAATCTTATATTCATTGTATATCATATATGATATATGTCAATAGTTATTTTATGGAAAAATAAAAAACCTCCTATATGTGTATTATAGCAGATTTTTGGAGAATACTCTATCTGGCTCTGCGTCGTGAACGCTGTTAGAACCTATTTTGGGATAGAATTAAGGAAGAATTGAGTTTAATTAGTAATTTAACACAATTAGCTAATGATTTTAATTAGGCTCCGCATGCTGAACGATGTTAGAACCTGTTTTATTTATCAAATAAAGTTTTTTGAATAAATGGTCTTATATCGGATTCTACTAAAATTCTTTTTATATCTGTTTTTGAAATCATAGACATGAGTGGATCTGTTGTATTTTCAGGATTATTTTTATCAATTATTGAAAATCCTACATATTCTATTTTTTTATTTGTTCTATATCTAACCCAATCAATAGCTGGGATAATATCACTATCAGAACTAACAATTACAGCAGTATCATACTTGTTATCAATCGCTCCGACTATTAAATCAACAGCCAATTTCACATCAATACCTTTTTCTCTGTATCTTTCATACTGTATCTCACTTATTCCAATCTTTTTTAATTTCTCGTATTCAATTACACGCCCATCAACTGGTATTTTTTCCATTCTTCTTCTGAGTTTACTTGTTTTTATTTCCCAATTATTTTTTTTCAATTTAGTAAAAAAGGTTGTTTGATTAGACATAGCTTTTTTTGTTCTCATATCCCCAACCTTTTCAGATACTGTTCCAACATAAAATCTTTTACCATTAGTCGAAATCTGTCTATCACTAACTAAAAAATTAACAAATTTATCATAATTAAAATTAATCTCTTGAAATCTAAGTTTTTTTAACACCAAATGATAAAAATTAGCACCATCAATAAAAATACAGACTTTCTCCATATTCAACATTATAACACAAAAAAAAGACCTGCACACTCCGAAAGGAGGCGCAGGCGACTTTCTATGTTTAAATATAGTTTATTTATTTAACCTTGTCAAGTTTTTATATGTGGAAAACAATCTGGCTCCGAGAGTGGAACACCTGCCCGCTTGCCCGCCTCTGGAGGGCCTCTGGAGGGAAGTTAGAACTTGGTATTTTGATAGATCTCCTAATTTGTTGACTGGACGATATTAGAACCTGTTTTGTATAAAATATTATTCAATATCCTTAGTTTTGTTAGTTAAATCACTTAAACAAACCAATTTTAACTAGGGCTTTATCTACTTTATCTTCTTTTTCATCCTGAGTCATGTTTATAATTTCTTTGTCTATGAATATATGCATTAGTTCATGAGCAACTGTATAAATAAAATATTTAACATCTTTTTTACTATTAACTCTTACGAATATAGTACGAGGCAGATAAAAAAGTCCTCCACCGCCATATTTTGTTAGATAACATGTATATCTATTCAAAGGCTTTGTTTTGAAAAGCTGCTTAATTTTATTAAAATAATCTTTTTCAATAATTTTCCATAAAGGTATTACTGAATCTCTCGTAGTTTTTTTAATCATTAAATTAGATTTATTGTTCAAATATTCTCTTATCTTCCTAGTTACCTTATTAGATTTATTATCATTTTTTATTTCCTGCCATAATTCTTTAGGAATTTTAGGAAAAAAAATAGAATCACAATATTTTTTCAATAACTCGTGATTTTTCATACTCCAAATAATAGTTTCTATTTCTTCTTTTTTTGACTGATAGAAATAAACTATAGCCATAATATTACTCTTCTATAATACTATACAAACTAAAAACTAACTATTATTGATAATCTTAAAGCTGTTTATATTCTTTATATACAACAATTACTCTTCTTAAAACCAAACTCTTTTTGGAAGGAAAACCAATAAAATCAAACCATCTAAATAAGAAATCTTGCTTATGTATTTTCATTATTTTTCCATCGTATGGATCTATATATATAATTTTATTATCAGTAATGCCAATTATTACTGAATAATGCCCTTCTCCTTTTAATGAAAACCAATCAATAATTACTGGAATTTTTTTATTTATTAAACTCTCAAGATTTTTTATGGAAAAATTATCTTTAAAGTAAGCTTTAAAACCAAGTTTTTTCGCATACTTTATTAAGTTCTGGTGTGCACAACCTATCTTTGAAGTAGTACTTGTTTGTTTCGCAATGATTTTTTCTGATTTATCAACTCCATAATATGACAAAATCATCTTTAATGAAGCAGGACCACACAAATAATAAGCAGATTGTTTATATGGTTTTATTTTTAACATAAATATATAACAGATATTAATTATTATATCCATAATAACACATTTTACCAATAGGCTCTAACATCCAGCTCGGGATAAAAAACAACCGCATCAATAAGCGGTTATTTTTTATACCTTACTATGACATACTATACTCTATTATACCCTTCTATGCTCCGCGGGTAGGACTCGAACCTACAACCAATTGATTAACAGTCAACTGCTCTACCATTGAGCTACCGCGGAATATATTTAATTGTAATGTTATTTTACAACAACAAACTGAATTAATCAAGATTTTTTAATAAAACATCAAGGATTTCTTTTGCAGATTTTTGCCAAGAGAATTTTTTAATTTGCTCTTTCCCTTTTTCTATTAAATCCTGCCTTAAATTATAATCAGTCAATCCTTTATAAATCGCTTCTGAAATCTCATTAATATCGGTATTATCTTTAATATAAATCCCCGCCTGACCTATTACTTCAGGGATAGAAGCTTTGTTGCTAGTTATCACTGGCGTTCCGCAAGCAATTGATTCTAAAGGAGGCAAACCAAATCCTTCATAATCGGAAAGATAAATTGTTAAATCTGCAGCGTTATATAAAGCAATTAAATCTTGTCCTTTAAGATAATCATGACGTAAGATAGATTTTCCAAATAATTTTTGATTAGTATAATTAGTTCCGACGATTAAAAATTGATAATTATTTAATTTATTAGATATTTTTTTAAAAGCTTCAATTATTTCTGGTAAATGCCGACGATTAAAAATAGAACCAATATAGAGAATAAATTTGTCTTTAATTTTATACTTCTCTTTAATTTCAATTAATTCTTTATTATCTTCTATTTTCTTAAAATCATTATCAATCCCCCAAGAAATATTAAAAACTTTATCTGGATTCACTTGATAGTGTTTAATTACTTCTTGTTTACTGAATTCTGAAGGCGTAAAAATAATTTTTGCTTTTTTAGCTGATATCTTAGAAAATTTCTTTAATAATATCTTATCCCAAAAACTAGGCCAATTATACATTTCGGGATGCGCTTGATAAATAATATCATGTAAAATTAAAGCTGTTTTCCCTTTATAAAATATTGGAGATATATAACTCGGACAAAACAAAATATCAACTTTATCTTTTTTAGCTTCTCTTGGTAAAAGATAATGCATGAATAATGCATTGCTTTGTATTCCAATAGGAGCTTTAAGTAATTTTTTTTCAAATTTATCAGATAAATTTAATTCTGGAACTTCTTTTTTAAAATAAAGAATGAATTTTAGATTATTATCAAAATTATCCCATTGTTTAATGAGATTAATAAGAACCCGGCCAACGCCGGTTCTTTTTACTTCTAGACTATGAGCGTCAATTCCAATAATCATAAATCTATTTTTCCTTTTTTATTAAAATAAAAATCTTTAATGCCTAATAAAATATACTTAGCCCAAATTCTTTTTTTAGGCAAGAAAATATATTTTAAAATCTGTTTTTTTGTTCTCCAATTAATATCTATATAAATAAATGGCTTAATATACCAAGGCGCGTATTTTTTAGCTAAAATTAATCCATTTCTAATGTGATAATAAATATACGATGGTGACTCTGCAATGCTACTTTTTGAACCTTTGTGCCAGATTATAGCTTTTGGTGTGAAAACACACTTATATCCCTGTTTTTGAGCCTTTAGCGACCAATCTGTATCTTCATAGTATAGAAAGTACTCTTCAGGTATTAAACCAATCTTTTTAATAACTTCTTTTTTAACTAAAACGCAACATCCGGTAATATAGTCTGTTTTTTGCGTTTCTGGCTCATTATATTGTCCATTATCCACTTCATTATACCCTATCATTGTTCCTTTATTATATAACCAGTTAATTTTACCTCCTGCAAACCAAATTTTTTCTTGCCTCGCCGTAGTTCCTTCCGTTGCGGGACGAAGGCGGGTCTTCTCATTATGAAAATATATTTTCGGACCAACCATACCTATTTTATCATCCCTCTTAGCAACTTTAACCATTTTGCTTAAAAAATCATTACTAACTATTGTATCATTATTTAAAAGTAGAATATAATTAGCTTTATTTTTTAAAGCGTATTTTATGCCAACATTATTACCGCCAGAAAAACCAAGATTTTCTTTATTATAAATAACCTTTATTTTAGGATCTGAAACTTGAAATTTTTCTTTTGAGCCATTATCAATAATGACTACCTCGTAATTTGGGTAGTCATTATTTTTTAGAGATTCAAGACATTCTAAGGTGTCTGTTTTCCCATTCCAATTAACAATTATAATCGAAACTTTTGGAAACATTAATTTTTGCCATTCTTATTACTATTATCAGACCCTTGCTGCTGAGTTGATTGCTGAATTTGATTTTGCAATTGTGAATCTTCTCCCTGATTACTTGTATTTATCTGTTGCTGAACAGCGTTATCTATTGCATTTATCGCTCTAATCCTGCTTTCAACCCTTTGCTGTTCATCATTTAAAATATTGTTTAATCTTACTTTGAATTCTTCTTTTTCTTGCAATTTATTCATTACTTCTCCAAAGTTTTCTAAATGTTCTTGCCTTTTTTCCTGTATTTTTTCCATAACTGCCTTAGGAGCTTGTTCTCCTAGTTTTTGCATAATTTCTTGATGAAGCATTTGTTGATTTGTATATTTATCAAGAAAACTATTAAATTTATCTGAATCAGGATTTTCTTCTTTAAACTCCTGTATTCTGTTATTAATTCCATTAATTAATCCTTGATACTTTTCATCTATTTTACTAAACTTATTCTGCAAATTTTCGTCATCAGCTTTATTTTGAACAGTTTCTCTAGCTTTGACTAATTGACGACTAGCTTTTTTAAGTTCTAACTCAGATTTTTTAACTAAATCACGAGTAACCCACAGTTGAACAGTACTAAAAGCATTTTTAAACCAAGATAAGATTCCTGGCTCTTCAACGCCTAACTCTTCAGCTGAGACGTCAACTTCTTCTGCTAAAACAGAAAAAGAAAACAAACTAAAGGAGAAAACAATAAGAAACGAAGATAGCGCAATTTTTTTAAACATATTTTTTTATTTTTATTTTATTTATTCAATAATTATATTATACATCTTTTTCTCAACTGGTTCTACATCTTTCTCCCATGAACGTAGATAGGAAAATGTTATTTCTGTATTTCCTGATTCCAAAGCAGTAAAATTAAATGTTTCTTCTCCTCCGGCGCCAACCATTCCTTCACTTGCTTCAGAAGCAAAATTTCTATCATCTAATTGAACATAATTAGAATCAAGACTAACTTCCCAACTATATCCAGTTGTTGGATTAGAATCTAGAACAACTAAAAATTTTTCACCTTTTTTTGTATCAATCGTATCAGAGGTACTTTTAGGAGTATCTTCTTTAAGATCATTTGAAATATCAAGAGGTTCTTCTTCTTGATTTTCTGTATTACTATCTTTGTTTAAAAAATTAAAATAATATAGTCCATATCCTAAAGCTACAATAACAAAGACAAGGATAAGGATAATAATGATTGGTTTTAACATATTTTTTAAAATCTGGTTTATATGCAAAATTATTTCAATATAATCTATACAATTTCACCTTTATATATTATATCACATAATTAAATTTTGAAAAACAACTAAAAACGTCCATTTTAATGGACGCTTTTATTGCCTGAGATATTTAATTTTATCTACTCAAAACATTTGCCAAATCCGTGATAAAAACCTTTTCTATCTGGATTGTTTTCAAATTTATCCTGGATATATTGTATTTTTTGATTGGCTTGCTCTTGAGTTATTGTTCCATTGTCAACCATGGCTTGAAGATGAGAATTCATACGTTCTTGTTTTAATTCTCTTGCTTCTTTGGTGCGTTCTTGAATCTGTTCTTTAGTTATGCCATGCTCTTCAGCTATTTGATTAAAATTCTTTCCCTCTGCCCAAGCATTTTTCATTTGATCAGTGCTAATGCCTAGAAATTCTGCTTTTTTCTGAAATATTACCTCTTGTTTTTGAGCATCAAACCCAAACCATCCTTGAGCTGAAGCAACTCCAGCGCCTAAAATACCGATTAATCCTACTGTTAAAAACGAATACATTAATATTTTTTTCATAATTTTGTTTTAATTAATTTTATTAAATGATCATTTCGACTCTGTATATATTAATACATCCAAAATCCATTTTTATTTCATTACCTATTTCGATGCATTGGTTTATACGGCATATTCTTAATCATATGAATACCTAATGCATCTACTTGATTATTAATACGCTTTCCTAAAATTAAAACTTGATCATCTACTTTTACTTTCTCTTTAAAAGGAAGTTTAGTTTTTGGATTGATAATAATGGTTAATATTTCTTCGTTAAATGTTTTTAAATAAAAACCATCATCTATCATATTAGAAATGGTTCCTTTATGTATTTGAGAATGTTCTGTATTTCCAAATCCACGATAAAATCCTCCTGCTACAGGTAATTTCTCTTGTTGAGCTTTTAAGAAAAGACCTGGATGCATTTGTGTGCTAGCAATTGCAAAACCACCTATAACAACAAACGCTATAATTGCTAAAACAGAATAAAGAATTGGTCTCCGATAAGAAAAAGAAAACTTCTTTACAAATATTTCTAAAACAATAATTAAAACAATAGCTGTTAAGATTAAAATCCATGGTAAGGATATTAGAAAAATACCTATTCCTTTAAATCCGAAACTTGGTAAAAACCATATTCCACTTGTTCTTAAGCTAAAGATAATGAAGCTGATGAAGAATATAATAGAAAGAGATACAAAAAATGTAATCAAAAAAAATAAAGATGTTTTTAATACAAAATATGTTTTTGGCTTCATTTTGACTTGCCCACTATTTACTTTATCAATTACTTTTTCAGATAAAGATAATTTTTTTAATTCTTTATTCATGATATTTTTTACAAAAGAATTTCATTTTCTTTTTACCTCTTTTTAATCTAATGCCAACTGTAGAAACTGGAATATGTAGAATATCAGCTATTTCCTTATAATCCAATTCTTCAAAATAGCGAAGAATTAATGGTTCTCTATATTTAAAATCAAGATAATTAAGACATTTATCAATCATCTGACGAATTTCTCTTTCATTTATTTCATCCTCTGCTTTTTCCTTTGAAATTAAATGAGGGAATAAGGAATCTAAATCAAATAAAGACAATGATTCTTTTGCCTTTTTCTTAATTGCATTTATAAATTCATTATGAGCAATACGATAAAGCCATGGTGAAAATTTCCTTGATGTATCGAAGCTTTGAATGTTTGTATAAGCTTTAATAAAAACATCTTGGACTAAATCTTCAATTTCATGATAATTAGAAAGAAATTTTCTGGCATAACGTGTTATTTTCGCTTGATATCTTTCAACTAATAGGCCAAAAGATTCTGATTCACCTTTTTGAACTATCTGCGCAATTTCTTCATCTGTTAATTCGCTTTTTAAATTAGGCATATAAATTCCTGTAACTTACTACAATTAAGCGCCATGCTTTATTTCAATAACATCACCATCTTGAATAATATAATTCTTGCCTTCTGTCCTGATTAACCCTTTTTCTCTGGCTTGAGCAATTCCGCCAACATTAATTAAATCTTGCCAGTTAATCACATCAGCTTTTATAAAATTATCTTCAAAATCAGTATGAATAGCTCCTCCGGCTTGAGGAGCAGCGCTTCCTTGTTTAAGAGTCCAAGCTCTTGTTTCATCAGAACCTGTAGTTAAAAAAGTAATTAAATCAAGTAATTGATACGCTTTTTTAATAAGTAAATCAAGTTTTGATTCATCGGTAATTCCTAAATCTTTTTTTTCCTCATCTTTTAACTCTCCTATTTCAAATTCATTTAAAATATCTACAACAATATATGGAAAATCATTATTTTCAAAATCATTTTTAATTTTATCTGTTAATTCTTCTTGGCTTCCATTTAAAAGAAAAAATCTTGGTTTAAGCGTTAAGAGTTGATACTGTTTTAAAATCTCTTCTTCTTTGTCATCTATTTTTCCATAAAGCATTTCTCCTTTTTCTAAAATTGTCATTGCTTTTTTAATAACATCAGCTTCTTCAATATTTCTTTTGTCAAAAACCTTTTCTAATGTGGCTAAATCCTTTAAAGCCATTTCAGCGTCTAAAATCTCTTTATCTTCTAAGGGATTTATCTGATTCTGTGTATTAACAATTTTATCATTTTTAAAAATACGGAGAATATATAAAACAGCATCAGCTTCTCTGATGTTCGCTAAAAACTTATTACCCAATCCTTCTCCTTCATTTGCTCCTTTAACTAATCCAGCAATATCAATAAATTCAATGGTTGTATAAATCTTTTTTGCTGATTTAGTTAATTTAGTAAGCTGATCAACCCTTTCATCAGGCACCGTTACTACTCCGACATTAGGATCAATCGTGCAAAAAGGATAATTAGCTCTGTCTATTTGTTTTTTAGTTAATGATTGGAATAGTGTTGACTTGCCCACATTAGGCAAGCCAACTATCCCGATTGATAAAGACATAATTTTATTCTATTGAATTAACTTTTATTCTCTTTTCAAGCTTATACCACAAGTTGGGCATTTTAAAGTTGAACAAGGAGCTCCTTTTTGATGAGGTACTTTATAATCACACTTTTCACAAATACAAAAACCATTTGGTCCTTGTCCAGATGCTTCCTCAATTTTATTTTTAAATCTACCCTCTCTTTGCCAACCAAAACTTTTACCAAATTCGGGTTTATAAAATCCGGTTTCTATTTCATAACCTATAATTTGAATGGCAACATATTGTAATTCTTCAATCTTGTTTATCATTTCTTCTCTTAATTTGTTGGAAATTTTAGTAGCTTCTTCCACACTTAAATTACTTGGTAATTTTATTTCTAAATTAGCAGTTACAGCAGAACCTTTTTTCTGTGTTTTCAAGGAATCAATCTCAATATTCTGCGTTTTAGCAATTAATTTTATTTTCTCTTCTATTTCCTCGCCAGCAGAAACATCAAGCAAGGAACCAGCTGCTTCTTTGCCAACTAAAAATGCTTCTTTAATTATATATAAGCCCATAAGTAAAGCTAAAAGAGCATCAGCATAAATCCAATATTGAGTCAGAAATAAACCCGCCAAAATTACTAGAGAAGTATAAACGTCAATTCGCGAATGAATTCCATCTGAAAGTAAACTAACAGAGCTTTCTTTCTTGCCATAATAAATTTTAAATCTAGCCATTATTTCATTAACAACCACTGAAAATATCATTACTCCAAATGCTAAATAGCTAATATTAATATCTTTTGGTTCTAAAAAACTCTGATAAGCTTTATAAATTATTCCAATGCCAGTTATTAAAACAATTACAGTAATAATAACTCCCCCCATGACTTCAAATTTATAATGACCGTAAGGATGCTTTTTATCAGCCGGCTTATTAGATATTTTAATCCCAACATAACTAATAGTTGATGAAAAAATATCTATGAAAGAATCTATTCCAGCAGCTAGAATTGCAACCGAATTAGAAAAAAGACCGATAGTAATTTTACTCCCGGCCAAAACCACGTTAGCTAATATTGAAGTTACTGCTACTTTTTCTTTCATTTTATTGCTAAATTTATTTGCTTAATAATTTTTTGGAATAATCCTCGATAATTCGGATAAATTTCAGTTACTGGCTTCATTTGTATAGTTGAATCAACAAAATCTTTTTTATAAGGAATTTCTCCAATAATTGCAATATTATTTTCTTTAGCAAACTTTTTTATTTTCAAACAAAATTTCTTTGCCAAATCATATTTATTAATGACGATTCCATGTTTAATCTGAAAATGATTTGCCAGATACAAGACTCGTTTTAAATCATGCAAAGCTGAAGGCGTTGGCTCGGTTACGGCGACAATATAATCAGTACCAACTAATGAAGCAATTACCGGACAACCAATTCCAGCTGCTGAATCTATTAAAATAACCTCTGCTTTTAATTTTTTGTTAATTTTTTCGGAATATTTTCTAACTTCAGCCACTACTTCACCAGAAGCCAACTCGCCTAGTTTAAGCTCGCCCGAAATTAAATCTACATTATAGTTTTTCCCTATGTAAATTGTGCCAATTTCTTTTTTTGTTTCAGAAATAGCATTTTCAGGACAAGCAACAAGACAAGCCTTACAACCAATACAAATATCTTTGACAAAAGCTGGATATTTATCTTTAACAAAAACAATCGCATTCTGTTTACAAACAGAAGCGCATTTACCACACTTAATACATTTATCAAAATTCCATTTAGGTATAGGTTGATAAATCTTAATAAACTTTTTTCTTTTAATAGAAAGGAGAAGATGATCATTCGGACATTCTACATCAACATCCAAAAGCGCAGTTTTACTGCTTTTAGCAAATTCAACTGCCAAAGAAGTGGCAACTAATGATTTGCCGGTACCTCCTTTTCCGCCTGTAACTGCAATTTTCATATTTTATTCGGGCAAAACCCCCAAAGTATTATTAAATCTATTAATATAATTAAAAAGGCCCATTACAGAAATAATTTCTATAATCTGAGCTTCGTTAAATTTTTCTTTTAGCTTTTCAAATAATTCCGGCTGATCAAGATGACCGTCTAAAGTTACGTCTTTTACTAATTCCAATATTTCTTTTTCCTCATCAGGCATTTTTTCAACATCCTCTATTATTTCTTCACTTGCTCCTAATTTTTTTATCATTTTTTTTGTAACATCAACACAAAAAGGACATTTTAATGTCTTAGAAACTACTGAAGCAATCTTCCACTTTAAAAGAGATTCTATTTGACTTTCATTCATTACTGCTTTAAAAAGCTCTGTAAATTCTTTTAAAATTTTAGGACTATGAGCCATTACCTTGACCCATTCAGGCACATTGCCTGTTTTCTTTTCAAAATCTTTATAAACTTCCATAGCTACTTCTTCTATTTCATTTTTCTCTAACAATTTAATTAAAGCCATAAATTTATATTTAATGTTCTTTACAAGCATCTTCTAGGCCTGCCTTTTCAAGTTTATTATCTTTCCATAAATCAAAAATATCTTTTACTGTTTCTGCTTGATGTACATATACGTCAATTCCTAGTTCTTGACATAAACTAATCGCTTTTGAACCGAGACCTTTACATAATAAGATATTTGCTCCATGTTTTTTCATTAATTCTGGTGGCAAACCAATCCCGCCCATATGTTCGCTAGTGTTATCTATCATTTCAATTACTTCGCCTTTTTCATTAAGAAAAGTATAAGTTAAACAACGACCAAAATGCTCGGCTATTTTATTATTCAAGCCTTTTTTATTATTCGTCGGAATAACTATTTTCATATTAATTAATTTTCTTAAGTTTTCCGTCTATAAGTTTCTGCAAAACATCTTTAATTGTACCTTCTTCAGAATAAACTTCAATATTAAATTGATTTAATACATCTAATGCTCTTGGTCCTACGTTTCCTGTTATCACAACATTAATATCTTTCTCTGCCATTAATTGAGCAGTTGAGATACCTGCTCCACCTGTTTGATCTATGTTTTTGTTTTTTATTATTTCTATTTCCCCAATTTTATTATCCTTAACTTCGGTAATAATAAAATAGGGACATCTTCCAAAAATATTAGAAACATTATTTTCAATATTTTTATCTGTTGAACTTATTGCTATTTTCATATTATTCTCCTATCTTAATTTATTTCCGACCTTTACTCAACGCACATCAGTCACTATTATTATAATTGACTTTTGTAGCTATATCAAGCATCATAAGTAATAAGGAGGGCTAAAGCCCTTTTAAAATTGAATAATTACAGAATTTAATAAAGAAATACTAACGATATAAGACAAGGAGGAACAGAAATGGACGAAAGAAATTTGATCCTGCCAGGCAATCCCAGATATCAACCCAAAGAAATGAAAGGTTTTTTCGGCTATGATTATCTTTATTTTGGCCTGGCTCAAGTGGAAATCGCTACGCTAGAAACCCTTGGCGAAATCGGCGTAATTCCAGCTGAAGAAATGAAAACTCTTGGACTAAAACTGAAAGAAAAATTATTGGCAATACCGACAAGCCAAGTGGACAAGATCGAAAGGAAAATCACCCACCATGATGTCAGGGCTTGGGTCAGAAAAGCGCAAGAGATTATAAATAATGATCTGGCCCGATGGGTACACATTCCTCTTACCAGCTATGATCCTTTGGACACCGGAAGAATTATCCAATTCCATTCGGCTTACCAAAAAGTACTAAAACCATCGCTAAAAGAAACCGTGAGTCTCTTAGCCGACTTGGTAGAAAAATTTGCCAGTCAAGTACAAATCGGCCGAACACACGGCCAACACGCCTTGCCAATAACAGTCGGTTTCTGGCTAGCAACCATTCTCCAGCGAATCCTTTATAACTGGAAACAGATGGAAGTTTACTCTGAAGGATTGGTCGGCAAGATTTCTGGAGCAGTTGGAGCCTACAACGCTCAAGTTGGATTACAACTAGAACAGCGATGTGGAAGCAAAACCTTTGAAGATCGCGTTTTGGAAAAACTAGGTTTATCTCCAGCAAAAATCAGCACGCAAATTCTTCTGCCTGAGCCACTTGCCTATTTTCTATTCTCATGCGTCATAACATCGGCCTCTTTCGGACAATTAGGAAGGGATTGCCGTCATTTGATGCGAACTGAGATTGCCGAAGTTATGGAATCTTTTGAAAAAGACCAAGTCGGTTCGTCAACTATGGCTCACAAGAGAAATCCGATTAACTTTGAAAATATTGAAGGGATGTGGCTGAAAACAAAAAATGAATTTGGTAAAGTCCTTGATACGCTCATTAGCGAACACCAGCGTGATCTGGTCGGCAGCTGCGTTGCCAGAGACTACCCCATTATTTTGGTTAATCTCCAACAACAGCTTAATACCTTAACCCGGAAAAATAAACAAGGAATTCCATTTCTCTCGAGGATCTCAGTTGATCCGAAAGCCTGCCAAAGAAATTTCGATACGAGTTCTAATCTTATTCTTTCCGAACCCCTATACATCGCTCTCCAGATGGCCGGGTATCAAGGAGATGCCCACGAACTGGTCAATCGGACATTGGTTCCAGAAGCGAAAAGAACAAACTTACCCCTGATTACCGTATTAGAAAAACTGGCTGGCAAAGATGTTTATCTTGGAGAAACATTAAACAAAATTCCCGAGGAGATCCAAAAACTTTTCCGACACCCGGAAAACTACATTGGCAAAGCCAAGGAAAAAGCAAAAGAAATAGCATTCTCTGCCAGGCAACAAATAAATTCTTGACTTAAATTCTAACAAAACAAAAAGAAATTACAAAAAGAAATTGAGGAATTCGACATCTGAATTGCTCAAGGATACAAAACGCCGTAATCAATCATGATCACGGCGTTTTTTTAATAGAATTGAAGCACCTCGGTCCCTCGAACCGCTGCTGACGTTGGCTGGGGAGTAGGGATCAGTACCTTAATTCTACAAGGGCATGTCCCATTCTACCTACTTTCTAAGTTGATGCAACTTGCTTTTTTACATTTAAATGTTATTATTCAATTGACATGTTAAGTCCTTTTACAAAAAAACAACTTTAGCTGAAAGGGAGGTGACAACCATGCGCAATAAAACAAAACCTGCAGTGATGATTCCTGCCAAAGCCGATAAAGAAAAGCTGATGGGCAAAATCACGGTTGAAGATTCCATCAACGCACGGCCTTGCGACTGTACCTCTTGCAGTTCATGTCGATGTACTCCGTGTAAGTAACCAACCTTCTGCAAGGAGGAGCTCAAAGAGCTTCCTCCTTGTTTTTTAACTAGTGAGGTGATTAAAATGTTAAAAGCAAGTCCATTTCTGCATATTTTGCAAATGAATGATGACTATCTGGCGTTGTATCATAGTTTAAGTCTTGAGATCGCTTTTGTAGAAAAGCATCTATTCGAAAGCTGCGAATCGGAAAACGGTTTTATAGCTTTTGATGATGAATCAAAATTAGTCCTGGATTCTCTCGCCGAAATTGGTCTGTTAATCAAAAAAGATTCTGACGGTTTAGAGATGTATAATTCGTATCAATCTGCTCTCAAGAGTCCATCTATAAATATCCTCTATCTCCTGCTAACCGATGCCTGCAACCTGAGATGTGGTTATTGCTACTTCCTGGCCAATATGGACAAAGGATACAAATTTTCCTTCATGCAAGAGGAAACCGCTGTAGCGGCCATCAATATGTTTGGAAGATGCATAGCGAAAAGCGATAGCAAAGACCAGCAGATAGTCATATACGGCGGAGAACCGCTGTTGAATAGACAGACATTACTGACGACTTTGCGATATATTGACAAGTCCAAAGATAAAGGAACTTTGCCCAGTTATGTTTCGGTAACGATAAATACTAATGGAATCTTGCTTGATAACGAAATCGTCAAACAAGCCAAGAAATCAAAAGCTGTGATAGCTATCTCCATTGACGGACCGAAAGAGATTCACAATCAAAAAAGAATCTATCAGTCTGGCAAAGAATCTTTCGATGATGTTATTAAGGGATATAATCTGGCTAAATCTGCCGGAGCAAAACTCGGAATCTGTATTACGGTAGATAAACATAACATTTTCCAATTGGAAGATGTTGTCCATTGGACTATCGACGAACTTGAGGCCAAAGGTATGGGGTTCAATATTCTGATCGAAAACAGTCAAAACATGACAGAGAATGATTACAGTAAATATTCTCAACTGGCTGCCGAAAAGCTGATCGGATGCTTTAAAATTGCTCGCAAAAAAGGCATTTATGAAGATCGGATAATGCGCCGGGTGAAATGCTTTGTTGAGAAAGAACCTGTTTTAAGCGACTGCGGCGGCTGCGGTTTACAGATTGTCGTCAGCCCGGACGGAAAAATCGGAACATGCCAGGCATTTTGCGGATCGAAAGAATATTTCGTTTCCAAACCATTTGACACATTTGAACCAGAAAAACATCGTTTCTGGAAAGAATGGCGAAGTCGCTCGCCTTTATCTTTGGATGAATGCAAAAACTGCATAGCCCTGGGGAATTGCGGTGGTGGATGCCCTTATAGCGCCTATAAACGACACGGAACACTCTGGTCGCTGGATGACAGATTTTGCGTTCACGCTAAAGCAACCGTGGAATTTCTCATTAGGGATCTTTGGCAAAAACAAAACCAATAACTAATTTAAACAGGAGAAGCAACGCTTCTCCTGTTCTTATTTTAGAATCTCAATGCTTCGCAAGATAAAATCTTTTGTATTCGCGAATTCTTTATATGCTTTTTCAAAAGACAATAGGTATTTTTCATGATCGGGGTAGGATCTAACCGCTTTTTTATTAATAATTCCGCTAAACAAATTTGATCTTAAAATAATTACATTAAAAATTTCCGATAAATCCCATATTCTTTCTTCCGATAAAACCTTGCTTTCTTTTGATAATTCCTGGTTCAAAAAATCAAAGAAAATAAAATGCAGAAGCTCATGAGCAATCGTATGAATAGCATCATTTATTTCTTTTTTATAAAAAACCTGAAATGTTTTTGACTCAAGAAACCTTGGATTGCAGTCTATGATGGAAAGATAAGCGATATACATGCCTTTTTGAAAGGAAAATCCATTAAATAAGGATTCTGAAGTTTCGAAAAAGCTTTTTTCTGCTTTTCTCCATTCCTTTCTAAACAACAATAATTTATTCTGCAAATCTTTCTTGTTTTTCTTATAATACTCATTAAAATATTTATTGATGGTTGATTTTTTGTGTTTTTCATTCATTTCGGCAATATTCGCCAAATCAGGATGAAGTTTGACAATTCCTTTACCAAAATCAACTCCAGCAGCTTTTTCATTAAGAAATTGCAGAGCCATAAATTTATCTAAATCTTTGTTTAAATAAAATCTTATTTTTTTCATGTTTTAATTTTAACACCAAAAGATTTTAACGTCTATTTTTTTGTGAATTGGAAATGAAATCTAAATTAGAACAGGAAGTTAAAAGATTCCATAAATTCCAACAAAGCGTCTTAAATAAAGAACCGGTTAAAGATGAAGAAGTTAAAGATGTTGATATTAAGAATTATGCTAAATATATTCTTAAGTCAGGAAGCATCAGTGAAAAAAGAGATTTGTTAATGTTAATGAAAAGTAGATTGGTTATGATAAATAAAAGGATTGTGTTGGAGAAATAAAAAAAACACGATTAAGATTATGTGTTTTTTGTTCCTTAAATAATTATTTAATTTTTATCTATTATTTTTTATGACGATTTTTATTTTAGCATTTCGACCCCACTCGGAATTTTATCACCCATACAAGAAATTATCTCTTCAATTTCTTTAATTATTGCAATCTGATCACCAACTATAATCTTATTGTCATATAGATCCTTACAGAAAGCTAGACTTATTTCTATTGCTTCGGTTGCAACAAAATCTCCATCATTCCCATCATGGAAAAACATCTTTCCGTATTCATCTTGTCCAATAAATGCCTGAAGTCCTTCAATATTCAAATGAGCTACAGGAGATAACTGTCGATAGATTAAACTGTACATGCGCTCAAACCCGCCTTTCTCTGCATTTTTTACTTTCCCTTTTTCACATAACCTTACCTTGTCTTGGAGATGTTTGGTGCCCTTAAAATTTGGATTCGCCCTTAAAATTGCTTCCCTATGTGTAGTTTGATCAATAATAGCTTTATCCAAATATTCTTTATTGAATAATTGTTTTGAGTCCTTAGATTTTAGATTTGGATATTTTTTTATCAAATCCGATATTTCGTTCAATATTGTTATTCTTTCATCAAACATTCTTTTTGTAGAGAAAGCGAGCCTTTGTTCAGAATTTCCAAGCTGATGATAAATAATGTCTATATGTGCTTCAAAAAGTGTCCTAAGTAATACTTCTGCGACATGAGGTTTTTTATTCTCACAGAGAGATAATATAGCTTCTGTAAAACTAAATATTGGATGATGAGCAAAATAAATATAATTCTGTAGATGAGTGTATTTGCTTTTATCAGCACTGTTAAGTAATTGACCAATCTCATGTTTTAGCCTCGCAAACTTGCTCTTCAATTTTTGGAGATATTGTCCTTCCATATTTTAAGTTTTAAGCACTGCGGTCCCTCGAACCGCTGCTAACATTGGCTGGGGAGGAGGGATTCTCTTCAATAAACTCAGAGTGAAACATCCCTTCTCAACATCATCAACAAACTTAGTATAAATTTTTATTAATCAAAGCTATTTTCTTTTTTCTACTCCAACTAAGACTAAAATTAATCCTTTATATTAAGAATTAAATCTCGTAATTCAGGAAATTCTTCTGTCTTCATTCGGCTAAAAGTAAAATGGCCTTTGTCTGTAAATTCCTTTATTTGAACACTCTTTAATTTGGACTTTAGTTCTTTGGTGCTTGCTAAGATATCTTTATCATCGTCAGTAGAAACAAAAATAGTCACACCCTTTGTTCTGCTAATTATATTCTTATCAATTTCAAAATCAAAGAATCCTGTTTTTAAATCATGATCCGAATCAAGATAAGGAGCAACCAAAACTACCTTCCCAACTTTTACTTTATTCTCACTTAACCATCTAACTAAAAAACCAGCTCCACAACTATGGCCTATTAAAATAGTATTCTCATCAACCTGAAATTTCTCAAAAACAGAAGACCATTTTTCATAAACTGGTTCATAGGGTTCAGGTAGCTCAGGAGTTTGGGCTAAAATACCATTTAGAATAAGCTGTCTTTGAATCCAAGGAAGCCAATGTTTATTAGATTGGGCAGAACTTTTTGGATTATAATATTCTTTTTTGGAAGGCATTCCATGAAGAATGATTGCTGTTTTCATAACTCTAAAATAACTTTGACGCACTGCGGTCCCTCGAACCGCTGCTGGCGTTGGCTGCTGATCCTATATTCGAACCAATCCGGGTTTAGTGCCGATAAAACCTATGTTTTTATTTTTTTTATTTGGTTCGAATCTCAGGTGGGCATTTCAACTATGGTTATAAATTCAATTCTAACACTTTCATCTTTCCAGACTCATCTTTACTTCTAAAAACCAAATAACGGGGTTTAATCTTTATATTTGGGTCGCCGGGTGTTTTTTGTTTTAAAAATTCAGCTGTTCCCTGAACCTGAAGAGTTCCTTCCTTTGTTTGACTGTCTATTACCAAACAAACTATTTTATTTTCTAACAGATTCTTGAATTTCAATGAATTAGAGTTAGTAGAAATATAGATATTTAAATCATCATCAACTTTATAATTGACTGTCGCTGCCCATGGTTTATCTTTACAGGATGTCGCGATAACACAGTATTTATGTTCTTCTAACCATTTTTTAATAAATTCTTTGTCCATCTTTTTACTATAATTTTAAGAAATTATTTCGAATCCAAAGACAGTATGTTCTCTGGGCAACCGAATAAAAAAGTTAAAAATGGCTTGAAATTAAAGCACCTCGGTCTCTCGAACCGCTGCTGACGTTGGCTGGCCACCACGGTCCAGAACTGATTATCTAAATTAAAAATTAACTAATATATATGTTCTGCTCCATTTAAAGGAACATAACTCCATTTATCATCAGGTAATTCTTCTAAATAGTTCTTTTCAAATTCATTGTCATGCACCTGATAGTAATCATAAAATTCAGGAGTAACTTCATAAACCTCGTCCGTATCCGAATTATACAATCGACTATTTCCTAAAGTGATATCGCTATATTTCTCCGACATTCTTTGTTCCGACTCAAGTTTATTTTCCCAGACATCCATTATCGTATCAGAGGTCTCACTTAGTATTTTTCCTGCTTCTAAGGCCCCGGCGGCGGCTTTATTCTGTGCCTGTATGCAGGTATTAATATATCCTTGGCTTATTGTATAGGAATCCAGACTCTTTTTTAATGAAGGAGTTATTAAATCCAATAATCCTTTAGGAGCGGTAATCCCAATAAACATCATTCCATACCCCCAACCCATTCCAATGTCAGCAGTCACTATATAAAAATACCCCTCTCCTAACTTATTATTCTGTTGAAATTCTGCCCTGATTAATTTTACATCAGTTGTATGAGTCGGTTTATCAGCAATTTTCTCCGAGCTTATTATCTTAATATTAGTCATAATCGGAACTTGAGGAAACGCCTGCTGAAAAAAACTAGTCAGAGCCAAACTGCCAAAATTCACTAAATAGTTTTCAGCGGTTAAAGGATTTACCAGTGGGCTTTCAAACCAAGATACGCCAGAACCTCCCATCTGCATATAGTTATAATCCCATGTTTTTCGCTCTTGAGTTGTATAAACAGGACCAGCTTCTGAAAAATAAAAAACCTGTTTCAATTCAGATAAAGGATCTCTGGCTAGAATTGATTTTGTAGCACATTCACCTCCAGTATAAACATTCCAGCCAGATGGCAAATTTATTGATACAGCCCCATCTGTCCAAGGATCTAATTGCAATAGTTCCTTTTTAGCCACATCGCCTATTGACATACTGCAAAGGGTAGTCTCTGACTGAGTTTCTTTTGATTCTCCGGCAGGCTCTTTAGCAGATTCTTTAGCAAATTCCTCTCCGTCAGAGTTTTCTTTCAGAGAAGTTTCCGAATCTTCCTCTTGGCTAGCTGGAGAAATCTCTTTTTCGGAATCTGTTTTTAGCGAACCGGGCAATTTATCAATCAAATCGGATTGAATAACTAAACTAAATAAAGTAAAAAATAAAATACTTAAGGCGCCAAAAATAAAAATTACCTTTTTCCTTGTCTTGTCTCCTTTCAAAAAACCTAAAACTAAACTGGGCTTGATAAGTCCTGCTAATAAACAAGCCAATGAAATTAATAACGATATACAAAATAAAGTTTCCATGATTCTTGTTTTTTATTTTTCTAACCAAATCATACCGCCGTCTCCCGGAAAGTTTATGCCATTTCCTTCGAAACCGGATACTGTCCATTGCTCAAAAAAATGTTCTATAGACATCTTGGTTTTTTCCTCATATTCTGCCTGATAATCAATCCCCTGAAAAAACACATCGTCAGTACCAGGATCATTGATATAGATATAATCTTGGTCATAACCAGTAATAATCATGTAATGATTTCCATGATGGCCGACTATTGAAACCAGAACATCTGAAGAAATTAATTCCTTCAGTTTTTTCAACGCTTCGTTCTTGTCTTTTAAGATAATAACCTGCCCTACCGGATCTGTTAAAAGTTGTTGATTATAAAAATCAGCAGATTCTTTTAAATAACCCTCTAAATAAGCAAGACGAACCTTACTTAGAACTCCAAATTCTGAAAACCCATTAAACATATCAGGCGGTCCGCCCAACCCGCTTTTTAGAATTGTCCTGAATTTCTGAATCTCATCCTCTAAAAATCCTTGATACATCATTAGCATTATGGCACTGCCTCCCCAACAAAAACCATCTTCTCTGTAATAGGGAGGATTTTCTATATGATAAGACAAAGGAATTTTTGGTTGTTCCGGCTTTTCTTCTATCTGGCTAGATTCATCTAACATTCCTCTTTCCTTTAAATGCTCTTCATAATCAACGCACTTAACTCCATCAAAACACTTATCTTCTCCGCAATCGCAGGCTTTTACTTGATGGCTGTATTCAGGGGCGCAACCACAAGCACCAATGGCACAATCATCTGAAAAATCACCCGTTGATTCACAGCAGGAAGCAATACTAACAATTCCTCCTGAATCTATGCAACTAAGTTCTTCGTCGGTTGGTTCTCCGGAGCCTTCCGGTGTTTGAGGAATAAAAAACCAAAAGATCGCTCCGGCAATAATTATAATGATTATTATAATAATGATTAGAAAAAGTTTTTTCATATTAGCGATTTTTACGCACTACGGTCCCTCGAACCGCGCTGACGTTGGCTGTCCACTCGGGATCAGTACCTTAATTATACAAGCATCCATGGGCTTTTTCAAGGCTTGATTTAGAGTGGAATTTTAGGCCTCTGGGTCTTAGATTTTGAGACACTTTGAGACACATTTTGCGTACTTTTAGGTGTCTCAAATGAGACAGTGGTGCGTCTTATTTATCAAAGTTTTTTCAGAGATTCAACATAATCAGGTTCATCAACATAAACCATTACAATTGCACTTACATAGCAAAAATTTTCTTCAACCAAGTCAAATATATTAAAATCTTTATCTTTCTTTCTTTGTTTGGCAATGAATTTCTCTAAATCGGTAAAATTCCCATGAGCTATCATTGATCTCACATCATACATGGTTTTCATTCTTTGTGTAACCGAACCTAATTCTTTCTTTTTGTTACAGATCACAATACTAGCTTTAAGTTGGAATTGCTTTCTGATCGAATCTTCAACATTAAACCTTGATGTATCCGGATTATGCGTTAATAAAAATTCTATTATACTAATTAACATTAAAAATTGCATTTTCGAATCTCTATTCTGTTCGTTAACGCTTCTGATCGCCCCTCCTATAAACAATACTTTTTCTCGTTGATCTTCTGAAAGCTTATCTATTTTCTGTGTTAATTCGATAATCTGATCTAAACGATCGGCAATTGAAAAATAATCAAACTGTTTATGTATTGATCTCCCATGAGGTATCGCTGTTAAGTAGACGAATAGCCATCTGTATAAAACAGAAAAATCATCTTCTAAGATTATTGTTTTGCTTAGAGAACCAGGAAATAAGTCAATAAAAAGCAAGTCAATTATTGATATATATTTTAATGCTCTTTCCTCTCGCTGCATCCCTATTTCTGTACCTTCAAGCATAAAAAAACTTTTATCCTTTTTCTTTTTAAGTTTTCTATCGACACGCCTCAAATCTTTAAAAAATCCTTCATCATTAAACCTTACAATTAGCCAGCTTTTAGCTAAAAGTTCAAAAGCTTTTTTCTCACTAAAGCCCTTAAGAAAATCCTTATTAAAGAATTTATTATCTTTGTAATTTTCCGGCAAACTTTTTAATATCTTCTTCAGTTCATTAATATGCAATACTGCCTCTGTGTCGCTCACCAAAAAATGAGTAAGGAGTTTTTTATCTTTTTTAAAATCTATCCTCCTCTTCAAGAAATCTATAACATAATTTATTTCGGCTTGATTTCGTGGATTGTCTAATTCAAGACCGAAAACCTTAGATTTCGATAA
>Ga0222697_1000192_pt1 | contig 30401 bp, 37 predicted proteins | sample AntAcemetage1402_FD_179835 | JGI IMG/M metagenome (GOLD analysis project Ga0222697, IMG submission 179835) | Saline water microbial communities from Ace Lake, Antarctica - #1402 | ecosystem: Environmental > Aquatic > Non-marine Saline and Alkaline > Saline | place: Antarctica: Ace Lake... | reverse complement strand
ATCTTTGTTTTACTTTACCATTTTCTCTATACCCTTCAACTTCTGCTAAATAAACTGAATTACCTTTTTTTATTTTTCTTATAAAACTCATAATATCACTTAGTTATGAATATATTATTCATAACAGGGTTTTTAAATAGATCGTTTTATCATATAAAATCATAGTTTAAAAGTTGTGTATAAAATAGGGGTAAAACTTAGGTAGCTTAGTTAAAGATATTGATATAAATGATGTTGTGTTTATTGCTTGTGTATTAGCTTATCCTGACAGCATACTTTGGACAAATGATAAAAATCTTAAAAAAATTGAAGAAATAAACATAATGAATACTTCTGAAATAAAAACTTACTTAAAAACAAACAATCTAACTTAATTACTATATTTTTTATTTAACCAATAATCTCTTTCTTGATTATTTCTCTTAAGAAAACAGTAGCATACTGCCCCTTATCTAATGTGAAAGATACAATTGCCTTCATCATATCCTCATTCATATCATCTTCTTCAATGGACAATAATTTTAGGTTATGAATTGAGGTTTTTAGTTTTCTCCATTCGCCCTTAGAAGACACTACTGAATATTCAGAATTATGAAAGTGTTTAAAATTAATTTTTTCTTTGTCAAGAACTTGCTTTTCTAACTCACCAGCTCTACCATCTGATAATTTAGATTCAAATCCAAATAATGGCAAGTAAACTTCGTTATTAATTATATGATCACCTTCAATTACATCTAAACCTAATCCTTTCTCAATTCTTAAATTAATTAACTCATTAAACATATATGATTGGTAAGCATGTGTAAATAGATATTGAATTGATTTAGGTAATATTTTAAATGAACCAAGATAATCTTCTGGGTTATTTGCTAAATAGTTTAATATTGCAGATTCATAACCTGTTCTTGTTGGAAAATTAGCTGCATGCTTTCTAAAGTTTAAATCTTCTTTTAATTGTTTTCTTGCTTCTTTTACTTCATCAGTTTCAAGATCAGATGTTTCTGTTAAATACATCATAACTGCTTCTTTATATCTTTTTTTAATAAGTAATTTACCTACCTTATGGGTAACCTCTCTTGCTCCACCAAATCTTTGTTCACCAAAATAATTAATTAATCCTTTTTCTTGAACTTCTTTAAATGTGTTTTCAATTATTTCTTTTATTTCTTCTTTTGTTTTATCTTTTATTTGTCTTATGGTTATAACAAAATTATTTTCTTTAAGATTACCAATATCTACTCTTTGATCTGACCAGAATGGGTTATATACTTTTATATTTTTAAAATAAAACTTAGCTAGTCTTTCTTGATTAGGTTCAAATAAAGATATTCTTTGAGAAGTTAGTGCTCTTTTATCTTTTAAACCAGCATAACTTATTCTTTTTCTACTTAATTGTAAGAATCTAGAGGTTTGACTTATAGCAGTAGTGGTTGCTAGATTATTTTTTTCCATATCTAATATTAAATAATCCTTACCTTCTGGTTTGTTATTAAAAATAGATGTCCAATCAATCTCTTCAACTTTCTTATCAGGGATATACTTCACAGAAGTTGCATAATCTGAACCAATTTCAGAAACTACAAAGTCATTTGCAATTTGTTTAATTCTTCCACCTAAAGAAGGTGTAGAGCTTATATATTTAAAATTCATAATTTATTCACAATTAGTTATTTATATCTTAATAAAGCACCAATTCCACCAAAAGTATCTAAAAATTGTTTACCCTCTGGTGTTTCAGTTGAAATTAACTCAACTTTTGTGCTTGTTGTTTGTCCTACATCTACAAAATAATCAAATAAATCAACTTCTTCTATTAATTCTGCCTTTTGATTATCACACTCAGGAGATGAACTCTCAAACTTAGATTCTATTGAAGAAACTTCATCTTTGTTTTTTACAACCTTTACAAACTTCTTACCACTTGATAGACACTTAAATATAAGTACTGACCAATCTAATCCTTCTGAGATGAGGATGCTATCTACCTGTCCAAGATTTAGTACCTCTTCAACTGCTTTATAACCATAAGTTGCTAGATTACCTTTTGCAACTTCTGCAACAAACTTTTCAACTAATTTTCTTTCTTTAACTATTCCAACTTCCTTAAGAATATCTGTTGATTTATCTAATATTTCTTTAATACCAGACTCATCAGTATATGTTGTATCTACTGTTCCAAGTATTTTATTTTTAATTCTATGATCAATATCACCTTGTTCTATAAACTCATTTTTTGTATGACCTGGACCGCCAATAACAATTCCTTTTAATTTATCAATACCAACATATGCAGCATTCATTTTTACACCAACTCTTTTGTAAAAGCTTTCAGCTGCCTTTTCCCTTAGTCTTTCAAATCTATGTGCAGAATTGTGTACAATTAAACCATTTGCTATAAAGTTTTTATTTTTAACAGAAATATCAATCATATCACTTTTCTCTTTTATAATTTCAATTTTATTTATTTTCACAGGTAAAATAGAATTATTTGTTGTATTTCTATATTTATTTTTAGATAACTTTATAATCTGATTCAATTGTTTAGATTTTATCAAAGATTTAAACCCAATATGTTTTTTAAAAAGTTCTAAAGATAACTTTTCATCAATTTTAAGACCAAATGAATCTTTATATTCTATAAAAGAACTAATAATTGAAAATCTTAAAAATAACAATTGAAGTTTTTTAATTAAATCTATATTATAAGTTTTAATTGTAATAAATTTTTTATATTCTGAAATTGTTGCTGTTTTATCAAAATAAATTTTCAAGAATTTTGCCACAACATTATTTTTTGAAGTCAATATTTCTACAGGTATCTGATTTGTGGAAAATATATCAGTAAATCTTTTAGATTCAATTTTTTGTAATTTACCCTTAATATCTATTTTTTCAGGCATTATTAAATAATCATTTTCCTTTAAGTCCTTTGCAAGTTTTTCAATAATTCCATCCTCAGTATTTACAAAAAAAGTATGATCTTCACTAGATTGAATTTCTAATCTAGGGTATTTAGTTATAATTTTATAGGTTTTATTTTTTTTAACAGTCCACTTTTTAATAATATTTGAACTTTTTAAATTATAATTCTTAAGATCTGCAGAAACAACATTTGTTTTATATATATCTTTAATATCCAATATATTTCCATCAGATAATTGAATTAAAGCATCTTTTAGGCACTGTCCTCCAGCTCTTGTCTTTCCTGGAACACCAGAAGTCTCATGACCAACAATCTCCTTAGATTTACCTCTTAACAAAGCAATTGTTGCTTCTCTTTTATCAACAGCAATTATACCATATATTTCATCAGTCTCTGCCATCTCTTCTAATGGAGCAATATGGAAAGAAGAATCACACCAATAAAGCTTAGTGGTTAATCTCTTAGGTGGTATGATATCTATTAAAGTTACATCTGACTTAGATGGATTTGTAGCCACATCCCCAGAAAATAGAATTAATCCATTCTGTGGTAATTTAAAATCAATTTGTTTAAGATAATTAGTAATTCTTCTTAGAGCAGCTTGAACATTCTTTCTTGTTTGTGCACTTTTAATATTTGAAGATTGACTGATTTCATCAGTTAATTGTTTAGTGACTGAGCTTCTATCAGCATCTGGAGGTAAGTATAGACTAATCAACTGTGTGCCTTGTCCCTTATATACTTTTATAGATTTTATTTTTTTCTTTAATAAAATCAATTGTGTTTCATCCATAGTTATACTCATATTTATAATAAAAATTAAAACTAAAAATAATTAGCTATTAAGACCTTGTACTTGGAATAAACTTTTAACAGTATCATCTTGATAGTTATAAACAACAACTAAATTACCAAATTCAAGAATATAATCTCCAACTTCAGCAAGCATAAACCCATAATCAACAACTATACTTTCTGAAAATGTAAAAAAATAATTTTCTTGAAGTTCAGCTTTATTTTCTTCAGTTATTAAATACACCTTATCAGTGATAGTAATTAAATCTTTATAGTTAACTAAATCTTCATGTGTATTATTTGATAACTTTAATATTATCTCTGTATTTGTTAGTTCTTCTACTTGGTTATTATTTGTGTTTGGAACAGTATGAGGTCTAGAGTCAGATATTATTGAAAATACAAATAAAAGTGCTATTAAAACTACTATAATTGTTATGGTTCTAATTATTTTTTTAATTTCTAATTTTTTTTTATTCATTCTAATTACCCCTTCATAAATTTATAAGTTTCTTTTAGTGCACCTTCTTGGTATGGATAAATAATATCTAATTTATGTGTTATTTTATTAATATAATAATTTGGTTTAAATTTATTTTTTGATTTATAAAAAACACAAGCTAATAGTATTTCATCTATTTTTTTATAGTTCTTTTTTAATTTTTTAATAATTAAACTAACTGTATCCTCTAAGATGTCATCAACTAAAAGCACATTGCCTTCAATTTCATAAACACATGAGATGTAATCATCCACCACATATTTATTATCAACCATTTTTGCAGAAATAATACCTAATGGAATTTTAAGAATTGCAGATATTAATCTTCCAAGAAGCAATCCACCTCTACTAATACAAACTACTGCATCATATGTCTTATCAGAACATTCAATCTTTTTTACTAAATCCATAGCAAGTGTTTCGAACTCATTCCAAGAAATATCATACATATTATATATTATATAGGAAAGTATTATAAAATATTATGTGAAAAAATAAAAGAACAATTAAATTAAACAAACTAAATAAAGAGGTATTGTCACAACATCTCCTTTAATATCAATTTTATTATCATCTAATACTAAAATACCCTTTTCTAATTGAGCTCTAGCTTTTCCTGGACCACCAACTTCAACAAAATTAATTTTATTTTTATACGATATTTGATAATCTGGAACCTTTTTCTTTGATTTTAGGTAATTAACATTTATATCTTTATAAATTAAACTAGATACAAAAACATCTTCTCTTAAAAAACCAACATCAGGATTATTTGTTAATCTTTTCATTAAACCATATCTAATTGCTGAAGAAGTAAATAAGATTTTTGGTTCTTTCCTTAAACTAGTAACTTGTTTATTTACTAACACACTAATTAATAAATCAGAAATAAAAAATGCATTTAGAATACTAGACACTGGATTCATAGATAGTTTTGCAAAACTACAAATTTTATCATAAGAAACATAGCCTGCTTTAATAGAGGCTAAATATTTAATAATTTTCTTTGCTTTTTCAATAGTATCAACACTAAATCCAGAAACTTCTTTAAAATCATCAACAATAATTTTGTAAATTATATTTTCAGAAATATCTTCAATTTTATTTGTTTTGTTTAAAGCTAAAGGATAACCATACTTAATATATTCTTTAGAATGCATTAAAACATCAGAATCTATTTTGAGAACTCTTGAATTTATTTCTTTTGATTTAATATACACATCTTTTGGGTTTGAAAATAATAAATCTAAAACATCTTTAGTAACATCTATATTTATATCATATTTTAATTTTAAAAACTCAGAAAAACTTAATGGATTTATTTTTTTAGTTATTGATCTTCTTACAATTACACTAATATCTTTAGATATTTTTATAGCTGAAGAACCAGTAGTAATTATCTTAATATTATATAAATCATGGATTATTTTAAGTGCATTACCCCAGTTTTTAATTTCATTTAATTCATCTATTATTAGAATATTTGAATTTGTGTTTTTTTTGTATTCATCAACTACTTTCACTAAATCTATATTATTATAATCAATATCAAAACCATCTATAAACATTATATCTTTATTTTTTTTAATAACTTGATATAAAGCTGTAGATTTACCTATACCTCTAAGACCATAAAAAAGAAATATTCTTTTATTTTTATTTTGTTTAAATAAATTAATTTCTTCTAATATGTCAGCCACTATATAACGTTCTTTTAAATCCTCTAACTCAGAAATTATATCTTTTTTTCTTTCTTCACATCTAAGATAAAATTCATATTCATTCATACAAATATATGATACAACACATTTTTAAGCTTTTACCTTCTAAAAGATGTAAAAATAGTGTTTTTTACACCTTTTGATGATTAGAACAACTATTTGGGTTAGGATTTACACTCTGAAGAGTGCAAAATCACATAAAAGCAGCAATATCTTTTTCTTTATCCTTATCTTTAATTTCAAAGGATTTAGCTAATCCAGAAAGAGATACATCTAAATGTGAATCAATTGAGTTTTTCTTTCTTACCTTAAAGAAAACAGGATAGTTGCTTGCTTCTCCAACAACTAATGCCTCTCCAACCCTCAAAGAAGTAATCATATCTATTGATTTCTGATCAAGTCCTTCTGATGACTCACCAATATGCTTAAGATCATAAGGGTTAGTAATTCTAAGTATAATATGTGTGTTTGCTTGGGATAAAATAGTTGTTGATAACTTAACTGGTCTTTGAGATATTAAACAAACACAAGCACCAAACTTTCTACCTTCTCTAGCAATTTGTTCTAAGATACCTTTTGCTAGTGCTCTATCTTTAGTTGCTGATTCAGGAGCAAACTGATGTGCTTCTTCAACAACTAATAAGAAAGGTGGGACTTTTTGGTTATTTACTCTTGCATAGAAAAGCTTATGTGCAAAATAATAAAGTATTATTTGTTTTTTCTTTTGATTTATTTCTTTAGCTAAATCAATAATTGTTAGTTTACCAGATTGAACAATATCAAATATAGATGGATTATCAGTTTTTCCAAATAAATTATGTTGTTGAAGCTCATAAAGAGCAGAAATTAATGGTTTAGATACATTCTCTTTAATTTCATCTGTGTATTCTACTTCTTTAATTATATTTTTTAGATCAAATGGTCCTGCACCATGTTTTTTATCTTCATTTAGTTTTTTAATAACTGATGATAGTTCTCTTTTCTGTGCAACTGATAGGTTTGGTAATAATGCAAAGAAAAAAGATTCATGTAACCCAGTACACCCAATCTTAATGTCTTTTGAATTTATTTTAATTGTTTTTTTAGAATAGTCTTTATGATCATTATTTGCTTGTTCTGAGAAATGAGAATACTCACCATGGGTATCAAATAGAATAGTTGCAATTCTACCTTGTTCTTCTGACCTACTTAGTAATTCTTCTAGAATCACAGATGTTAGATAACTTTTTCCTGCACCTGATTGTGCAAGAATTGCTAAGTGCTTTTGTAGTAATCTATTTATATTAAATTTAACATTTAATTCTGGATGTTCTATTTTTCCTAGATTTAATCCATTTTCTTCTAAATGTAAGAATTTAGATAATATGCTTGGATCAGCAGTATAAACTTTAGAACCAGGTGAAACAGGAAGAGTTGATCTTATAAACAAACCAGAGTCACTTAACACACCTAATGGTTTTACCACACCTTCTAAGAACTCCCATTCATCTGTTGGGAACTGTTCAAATATATTTACATTTGAGTTTTCAAATTCTTTTACAGAATCATTATTTTCAAAATATCTATTTGTTTTAACCACATCAGTAACTAATCCAATTAATTTACCTTGAGAATAAGAAATTTGAATATACTGACCTTTATGCACTTGTTTATTAATACAAACAAAATTAATTTTATTTGTTGATGGGCTATTTTCTGTTGAGATTACAACTCCAATATCTTTACTATCCATATTTATCTTGGTTTTTTATTTAATTTTTTTTTTGCTTTTACAAATTTTTTTTGTAACACACGTTTTTCATGTTTAGGCAGAATTGCTTTTTCAAAGGCAGATAAAGATTTTGTAGGATTAAATGATAATGTTTTTTCAGTCAATAAATTGATTTTATCTACAAATTTTCCGTGATTTGCAAGTGCATTAGTTATATCAACACCCCATCCATAAACACAACCTTTATCATTTTTATTATAAGGATTATAATACTCACCAAATAAAGTTAAGTTAACACTTTTACCTAACCTATTAAATATATCTTTTGATAAGAATTTGCCAACACCTTTAAGCCCCTTATCATAACCTGTTACATGTAGTCTATTTGTAAATGCAATTTTATAGTGTTTTAAAAATCTAAATAACATTTTATCATAAACTTCAAATGTCTTTTTTAATTCATTTCGTTCACTTTTTCTATAATTAGAATAATCTTCATGATCAGATGGTAGATAAATTACTACACAAGCATTTTTTTTATTTATGTAAGAATTTAAGAGTTCACCATAAATGCCTAGTGATTTTTTAATTTGTGCTTTTAAAACTTTCCCGTTTTTTGTGTCTTTTAAAATATCTTGTACATTTGGATTTTTGCCTTTAACAAAAAAATTATTTGATTTAATAAAAGTATAAAATACATCATATAAAGGATGAACTAAAGCTACAATCTCAGTATATTTTTCAGACATATTTCATCAAGATTAATACCTTACCTTATATAGTTGCTTGGGGCTTCTTCCTTCTTACCCATCTTTTCTATATTTTTAGTTATTTGACCTATTGACTTTTCTATCTTTTTAGCATTTTGATCAATTTTTTTAAGATCAATCTTTAATTTAAAAATATTCTTAATAGTTTCTAAAACTTGCTTAGCTGAGCTATGATCTCCAAAGGTTAACTTACCATTAGTCTCACCCATAATACATGTTCCTGAAATATTATATTTATAATAAGCAATTCCAGGTAATAATCCAGCAACTCCAGAAATTAAAGTATCTTTATTATCCTTATCAAAATTTAAGTTTTTAATTTTTAATTTATTAAGTTTAGTTTTTTCTTTTTCATCAGTTGTGATTGCAATTACCCTTGGTTTCTTAGTATCTATTCTCTTATTACCAATATTTAATCCAGCAAAAGTAAATATTTCCTTAACACCCACTTTTTTAAAAAAAGATGTTAATATTTCTGAAAACTCATAATGTTGAGGTCCATTTAGGATATGCCCTAAAGTTGGTTGAACTGGTCCTGTTAAAAATAAATAATCTTGTGTTTTTGTTGAATAGACATAAATTTCATTAGTAATTAAATCCATTATTGAATTTTTTGTATGAACAGCAGGTGGGAATGAATCAGACATAACTTTTGCATATAGTTTAGGTTTTGGAGTTAGTTCTTTAACTAAATAATCAACTGCAATCTTACCAACTAATCCAATTCCAGGAAGTCCAACAAGCAATATTGGTTTTTTAAGTTTCTTAGTTTTACTAATTAAATTTATATCTGTACCCATATACTTTTCACCTTTATTTTTTATCATCTTTTTTAATAATTTCTAAGGTTGCGCCCTTCTTAAGTGCTTTAGTTAATTCTTTTGAAATTTCATCAAAACTCTTAGCAGCTAACTTAAAATCCTTAGCTGAAACTCTAAGCTCATAGTTACCAGGCCCAACATAAAGTATTTTAATATTATCATAATTCTTTTCAATTTTTAATAAAGCTTTCTTTATAATTTCAATACCATTAGTAACATTACTAGTAATTTTTAAAGTACTATAAATTATTTTATCTTTAACTGTTATGTTCTTATCTAAAATCTCAATTAATTGCTTTTTATAATCAGATTTAATATCTGGGTATTGATCAATACTATATTTAAGAATATTTACAAAACCCTTGTAAAGCGAGTTTTCTTTTTCAAGAATTGGTTCAGCAATTCCTTCCCAGGCCTCATCTTGAGTAATTCCAATTTCTTTAGCAACTACATTTAGTAAACCTTGTGCTCTTAGATATAATCTATATTCTGAAATTTTTCTTTTTTCATCAGCACTAGTAACCCTACTTAGAGATAAATCAATATGTTTCTTTTGCATATCAACTTTTAGTACCTTTGCTGCTCTCATTTGTGCTTGTTTAACATGATTATGGATATTTTTTATCCATGTGGATGATACCTGTGATATATGCACAAAGCCTTCAACATTATCATACTCTAACAACTCAGCAAATACACCAAAGTCAGTTATTTTTACAATTTTACAAATTACAGTTTCATTTATTTCTGGAAAATTCATATTATTCTACCTTTTCAATTAAATTTTTTGTTTCTAATATTTTACATACATCTTCTGGAAGTCTAGAAACCTGTTCAACATCATAGGGTCCATATTCCTTCATATCCCCTCCAATAAATGCAGGTATTTTTTGAAGGAATTTAACTTTAACTAGATTTTTTGTTTCTTGTTCTTTAGATTTCTTTTTAATTCCAAAGATTGCATTTGTTTCTTCATTTTGTTTATCAATTAATTTAATAATTCCTTTTGCAAATTCAATTTCAAAATCAATTAATCCTTCGTCCTTAAAATCATTTGTTCTACTATACATTAAACAAAGATTCATACATTTTTTAAGTCTAATTTCTCTTACTTTTTCAATCATTTTTTTAAGAGTTTCAAGTTTCTTGATAGTTGCAGGAGAGAAAGAATCCTCCATTGCTGTTGCATACTTCTTTTTTTCATCAGCTAGAAACTTTTTAAGTTCTTTATAGAAATTAATATCTAATCTTGACAACTTAGGTGACTTAGTCTCTAATCTATATACCTTTCTTAACTCATCATAATCTAAATTATAATCACTCAAACTTGCTCACCCCTTTTAATATTAAAAATATTGCTACATGTTCTGGCAAATCTACTATTTCATCTATATTATATGGACCAAAATATTCTTTTATTAGTCTAAATTTTGGTGTTGGTTTTAATATTTTTACTTTTTTAATAACTTCTGATTTTAGAACAACTGGGTCTGAAAAAGCATCAAATTCCTTTAAATCTTCTATGCTTTTTATTGAAGTGGATAAAAATCCTGTACCTCCATGTATAGTATCTGGTGTCCTCATAATTTTATATATATCTGAAGAAGACGAAGGATCAATTAATAATCTTATATCTTCAATTGCTTTATTAATAAGGTTCTTCCAGAACTTATCAGAAGCAGTAAATTCATTCCATAATATATTATGATGCATCTTATTTAAAATATCTTCTTTATTTACTAAAATTAGTTGTGCTTTTTTAGAGCTAATGCCTAACCTATCTATTAGTTCTTTTTCTGAAGAATTACTAATTATATTAATTAAATAATTCATTATTTTCTTAGACCAACCCTTAGCTATGCTTGGAGAAGGACAACTCCATTTCTTTCTTTCATTTTTAAAACCTAGTTTATTTAAATTTAAGTCATTTCCTAAGATATAATTCATTAATTGTAATCTTGAAGATTTAGATAATGGAATTATTGATTTATCAGTAATTCTTACATGATAGCCTTTAGACCCAGAGAAGCTAATTATAAAAGTAGATGGGTCTAGTTTAAAGTCAGTTTCTAGAAAATTAATTAATCTTATTGTTTCTTGTTTTGCTTTACCTAAACACTCATCGCAAGTCCACTCAATAATTTCAACTTGTGCTTTACACTTCTCACAGAAGTTAGGATTTCCATAGCCATAATCCTTACATTCAGGATTTTTACAAACCCATACATTATGCCTATCATGACATGGTAAACTAAAGTCATCTGAATCAAACTCATAAACAATATCAGCACCATACCAGTCTTTTTTATCCATAGGTCTTCTATCTGGGTATTTAAAATAACCAGCAGAATAGGATACAAAAAATGGAGTTTGTTTTCTTAGATATGAATTAAAAGAATTTAGATCACTAAAAAAAAGATGTCTTTTAGATATCTTCTTTCCATAGTCACCAATACCAAATTCTCTAGTATCTATATCTTTTATATTTTCAGCATAATGTTTAGAGTAATAGTCTTTGAATTTGTTTCTAATATAATTTATTGTATTATAATCAGTATTAGGATTAGACATAAATATAATATAGAATGAAAATAATTAAAAAGGGAATATTAAGTTGCTATTTAACTACTGATACACCATCATTCTCTTTATCTCTTTCAATTAATAGTTTAGTTGCATTTACTGTATTTAATAACATAGAATCATGTGTTACAATAAATATCTGATCAACCAACTCAGGTAATTGATCATCAAGAATAATAGATAATGCCTCTATTGATTTTTCATCAAGATTATGGGTTGGTTCATCAAGTATTAATAAGCCTAATTTATCAGTTAAAACTAAGGCAATTGCAATTCTTATTGCTAATGCTGCACAGGTTCTTTCACCACCACTTAATAAACCCTCAACTCTAATCCAACTTTTATCTAAGGTTTGAACCTCTAGTATATAATCATTACTTGCTTGCATTCTTGCTGAAATATAATCCTTATAGGCATATATTTTTGACCATATTAAAGATAAAGCAGAATTAATATTATCAATTAGAACTTTTCTTAATTGGAATTGACTTATCTCTAGTGATTTTAAGAAATAGGATAGATCTTGTTTTTTTGAATTTAGTTCTTGTTTTCTTTCTTGATATCCTCTTATTTTTTTATTTAATAATTCATAGTTTGTTAATTGTTTATTTGTTTCTTCAAGAAGGTTATTATATAGTTTCTTTTGATTAATTAATTCTTTTGATCTAGAATCAATATTTTTAAAATTAGATAATAATAATATATATTGTTCTTCATTATAGGCTAACTCAGATATTTCTTTTGTAAGTTGTTGAATTTTAATTTCATTTTCATCTTTAGACTTTTGTAGAATAATAATTTCATTAGTCTTCTTAAGATCATCTTTTAGTTTTTGGATATTTTTAGTGTATTGGGTAAGATCTTTTGGTTTTTCTAAAGTGTTTAGTTTATTATTAATTTCTTTTAATAATTCTTTATTTTTAGTAATTGATTTATTAATATCATTTATTTGATCTTGTATTCTCAGATTATCTTTTAGCTTATTCTCAATTAATAATATGTTTGCTAACTCAGTATTTAGTTTTGTAATATTTTCTTTTATAAAAGTAATATTATTAGTTATTTCTAGTTTAAGTTTTGTTTTTTCATCTAGTTTTAAAGATTTCTGTTGTTCAGTTAGATTAGAATCACATACAGGACAGTTAGCAAAGCCTTTTGATAGTTCTTTAACTGCTTTGTCTAACTCATTAAATTTAGATAGTAATTCTAAATATTTTTGTTTAGTTTCTTTTAGTTCTAACTCAAACACCTCTTTCTTTTTAATAATTTGTTCTAAAGTAAGTTCTGATTTATATAAAGTTGAATTTAGTTTTAGTTGTTTTTCTATATTAGTTTTCAGTTCAGAGTCATAAAAAGTTTTTTTATTAATTAAATCCTTTGATAAAATATCTAATTGTTTGTTTTTCTCAATTAATTCATTATATTCCTTTTCTTTAGCTTGTAAGTTGTTTTGTATTACAACTACATTTTCTTGTAACCCACTAGGTGTGTCCAAGAAATCTTGTAAATTAGTTAGTTGTAGAGATATTTCTTTTAATTTAGATTTAGATATGTTAAGTGATAATGTTTTTTTATCAAACAACTCTTTTTTTTGTTTTTGAGTATCTAGTTGTTTAGATAATTCACCTCTTTTTGAATCAGCATCTGATATTTCTGTAACTAGATCATTAATTTTTAAAATAAGTTCATCTTTCTTTTTATTTATTTCATCTAAATTTAATGAAGTTAGTTGTGATTGAATTTGCTTTTCTAAAGCATCTTGTTTATCTACTTCATTAGATATTAAATTATTTAGTTTTCTTGTGTTTTCTTTAATACTTTCAAAATGAATAATTCCAAATAATTCATCAAATTTTTCCTTTCTCTTAGATGGAGGTATTTTTAAGAAATAATCAATTTCATTTTGTTCAGAATAAACAATTTTGGTAAATAAATTATAATCAATTCCTAATATTTCAGATACTTTGTTATTTACATCTGATTGTTTAGGTCCTGCAATTAGTTTATTATCTAAATATATTTTTGCTGAATTTGATTTATTACCCTCATTTATTTCTCTTTCAATTTTATATAGTTTATTGTTATGTTCCAGTTCTAGTTTAAGAATTGCTTTTTCTTTTTTTACTGGTTTGAACATTAAAGTCTCATTAATTGTAATTTTTCTATTTGATAGTGAAGGAAAATTACCAAATAAACTATAACAAATTGCATCTACCACACTAGATTTACCAGACCCAATACTACCCAATAGTATATTAGTGCCTTTAGAAAACACTAATTTTGAATTAGAGTGTGTTTTCCAATTTTCAAGGTAAATATTTTTGATCATATTATATATTAAACACATCAAAATTAATATAAAAAGAAGTATTTGAAAGGATGTTTATGTGGTGTGTGGAAAAATATACATAAAAATACTTAAAAACATAATCTTTTAAATTAATTGAATATAAACTATATTATGATTAATAGAATTAAAAAGATATTATATGAAAATAAAGCACAAATATCTGCAGAAATGATAATCTTAATTGCAGCAATTATAGCAATTGTTTTGGTTGTAGTCACACAATTACAAAAAACAACTAAGAAAGCAAACAAAACAGTAGAAGATAAGGCAGATGATGTATTTAAAAAAATAGAAAAGATAGATTAATGAACTCCAAAGCACAAATTAGTCTAGAGTACATCTTAATCGCATTAGCTGTTATAGCAGTAATTTCTGCAATCACATTATCAGTTACTAATCTATATTCTAAAAACATTACTGCAATTGACAATAAAGCAATCAAAAACACAGCTAAAGAGCTACAATCTATGCTTAATATTGCTGAATTACAACCTAATTTTAAAAGTTATATAATAATTAACCCACTTACTGAATGGGAAATAAATAAAGAACAAAGCAATATCATACTATCAAATAAAAACAAAGAATATTTAATTACTTCTAAAAATAATATTATATTGTATATTAAGACAATTAAAAAAGATACAAAAATAATTGTTGAAAAGAAAGACAATATAATTAATATTAATATAGAGGAATTAAATGAATCTAAATAGGTTTTTATCATATTTATTATTTCCAGGAATAACAATTCATGAAATTGCACATATTGTTGCTTGTTTAGTCTTAGGTGTGAGAATTAGAAAAATTAAGATAATTAGTTTTGATGAGGGATATGTGGTTCATGATGACTCAAGATCCTATAAAAACATAATAATTGCAATAATTCCTTTTTTCTTTAATATTTTAATATCAATTGTTTGTATTTTCCTTATAAGAATGGATATTAATTTAATTTTGAAAATATTATTAGTTTGGATAGCAATATCTTCTTTATTTTTTAGTGTGCCTAGTAAACAAGATGCAAAAAATGTATTTAAATCAATTAAAAAGAGCTACACAAGATCACAACCTATTTGGATGTGGTTAATAAAAATAGTGCTATTACCATTAACAATAGTAGTTTTAATTATTTCTTGGTTATTTAAGATATTAGATCATTCTTTTATATTTAGAATTATTTTAGTTGGTTTTTGGGTTTATTTGTTGATTATAATATAAGTTATTTTAAATAAGTATGGTTTAAAGATTCAATTATCTCTTTTTTGGCTTTTTGACAAAAATTGAACTAAAAGTCAAAAGCGTTCAACTCACAAATATTTTCTAAGTTATTTTTTTATGAATTATTTTATTAAATAAATTATTATCTACTTTAATTCTTTGGGAATATTTCAAATCGACCACATATTCGGAATTTATTCCATCCTTTTTTAAAATTTCATCAGGCGCAATATTAAAAAAAACACCATTAATAGATGTTTTTTGTATTTTATTAATTAATTCTTTTGGAATATATTGCTCTATAAATCTTAATTTACAATAATAAAAATTTGTTTTTTTTTCTAATAAACAAACATCTAATTTTAAACCCTTTTTTATAAATGCTTTTAAATCATTAACTTCATAATAAATTTTATAATTTATGTTAAAAAGAACTTTTTTTAATTTGTTAAAATCTTTTTTATAAATATACAAATCAACATCTTTGTGTTCTCTAACTAGCTTTTTACGTTTTCCTTCCAAACCATAGCCTGCAAAAATAAAATAGAATAGATTAGAATTATTTAATATGTTTATAAGTTCTTTAAATTTATCAAATTCTACTATAGAACTATTTTTATTCATAAGTAATTTATTCAATTAATATATATATATAGTTTTTGGTTAAAAAAAATATTGGAACAAAAATCATGAGTAAGTATATTTCATAGCAAAGTTATGTGATATTGTTCTAACCCAAGAAGCATTTTCTATTCTTTCTGTTATTTTTTGTTTAATTGCCCCATATTTTATTTTATATCTAGAAAGATTCGCTTCACTCTTTTCTCTTTTAAAATATATTTAAAAATATTCAAAGAGATATCTTATCCAATGTTTAATCATTTCTTTCCACTCTTTTGGTCCCTTAATAGTTGTATTTGATTTAGGTATGGTAATTATTTTTACTCCTTTACCAAAGCAACTAAATATAGACTGGTATTAATATCGAATATTCTGCCTCTAACCTAATAAGATTTATTTTATAATCTTTTCGCTTATATATTATATTGTAAAGGGGTGTATTTTATATGATAAAATTAATTATTAAAGATATTAAGGAATTTCATAAAAGCATAGATGCTATTGGAGTTCTTATTAATGAAGGCTTATTTACTATTGATAAAGAAAAAATATACTTAAGAGCAACAGACCCAAGTCAAATTAGTCTTGTGGATTTTGTAATGCCAAAAGATGCATTTGAAGAATATGTTGTTGATATGCAAGAAGCTGAAGAAAAAATAACATTTGGTATAAATATTAATAATTTATTACAAATTTTATCACATTCATCAGCTGAAGAAAAACTAATTTTAGAAATTAAAGATGACAAATCAAGCATATTAATTGAACTTTTAGGAAAATCAAAAAGAAGCTTCAGCATACCCCTAATTGATGTTTCTGAACAAGAACAACCACTTCCTAAGATACAATATGATGTTACTGTTCAGATACCTAGTGATCAATTAATGGGTGGTATTAAAGATGCTACATTATTTAGTTCACACTTAACATTTAAAGTTGAAGATAATAAACTAAACCTAGAAACACAAAGTAGCAAAGGTAAGTTCAAACAAGAGATAGAAGCAAATTCAGATCTAATAATTTCTGGTAGCAAAGCAAAAGCAATGTACCCATTAGACTATCTTCAAAATATGATTAAAAATGCTAAGAGTATAATTACACTAAAACTAAAAGATGATATGCCATTAGAACTAAACTACACTATTGGTTCTGCAGCAATTAGATATTTCTTAGCACCAAGAGTTGACTCTGAATAGTTCTTAACTCTTTTTTTCTAATTTTTTTAATTATAATATTTTTCAATATATTTATTATAAGAGTATTTTATAAAAGGTATATTACTTCTTTTAGAATCTACTTGCATTAATATTAAATAATATTCTAGCTTTTCAGAATTAAGAACATTTAATATAGGAAAATTATCTTTTATAAAAATATAATTCATTAGTAGTCTTGCAAGTCTTCCGTTCCCATCCATAAAAGGATGTATTTTAACCAATTTTAAATGAATTAGAACTGCAAGTTCAAAAGTGTGTAGTTTACTTTTTGCTTTATTATACCAATTGATTAAAAAGGACAATTCTTTTTCTAAATCTCCTGGTTTTGGTGGTAAATAATTAGAGATTATATTCTGTTTAGTTCTTATTTTTCCAGCTTCAGAATGAACACCATCCATTTGTATTTTGTGAAGTTTTTTAATAAAGTCTAAAGATACATCTTCATCAGATTTTAGTATATAATCTACACATTTTTTCATATTGTTTATTTCTTTTATATCTCTTCTTTTATAATTAAAATTAGTTTTAGATTTATTAATTATATCTTTTGTATGTTCTAATGTAATAATATTACCTTCAATTGCATTAGTATTATATATAAAACTTAAAATTTCAAAATAATCTTTTTTAAATATATCAATAACATTATTTTTATTATATTTTTTTAAATAATCTTTTTTTATTTTTTCTAAAGTAATAGTGTTGTTTACACTTAAGATTGGTCTTACATATACTCTCTGTTTAAGTTTATTTTTTGCAGATTCTAAATTTGAAAGATCTTTTCCAATGTAGGTTCTTATCTTTTTCCACTTATCTTTAGAAACTCTGATATTATCAGAAAGGTAGTAATATCTATTACCTTTTATTTTTTTTTCTTCTATATAACTCATATAAATAGTTAGGGAGCACAAGGTATTTAAATAGTTAGGGTGCACAAGATGTTTAAATATAATAAATCTATCGATTTAAATCGATAAACAACACACATTTTATCGGATGCTGCAGACAAAACACAGAACTAGACAACAACTATATAACACTTACTATCTTTGTCGTTTAAAACCGATAAAACAACTGCATTATAAAGCATAAAACAGAAGTAACTAATAGTCTAACAAATCTTTATCAACTTTCAAAGATATTTTTCTAGATGGCCCTTTTCCACCATCAACCTTAATAATATCAACTAGTTCAAGTTTATCTAGTTTTTCTAAATATCTTCTAACTGTTCTTTCAGATAGTTTAGTATTATTATATATTTCTGAGGCTTTAACTCCATTACCAATTAAACAAAGAACTTCATATTCATCCTTAGATAAAGATTTAACTTTTTCTGAAAGCTTAATAGAATCTACTAATCTAGAAGAACTTAGAAGAATATCTTTAGTAATTTTTAAATCACCATGTTTTTCTGATTCCTTAGCAGATTTATATAATAGGTCGATTGCAATTCTTGCATCTCCAGCTTTTGTTGCTGCATATCCAGCAATATACCCTATCAAATCATTAGAGATTGCTTCTGGAATTAAACCATACTCTATTCTTTCCTTTAAAATTAGTTTAAGATCAATTGGATTATATTTTGGAAATTCAATTTCTGATAAATATAGTGAACTTTGTGTTCTTGAATCTAAATCTAAAATAAAAGATTTATAATTTGTAATAAGAATTAAGGTGAAATATTTAGATTTTTCAGAATGCCTACAAAGATCATAAAGAAGGGCAGATGTATCATCTGATGATAATTTATCAATTTCATCTAAAATAATAATTGGAAAAAAATTAGATTTTTTAAATAACTCTTGCAATCTAGTCCAAACTTCATCAATTGCTAGTCCTCTTCTTGGTAAGGCACCTTCAAAGAAATTAATTAGCTTAGATAGTATCGCAAATCTAGTATTATCTTGAATACAATTTATATATGTATATTTAGTTTTGTTTGTATATTCATTTAGTTGTTTTAGAACATAATTAGATAATAATGTTTTTCCTGTACCTGGTGGGCCATATATTATAATATTATTTGCTTTTTTATTACTTAATAATGGTTTAAGTAAATAACTAAGTTCTTTTGTTTGATTATCTCTTGCAACTATATTTTCTGGAAAGTAATCAGGGTAAAATACACTTTCATCTTTAAAGATAGATTGTTCATTTTCTTGTATATTTGTAAATATGTTTTTTTTTGATGGCATAGAAATATAGTAGGTAGTTTACTTTAAAAATAATTGTTTTTTATAATTAAATAGATATGTTAATTAGATTTTTGTTACTAATTCTTATTTTAACCATATTAAATTCAATAAATTTAGATAAAACGCAATAAAAGTCGGCTTAATATTTACTCGGACAGGTACCACCCTTCCAAAGCTATATAGCAATAAAGTAGTAATATTATAATATAATAAAAAAGTTGATATGACATATGAAAATGATTTTTGTTTTTAATAAAGAAATAACTTATTACTCTAAAAAAGAAGAAGATTATATATCATTAACAGATATTGCAAAATATAAAAATAACAAACATCCTTCAGATGTAGTCAAAAATTGGCTGAGAAAAAGAAATACTATTGAATTTTTAGGATTATGGGAAAAAATAAATAATTATAACTTTAAACTGGTCGAATTCGACCAGTTTAGATTTAACTCAGGAATAAATTCTTTTGTTTTACCCCCACAACAATGGATTAAAAAAGTAAATGCAATTGGATTAATATCTAAATCTGGAAAAGGAGGTGGAACCTATGCCCATAAAGACATTGCTTTTGAATTTGCATCCTGGGTATCTCCTGAATTTAAATTATATTTAATTAAAGAATTTCAAAGATTAAAAATAAAAGAAAATAAAAAGAAACAATTAGGTTGGAATATTAAAAGAGACCTTGCAAAAATTAACTATAAAATACACACAAATGCAATTAAAGAAAACTTAATTCCTAAACAAATAACAAAAAAACAAAAAAAGCAAATTTATGCTAATGAAGCAGATATATTAAATATTGCTTTATTTGGAATGACAGCTAAAGAATGGCACACATATAACAAAAACAAAAAAGGAAACATTAGAGATTATGCAAAAGCTTCACAACTTATTTGTTTATCTAATTTAGAAAATCTAAATGCTTTGTTTATCAGTCAAAAGATACCTCAAGAAAAAAGATTAATTGAATTAAATAGAATCGCAATAAAACAAATGAAATTACTATTAGAAGATAACCATATAAAAAAATTAGAAGAAAAGTCGGCTTAATATTTACTCGGACAGGTACCCCCCCCTTCCAAAGCTATATAGCAATAAAGTAGTATTATTATAATATAACAAAAAAAGTAGGTGAAATATATGTACACTATGTATAGAAAAGAATTAATAAATTTTCAAACAAACTTCTTAGTAAAATTAAAACATACTTTATTAAGAAGAATGGACCAAGCAAATGCAATGACTAAGTCCCATAGTCATATGTTATTAGATATTCTTGGCGAACTAGAAACTAGAAAATTAAATTAAGATAGAAAAAGTATAAATAGATATATGTTCAGTTATATATAGATGGGTAGACACACTATTACAAAGAAAGGATTTATATCTTTATTTGTACTTTTATTTATTTTAACATTTATATTTATTACAATCCAACATAAACCTAACACAATTGATGACTTCATAATTATTGAACAAGCAGAAACTAAAAAAGAAAGTAATATACTTAATATTCAAGAAATAATAACTAACTCATTAAAAATAAACACAGAAAACTCTTCTGATCTTAAAAAAGAAGTAAATACTAGGCTTTTAGAGTATTTCTCTAAAGAAGATATTTATAACTACTACATTCTAAATTCTATTAGTAACACCAAACAAGAAGTTAGTTTATCAAAACTTCAAGATATTTCTAAAATAATAACATACAAACCATCTAAACACATAACAATCAAAAAATATGTAATTACCAATGGTATCACTAAAGATATGCTCTTAAGTTTTGACATTAATACTAACAACTACCTCACAATCTATAGCTTTCCAGAAAATTATTCATTAATGGTGGTTGTATATGACTAAAGGGCAATTATCTATTGAGTTTGTTTTTTCTATATTACTTCTTTTATTAATAGTATATATTTTTATTACAACAAATATTGGATTTAAAAACAAACTAGAAAGTTCAATAAACTATAAAGATTATAACACAAAATCCTGTATATTAAAAGAACAATTACTTATTGAAAATAACGGAGTTATAAAAAATGATGAGTGCAATTATAAAAAAACAAAAAGCACAAGTAATGATACTTGATATATTAATATTACTTTTAATAGTACTATTAATAATTAATATACAAATTAGTAATATTTATGATTATAAACTAAATATTAAAAATAAGGAAAATAAATTAGATATTATTGAACAAAGTATAGTTGTTAATAAAATAATTAATGATACTAACTACCTAGCAGTCTATAATAAACACACAAATCAAAAAGAAATACAAGAAATAGAAATTAAAAATATTGAAAAGATTAAAGAACTAAATAACTCTATTTGTAGTGTTAATCTAGAAAATAAAAATTTACTTACTGAACATAAAAATCCAGAAAACATAATTACAAGAGGAGTAATATATAATAATAAATTTAAAATACTTGAGGTGGGTTTTTGTGAATAGAGGTATTTTATTTACAATTGATGGTTTAATTGCCTTAATGTTTATAATTTTATCAATAGTTATATTTACAACAAACACAACAGACAATACTGAACAATATCTAATTACTGAAAAGATATCTGATTTATTAATAACTTCTCAAAAACTAGAAATCACCAGTTTAAATACTCTTGAAGAAAATTATAACAAATTAATACCTAAAGAAGGATATATAAAAATAAATAATAAGTTCAAAAAGATAAATACAAATAATTCAAAAGATAAGAAAGTAATATCCCAAGCCATAACATATATTAATAGTTCTAATAATGAAATATATATAGAAATTGGAGTTTATTACTAATGTTTTATATTATAGGAATTGGATTACATCTAAATCAAATGACTTTAGAAGCTAAGGCAGCAATAGATACTTGTGATCACATATATATTGATAATTATACAAACATCCTATGCCAAGGAGATATCCAAAACCTAGAAAGAGTGCTTAATAAAAAAGTAATATTACTTAATAGAGAAGAGCTAGAACAAAAACAAGAATTTATTAAAAATAACTCTTGTTTATTAGTTATTGGTAATGCACTATCAGCAACAACACATTACTCAATAATACAAGACGCTAAACAGAAAAATATAAACACAAAAGTAATTCCAGGAATATCAATATTTAGTTATAAAGGAATTGCTGGATTATATGAATATAAATTTGGAAGAACAATATCAGTTGTTTACCCAATGCCTAACTACAACCCAACTAGTTTCTATAACACAATTATTGATAATCAAAAAATAAAAGCACACACCATGTGTTTATTAGACATTAAAGTAAATGAAAATAGATTTATGAGTATTAAAGATGGTTGTGAAATTCTAAATAAAATTGATTCAAATAATTATTTAGAAAATAAAACATGTATTGCTTTTGGTGGAATGGGTTCTGAAGATCAAGAAATTAAAACATTTATATTTAAAAATTTTAATAAAATAAACTTAAAACAATCACCACAAACACTAATTATTTGTGGCGAACTTAATGAATTTGAAAATGTGGCAATAAATGAGTACAGATAGTAAAGAATACTGTGAAAAGTATAGAAAACTGCTTGAAAAAGCATTACAAATAATTAAAATTAATATTGAAAATAAGTCTTTTCTGAAAGATATGGCTGATGATTACCTTTCAATGGCTAAAAACTATTTATCAGATGGTAAGGTTCTTGAGGAAAAGAAAGACTATGTTAGAGCACTTGCATCTTATTCATATGCATATGGTTGGATTGATGCTGGTGTGAGAATTGGCTTATTCTACGGAATAGATAGAAATTTGTTTACATTATATAAATGATAATTTATGGATACAATAATTAATGGTAACTTCTGCGAAGTTAAAAACAATAAATTAAAATCACAATTAGTTCAAAAAGGTTTTGGATTTAAAGATGGAAACATACTAAAATTAGATTTATTTGAAACAAGATATCTTAATGATAAAGGTAAATTAAAACTTAAAGACAGTAAAAGTGCTTTACTTGAATTATGTAATAAAAAAATTAAAAGCTTTGAAGATAAATATTTAGTATTTAAAGACTTTAGAGATAAAGGTTATATAATTAAAGATGGAGCGATCTTTGGGTTTGATTTTAAAGTATATAACAAATCTACTTCTAATAAACATGAACACACTAAATATGTGGTTGATGTTAAAAGAACACATAAAGATACAATTACTAAAATAATAAAATCAGAAAGATTAGCAAATAATATAAAAACAAAATATATTCTTGCAATACTAGATCAAGAAAATAAAGTTATAAAAATAAAAATAGAAAGGGAAATTTAATCCCTATTTACATTTTGCTGCCCAAAAATAACCTGTACATTGTGTATTTCTTAATTCTAAATCAATTGGACCAATTCCACCATATCCAGCAATAGTAATTACTTCTGATTCACCTAATCCAAATTCTTGTGTACTTAATATATTATTATTTGAATTATTTAAATCATGATTAGAATCAATTAATATTATATTAAAATTATTGTCTGCTTGAAAAACAACAGTTCCAGAATTAATCATAGTAAATTTAATTGAATCCCCTACAGAATTAAAATCACAATTAATAATATTTACTGCAGCACCAGTACAAGTGGTATCTACAGTATTGTCTGCATCATTTGTGCTCTTTTGCACAAAATTTTGCCCCCAAGACATAAGGATACCTACTAACACCACAGCAACTACAACTAAAAGTATTGTAGCTATTAATGGACTTATTGCTCTTTTTTTCATAGTTTACCATCTGATTAATAAAAAAATAAAAAAAATTAAGAATTATTGATGACAATTCTTAAAAGTTTTTACTGCGTCAGTTGTACATACTGCTGATTTAACTGCAATATCAAAGAAAGTACCTGTTACACTATTACCATTTAAGTCTAAATTAACTTGTACAGTTTCACCTGGTGCGATTCCAGCCCAAGTACTTGATGAATAATCATCAATATCTAAACCTGCAGCAAAGGTACCAGTATCACTAGTTGCATCAATTTGGAATACATCTGTAGCTGCAAAAGTATATGTTGTACCTATATTTTTAACATAAAATATAGCATTATAATCTGAAGTTACTGTACAATCAAATACATTTATGTAAGCACCACTACAACTTGTGTCTATAATATCTGTTGTTTCAGCTAAACTATCTGTTGTAAAAGATTTACCCCATGTCAATACAATTGCAATTAATGCAACTGCCACAACAATTAATAAAATTGTTGCAATTAATGGACTTATTGCTTTTTTTCTCATAATATATCACCTTTTTTTAAAATAATTATTTTTAAGTACATTTTGTTGTGTATGTCATTCTATCAGGACAACTATCTACATGGATTTGAACCTTCTTTAATGGCTCAGCTAGATCTTGGAAGTCAGAATCATTTGAATAAACTGTATTGTTTATTGCCATTGCGTTTCCAGTAAAACTTGGTTCAAAAGTTGCACTTCTAATTGTATTATTAGCATCAATCACAGTCATTATTAAATTATCATCCAATTCGACTGTTGATTTATCATATAATATGAAATTTAAACCATCAGTTGAATCATATTCACAACCATAATCAACATAAACATCAACAGAGCTACAATCAATCCAATCATTAGTAGTTTCTGTAAGACTACCTGTTGTATCTTTTGCATTCTGTGAAGACCATGAATAAAGAATACCTGCCAAAGATAATGCTACAGCAACAAGTAAAATTGTTGCTATTAATGGAGATATTCCTCTTTCTGAATTGTTTTTCTTAAACATATTAAATCAAATATATAACACACGCTTTACGTACTAATATTAAATATATTACCTATACCTATATAAACATATCTTATTAGTAGTAAACTTATCTTTTAAATATCAACCAATAAATAAGATAGAAACAATCACATAAATTGGCACAGAGACACTAATTAATACAATGGAATGTTTTATTCCTGCAATTGCATTTCCTTCTGATATCTTACCAATAACTGGTCCAGCAAACACACCTTGTACTAATATTAAATATAAAAAATATTTATTAAAATTTACATCTCCCATTCCAGAACCTGCACTATCAGCACCACCCATAGACATAGACATACTATTTGATGTTAACATTGGAAGAAAAATTATTTGAATTATTAAAATTATTGCTATAAACACAAAAAACATAAAGTAACTTGAAAACACAGTTGAAAATGTTTTTGATTTTCTTTCATCAATCATATCATTTAATGTTCTTATATAGTTTGAGATTGATGCGAATATTTTAATTATATTTCCACCTACTTTTGTAGTTTCAGATATAATGGTAATAACTTGTTTGAAAACAGGACTATCAATTTCTCCAAACACATCATTTAAAGCAACATCAAATGGAACACCAATTTTAATTTGTGCAGCTAATCTTTTTACTGGTTTATTTAGTGCACCATAATCATGATTACAAGCAATTTCAATAGCTGTAACAATATTCATTCCACCTTGTAACAAATCTTTTAAATCATCTAGAAAAACAAATAAATTTCTTTCATAGGATCTAATTCTAGCAGTATAAAGTTTTGCAGCTATACCAATTGCTATTAATATTGGGAAAATTGAAAATACTAATAGTTTTGTAGTAAACAAAAATACAAATAAAATTATACTTCCAATTAAACCTTTTACAACATAGTTTAGAAAAAAGATTTGTTTTTTAGATAATTTTATTCCTAATTCTTTTTCCCAGTCCATTTTCTTACTATCCTAAAATATTTAATACAACAATAAAAAGTATATTTTCCATAGGTACTAAAAAGAATACACCCAATGTTAATAAAGTGCCAATACTTAAACCAGCAATGCCACCACCAACCATACCTAATAACATAACACCTGAAAATAAAAATAATGGGCCTGCAATTACAACAGCAGAATAAATATCACCAAACATTTCTGCTTTTTTATTTTGAGTATCTAATAATAATTTATATTCAAATCTAGCATGGTCTGCTTTCTTTTTCATAAAATCAGATAAAGAACCACCAGCCTCAATATTTGATTTTAAATCTAATAAAAATTTCTTAAGCTCATAGGATGGAGTTTGTTTAGCAACCAAATCAATTGCCTCTAATAAAGATATACCTAAATTATCAATATAATATGTTATTTTTGCAAACTCATTACTTACATATTGATTTTTTTCTCTAGATGTGGCTGTTGTGAAAATTGCTTCTGGTGGTGCACCAGATTCAGCAACACTAGACATACCAAGAATTGCTAATGATAAATTATTTTTAATATTATTTACTTTAGATGTAACAATCATATATGGGTTTGCAATTGTATAAATAATATATCCTAAAAACACAAGCAATGCAATTAATAATACAGTAGATATTTTAAAAATATCAGGAACCATGAAAAGAAGAATAAATCCAAAAATTAATACCATAAGAGTAACAAATATTGATATAAATATATTTTTTGATAAGTAATAATCAACATCAATAGGTATGTCAGCTTGTTCTAGTTTCTTTTCAAAACCTATTGAATTAATTTTGCTAGTCATAGGCATAAATAGCTTATATAACTGTTTTTCTATTTCACTAGTTGTATCTTTTTTCTTTTTAGCTTTTGGTTTAGGCATAATTACACATATATTATATATTCTGCTAATAATAGATAATATGTATTCTTTTTAATAGTTTCGATTAAGATATGAAACTATATTATAAACTCAACAACATCTCTATTTTTTAATTTATAAGTTTTTGCAACATTCTGCCCAGGATACCTAGTACTACCCCATACCTTAGCAGATTTTAGATTTTTATAAATAGTTTTATGAATTGCCTTTGCTGCATCCGTAACAGTTTGACCTTTCTCAAGAACAAGTGGCTCTGTCTTATCTGCCTTTTGTCTTGGTTTTTTTGTATAAACAATAACTTTATTTAATAATTTAAAAATATGTTCAATAATTTCTTTATTATTTGTAAAATCATAAACATCTATGTTTCTATAATTAAAAGATTTTATGTTTTTAGATAATGGCATAGATACTGCAATTGCTGGAACAAATGTAGCTCTAGGGTTAATTAATAATAATAAATCATCCATTGTAGTTTTTTGATTTAAAATTATATTTTGTGCTCTAAATCCAGAAGATTTTAATAATTCAATTGCCTGTGGTTTAGGTATTAAAAGATTTTGTTCATTTACAAAAGATACTCCTAAAAACTCACTTTTAGTTAATTGTATTCTTGGTTTTTGTTTTGTAATAAAAACATCTTGTTTTTCTAAAATTTTAATTACTTGATCTAATTCTTCTTTAGAACCGTCTTTAATAACTATTATTAATAAATCAGTAACTCTAATCATAGAATATATTTGTGGAGTAAGTTCGTGTTTTTCTAAAAAAGAAGGTAATTCAATTAATTGTATGTATGCTCCACCATAGTCTAACATACCAACCTCTGGTTTAGTTGTTGTATATTGGTAAGATGCAATTGTTGGTTTTGAGTTAGTATATTCTGTTAAGAAAGTGCTTTTTCCTGAATTAGTTAAACCTAACACACATACTTGTCCAGCACCATCTTTTTTAATATTAATTGTGTGTCCAGATTTCTTAGTAACTGCAGCATTTCTTTCAACTTTATTTTTTAAAGCAGCTAATTTTCTTGATAGATCTCTTCTTAAATTTTCTCCACCTTTATGAGCAGGAGCTCTAGAGATCATTTCTTGTAAACCAATTATTCTTTCTTCATCAGTATTTGCTGCTTCATATTTTCCTTTTGCAGTAATATACTCATAGTTTACATTTGCTGGCATAAAAATCACTTACTTATTTTTAAAATTATTAGATTTTCAAAAAATATATTCTTTTCTCTTAATATCTTATAGTTAAGATTGTTTTTTATTATTTGCTTATATATCTTTTTTGGTTGATTATGTGAAGATATAAGTAAATAGCAAATACCTTTGTTAGTTAAATGTATATTTAAGTTATTAATAAATTTAATAATTATTTCTGAGCCTTCTATGCCCCCATCAGTAGCATAGTTTTCAATCGCTTCTGATGGAACATAAGGTGGGTTAAAAACAATTAAATCATATTTTTTAGAGTTTAATTTATTAAATAAATCACCATAAATAATATTTAGTCTATTTAGCTTGTATTTTTCTTTAATATCTTTAATATAGTCTATAACCATTGAATTAATATCAACAACAGTTGTGTTTTCTGAATAGTTATATATTTCTAATGCTAAAAATGCATTCCCTGGACCAATTTCTAAGGTATTATTAAAGGTGTTATATTTAAGTTCATCTTTTAATACATCTAACATTAAATTAGTATCATCTGATGGTAAGTACACACCATCAGGTATATTTAAAACATAGTTTTTATAAGTTAACTCAACCATATATAAACTATGGAGAATAAAGAATATAACTATATAGATTGCCATTGTCATTATGATGAGTTATCTACAGTATATCTAAAAGATGTTTTTTCTAAAAATCCAATTAAATCCTTAACTTGTTCAGTAGATATTAATAGTTATAATAGATTAGAAGAAATAAGAAAAGAAAATATACCTAACTTATATTTTGCATATGGTTTATATCCAGATGTGATATTTAAAAAATCAATAAAAGAATATTTAGAAGATTTAAATAGAATGGATTTTTCAAAAGCTATAGCTATTGGAGAGATAGGTTTAGATTATAAAATAACAAAAGATAAAACAAAAAGAGAAGAACAAAAAAGATTACTTGAAAAACAACTAGAAATTGCAAAAGAATTTAAGAAACCAGTAATATTACACACAAGATATGCAACAAAGCCAACTTTAGAAATTATTAAGTCATGGACAGATCTAAAAATCATACTCCATTGGTTTAATGGAACAGAAAAAGAGATACAAGAAGCTTTAGATAGAGGTTATTATCTAACACAAAGGTTTGGAAGACCAGAAATTCCAAATATTAAAGATCATTTAGATAATATTTTTATTGAAACAGATTATCCAGTACCATATAATGGCAAAGAAATACAACCGTTAGCAATTAAAGAGTCTTATACTGTATTTTGTGAGAAATATCAATTAGATTTAGAAAAAATAAAAGAAAGAATGGAAAATAACTTTACTAATTTACTGAAATCCATTCCCCGTTTTTAAAAGTTAAAATATTTGTTGGACTTATAGAATTTCCAAATGAATCAAAATTAACTACATCTAAAACACCTGTGAAGTCACTTTTCACTAATTCATTGGATACACAATTTAATTGTTTTATATTTCCACATCTATTAATTACTTTATCTAAAATGAATAAGATATCATAAGCATAGGCTGCATCATAATTTGGTAACTCATTATAAGTAGAATAATAACTTTGAATAAAATTAATAACTATAATATTATCACTATTTGGATTTGGTAAAAAAGGGGTATTTGTAAAAGTATCAACTTTTGAAAAAATGTTTGTTGTGAAATCTGTATTAGCTTTAGGATCCGCGCCTAAAAGAGTAACATAATACTTAGGTGTGTATAATACATCTGCTTGTTTTAAAATAGATGGAATTTTATCAGCATAATCATTAATAAAAATTAAATCTGGCTGTTCAGCCTTAATTTTAGTAATAATTGGTCTATAGTCAATAGTATCTCTATTATAATAATGATTATTAATTTTTATGTCTTTTTTTGACAATTTAATTTCGTCATTAAAAGAATCAAAACAAATTTGACCAGAACTTCTTTGTAAACTTAAGAAAGATATAGTTGATATATCTTCTTTATCTATAATGAATCTAGCTAAGTCTCTACATATATGTTTGTTATACTAAATCGGTTTTAAAATTTGGAACTTCATATTTAAAATATTTTTTAACTCTCCATAAAATTGGTATATATTTTCATAAAACATTTTAACCTCTTTTTTAAAGAGGTTAAAGACTTCATAGTA
>Ga0222697_1000189_pt1 | contig 30928 bp, 21 predicted proteins | sample AntAcemetage1402_FD_179835 | JGI IMG/M metagenome (GOLD analysis project Ga0222697, IMG submission 179835) | Saline water microbial communities from Ace Lake, Antarctica - #1402 | ecosystem: Environmental > Aquatic > Non-marine Saline and Alkaline > Saline | place: Antarctica: Ace Lake... | reverse complement strand
TTTAATTAAAACACAACATTCACCCAGCCCACAACTACTCACCACACTTTACTCTCTCCCAATTGGTTGGATGATAGATAGAGACCCTGAAAATGTATTATAAATATGTCTAAACTTCCACTAACAATTTATCCAGCACTCTCGCTTCAAAAACCATCAATCAAAATTGATGATATTTCTATTGTACAAAATTTGTATACAGACATGATAGATACCATGGAAGCAGAAAAAGGAATTGGTTTAGCTGCTCCACAGATTGGAAAAAATATTCGTGTTGCAGTTATTAGTAAGGATTCTGACAAATCTTTAGATGATCATCTTGTAATTATTAATCCAAAAATATTTTCAGCGTCCCGTGATACAACAGAATGTGAAGAAGGATGCCTCTCTGTCCCAGGAGTTGAAGAAATTGTAACTCGCCATAAAAAAATAAAACTCCGCTACACTGATTTAAATGGAGATGAACAAAAAATTAAAGCAACAGGATTATTTGCTCGGGTTATCCAACATGAAATTGATCATCTTGATGGAATTTTAATTATTGATAGGGCTGATGAGATTTCTTAAACATGAAAGATAAATTACAAATAACATTCTTTGGTACACCAGAATTCGCAGTACCAACACTTAAGGCGCTACATAGCGCTAATTTTTGTGAAGTGAAAATAGTTGTGACGCAACCAGATAAACCAATTGGGAGACATCATTCCAAGTTAGTTCCGTCTGATGTTAAGAAGGTTGCAAAGGAATTGGGTATTGAAGTCATGGTTGACAGTGGGCAGTTGGTAGTGGACAGTAGTATTAATTTAGGAGTATTGGTAGCATACGGCGACATTATTCCTAAAAAAATCATAGATTCATTTCCAATGGGAATTCTAAATATCCACCCATCTTTACTTCCAAAATATAGAGGTTCATCCCCTATTCAAAATGCAATTCTAAATCAAGACAAAGAAACTGGCATAACAATAATGAAACTTGATAATAAAATGGATCATGGGCCGATTGTAGCACAGGAAACAATTAAACTAGATAAGACCGAAACAGCTGGCGAATTGCATGATAAATTAGCTATAAACGGCGCAGACCTCTTGATTAAAATTTTACCTGATTATATTCAAGGAAAAATTGAGCCAAAAGAACAAGACCATGATAAAGCAACTTTTACAGAAAAACTAACAAAACAAACTGCAAAAATAAACAATCCAGGGGATGGACCGTTGGAATTAGAAGCATTTGTTCGAGCAATGAACCCTTGGCCCGGGGCTTGGACTACTTGGCACCCCCCTTCGCTAAAGCTACGGAGGGTAAAATCTAAAAAACTAATTATCTGGTCAATAGATAAACATGGAAATCCCACAGAAGTCCAACTTGAAGGTAAAAAAAGAATGCCCTATGGTGCGTTCACCAAGGGGCATTCGGACTTCTGCGTAGAACAACTTATGACTCCGACCCAAGATTTTGAATCATGAGCCGTTCCAGATGACGAACAAACCTGCTGAACATAGGATGCTCGTCAAACTTCAGGCCAATAACGACAAGAGGGTCATACCCTTTCCGTTTTTTGGATCTTGCGGCCATGACCTTGGCCTCAATCTGCCTAAACGTGCTCAAAATTTGGTCGAGTTCAGATGTGCGATCTTCTTCTTCTGATCTGCCATTTCTTGGTTTTGTCTCTTTTTTCTTTCTGCGCTCCAATTCCTCATCAATAAAACTCTCTGGAACACAAAGAGCAAGAACACAGTCTTCCGAGGACATAAGCGACTGCATAGGTTCGTGCTGATCAACGTGCTGTTTCTTCATGTCAACATGAACCCTACATCCAGTAAAGCTCACGTCAACGCACGTTCCACTAAAGAAATGATCATGCTCGCCATCACGCCAACTGATCCTAGCCGAAAGAGAGACATCCATTCGGAAGGCAGTACGACGCTGGTTGCGCTTGACCTTTTTGGGCCTATCTAGAACCCAAACCTTCACTCTCCGACTGCGACCAGTATCCCTCCGTTCCACCCCGACAATCTGAGACCTGAAGGAATACCCTTCTCCAGAATCACTCCTTCCAAAAACAGTGGCACCAGAAGGAACCAACGGCTCGTCTTTGTCTTCGCCAGCGCTTATCACGATATGATTTTCGTCAATATCGTGAATGACCATGTGATTGGTCTGTGTTGGCTCACCGTCCTTGGCCAAATACGCGACAGTCACACGATCCATTCCAATACGAATATTCTCTGTCTTAAATACTACCAGAGAACCTTTGCGAGTTGTCATGGTGGACCTCTTTCTTTTTTTGTAGTTAGTCTAGAGTTAGAAATGTGCGGATGAATACTATACACTATATTTATAAAAATGTCAACAAAAAAACTCTGTTGTAAGAGTTTCTAGAAAACTAAAATTGCTCAATTATCTATTCTTTTTAGTAACATTAAACCCTAAATATTTACCAGTAGCCAATCGCGTCTGCGCATCAATAGCTGGAATTGAACCAAATATAATCATATTGATTGGAAATAAAGCCCATTGTAAGAACATATAAATATACCTATATTTTGACTCGCTCTTAGGGCAAGGCGGCAAAAATACAACCGACATTATAGCAGTTACAAACAAACCTATCATAGCCAAACTTAAAAGCCAATGCAAAACAGTTGGCGCATTCTGCGCGATTACAGTTGATTCTGTTGCCCTGTCCGCGAACACCAAAGGCAAACGACCAAGAAGAATAATTAAAATCGGGGCAGTTGCCCAAGAATACATTCCTTCTGTAATATTAAAAAAATACTTAAACTTTTTAAAAAAAGGAATTTTTTTATTTTTCCAAAAATGCCAAATCATATAAGGAAAATGCTCAATCCCCCATGCCCATCTTCTTTGCTGTTTATAAACCGCAACCAAAGAACTCCAAAACGAACCAGTTTCAACAGTATCCATAGACACAGATATATACATTGGGGTTACAGTATACTCACCATTAAAATGTAAAAAACATTGCAAAAAAATACGCGAATCCTCGGTAACTAAATCTGGCTCCCAAAACCCAACATCAACAAGAGTCCTCCAGCTCATAGAATGCGAAGAAAAAGTAAATAAACGATCGGGCCGAGAAAGATCGGTTAATAGCCAAAACATTGTACTATTCGAAACCGTGCGAGTAAAAGCATTTGATTGCCACACATTATTATTAAATAAAGCAACTGGCTGATAGCTGGTATTATGCGGTGTTAAATGATTTAAAAACTTATATGTTAAATGCCCAAAATATTCCTTGTGTACAATTGTATCAATATCAAAAGTAGAAACAATAATCCGCTCATAAGGAATACCAATTTTATTGATTTCTTTTTGCGCGTTCTTTGCAGCAAAAACATTATTAGATCCTTTTCCTCTTTGCTCGTTTGGAAGATTTTTAGGATGCACAGTTATCCATAATTTAAAAAAATTATGCGCATATTTTTCTTTAATTTTATTAGCAATGCGTAAACCATTTTCTTTATCCCACTCTTCTACCCCAATTGCAATCATCATTTTTTCTGTTGGATAATTACCCTCAACTAATCCTTTAAAGGTTGTGTTTAAAACTTCAAACGATTCTTTGTATGTCGGCAAAAATATAAGATGATGCATATCCTGCCAATGAGATTGAACATTGTCTTTTGATATTGGATCTTCTTGTTTTAATTTAGAAAACCAATCAATTTGCGTATCTCTACGATAATTTCTATATGAGCCAAATAAATATATAAGCCAATATACTGCTTTAATTAACCAATATAAATCAAATAAAATAATAATATAAATAGCAATCAAAGGCTTATAATATGAAAGAAATATAGACCCAATCAAAGAACCCCAGACCAATATAGCTGGCATCATTTCCAAAAATCTATAAATTTTATTGTGTGATAAACGAGGCATATTATTCCAATTTAGCTAGCAAACCTTTCTTTTTTACGCTTGCAAACATCTTACCAAAAAACCATCCGCATAAAATCATGTAAAAAATATTTAACCCCAAAGACCAAGCAAAGTCAAGCCAGTTAAATACTCCAGTAGCAAGCAATTCTCGCATACCCTCAAACACATATGTAATTGGAAAAGCTAACCCAATATATTGTACTACTTGCGGAAGAACCTCAAGTGGGTAAAAAACCGCAACAAATGGCTGAAGTACAAAAGCAATTGAAAACGCAATAATCTGAGCATCAGTGCCAAAACGAAAAATAATTCCAGTTGAAAATAATCCCAAAGACCAAGCAAAAATTAAAATCATTGCAACAAATGGCAACAAAGCAAATCCCATATCAAAAAGATTGAAAGAGTATAGAGCAAAAGCTAAACCAACCATTACCAATAAAGTGATTACAACCTTTATTAAACCAATTGCTATTGAAGCAATAATAAATTCTAAATTCGTTAAAGGACTTACATATAGATTTACAATACTTCTACTCCAAATATCTTGGAGATATGCTATTGAAAAATCCTGCTGAGCGCGTTGAAAAATCATCCACAAAGTAATACCACCCAAAAGCATTGCTCCTAAAAATTCTGTTGCTTGCATCTCTGGCCCTCGCAAATAACTAGTTATAAAACCCCAAACAACTATTGTAATTATTGGCCAATAAAAAACATCCAGCCATCTTGGCAGAGACCTTTTCCAAAAGTAAAGGTGATGTAAAATTATTGCGTTTATTCTGTGTAGTTTCATATTTTTACTCCCTAGCTATCTTTAAAAAGACATCTTCTAAATCTGGCTCTTGGATATTTATATCTTTTATTCTTTTACCAGATGCATAGAGCTTGCCTAAAATATTTGGTATTTGTTCATTCTCTATTTTCATATGTAAAGTATTGCCAGAAATTTTACCTTTTATAATTATATTATATTACTCTATTTAAGATTCGACCATTAGAGTATAGTAGCCCCATATCTATAAATTACAGATATGGAGGCTCGTGGACTTAAGAGACATTGCCCCAAATTGGAGTTCTCTTAAGACCGAAACCCCCAATAAAGGGGTACAGCCTGCCTATTAAGCAAGTTAACTCTATCTAAAATAAAGAATAATATTTTTTTCCAGTCATTCGACTGGGCATGTCTGCATAATTATCGACTAAGAACGCAGATCTTTGGTCACATAAAATGTGGCCAAAGATCTAAATTCTTATTCCTTGTCATTCCGACCGGAACGAATCACTGTAATCAGTGATGAGTGTAGTGGAGGAATCCCTTTTTAATACGCATTAAATGCGCCAATCAAGGGATCCCTCCGCTCCGTTCATCGTTGAGTACAACGATTCACTTCGGTCGGGATGACAATATGGTTAATATTCCATAGAAATAACAAATTCTAGTTTACCCTCATAATCCCCTGCTGCTTGAATTGCAGTAATTGTTGAACGTAAATCAAAAAGATAATCTCTCACAATAGGAGATAAAGATGGAGTAACAAGCTTTACGACACTCGCAACTTGTATAAGATTAGTTCCGTCTAGATTGGTCCATGCACCTGCTGCCTCTTTAATATCAACATCAGTTATATTATTTCCAAAACCATCATCAACAGAATCTGGCAAAACAGCATATAAAGTAAATCCTGCGCCATAAGTAGAAATGCTAATATCTTGCTGTTCTGTAATATCTGTTGAATCAATTAAATTTCCAGCAAATTTAAAATCAACTGCTGAAAATATTGTATTCATTGTAAAATTATCAATGTAAAAATCCCAAAATTTATTTATTTCAACATTACCAGCTATATCAACTAAATCTATACTAAAAATATGCTTTCCATAATCAAGCGCAATATCGGGCGTAGTTATAATTGTTTTTGTTTGAGCATCATAAGTAAAAGTTTGCTCAATATCATCAACTTTAATTATGCTTAAAGCACTCGGCTCTTCGCTTACAGATATTCTCATCATTGGCTGAGTATCAAGAATAAGTTGATTTGAATTTGGATACGAATTTTCGATATTGGTTTGTGGAAGTTGTTTATCAATAATTAAAATTGATTCCTGCACTTCATTGAAAAAATTATCAGTGTCTTGAACTGTATTTGCCAAAATTCCAAAATCACTTGCTGTAAACGCAGTATCTCCAATAGGACCGACTGTTAAATTTATAATAGTTGAGGTTGCTGTAGTTGAAACAAAAGTTGGAGTAATTCCCAAAGCAGAATAATTTTCAAAATTTCCTACTGATGAAATAGATTTATTCCATGTAATCTCAATTAAATTATCACTCATTGCTCGAGCTTCTATAATTACAGGAGGCAAGCCAATTGCAAAAGTATTATTGGATTCATCTAAAGATGTATTACCTGCTTTATCCGCAACTATAATGCGAACTTTTACTGTGTTAAAATCAATCACAGGAATTGTCCAATCATAGGTTCCATCATTGGCTTCTTCTGATGAAATCAAATTCCAAATTGTGCTTGTGGCATATTCAATAGTAATTGGATTTATTGCCAAAGAAAAATTATCTGTGATTGATGCGCTATCCCATGTAATCTGCTGTACTGTTAACTGCTTCCATGCTTCTGCTCCGTTTGGAGATGTTAAAGATGTAGATGATACACTTGGCACAGTTGAATCAATTGTAAATTGCGCGCTGTCTTGTGATGAGCTTAATTCAACATCATCTATTGCAGTTATGCGGACTAAAACAGTTTGCGAATCAATTTCTGGCAATGTCCATTCATAAATTCCATCGTTTGTTTCGGATGATGAGATTAAGTTCCACTCTGTGCTAGTTGCATATTCAAGTGTTATTGGATTTGCTGTTAAATGCACATCTGTAATAGCTGTATTATCCCATTCTATATTTTGTACTGCACCACCAGCCATTACAGACAAAGGCATTAAAGGGATTATAATTGTTGGCGCAGTATTATCCGCAATAATAATATCTGTTTGAAGTGTTACTGATGAATTTCCTGCAGGATCTTCGGCTGTAATACTTATAGACAAAACTCCATCTAAAGTTCCTAAAACTGTTTTTAATGGCCATGTCGCAAGACCGGTTGCTATATCATACGACAACGGCTGAACTGCAGTAGCGTCTCCTGTTATAGATGAGAGGTCTGCTGAAATATTAGCTACCCCCATATCTACTTGATAAGTATCTGTAATAATTGCTTCAAGATGAATTGAATCACCATTTTTTATTAAAGTCGTAATTGATAGAGTATCGTTATTTATAACTGCGCCTGATACAACTGGATTAGTTGTATCATAAATAATTGTAATGCCACTTCCTTGCTCGCTTACATTTGGCGAGCCAATTGCATTATCAGTTGCCCTTGAATAAATTGTAAATATGTCATCTTTACTTGGAATAAAATTTGTTGCTTCATCTAGATATTTCCATGTTGCAAAATTATCATTTGATGTTGCGCTAAGCCAAACAACAAACGAAGAAGACCAATCAGCTCCATTCCAATAATTAGCAGATGAATCCTGTATCGCAACTTCTACAAATAAGACGCCTGCTCCAGAATCTAAAGCTGTTCCTTGAATTGGATTATCCGCATCCCAAGTTGTGGCGCGATATGGAGAACTTGCTTCAACTGGACTTGTAGTATTAACAATAGGAGCAGTTGTATCTTTATTCAAAACAAGCGAAGATGATATTCCTTGATTTGGATGCTCAAGCACGCCATCTATAGCGCGCGCAGTAACTGTAAACACAACCCCTTCTGGAGATGTTTGGTCTGGATTGAAAATGTATATCCAGTTCACAAATGAATCAGTTGATGTTGCTGTATTCCATGTTTCTGTATCAACCCACAATAATGAATCCCAATACTTACTATCAGAAGAGCGTTGAATTTTTACCGAGACATCGGAAATAGATGTGCCTCCTGGGTCGCTTGATAATCCTTGAATATCAATACTACCACCAACATATGATGACGCTGATGGTGATGTTATTGAAATATTTGGCTGGGAAGTATTTCCAGTTAAACCAATAAGAGCAGATTCTATATAATTACCTGCTTCATCAGTGACTCGCGCGCCTGTTACGTAACTATGAGAATTTGTGATTGGTGCAGTAAATTCATATTCCCAATTTAAAAAACTATCTGTTGATGTGGCGGTAATAAAAGTACCAGAATCAACCCAATTAAATCCATCCCAATGTACTAAATCTGTTAAATCTGTAAGAAATACTTCAACAGACGTAATACCTGTTGTTTGCCCCATATGAGTATTTGGGTCTATAGATGTTCCGCTTATTGTAAAGTTTCCGCTTATATGGCCATCTGTTTGAGGATTTGTAACTACTATTTCAGGATTTGTATTATCTGTTTCAAAACTATTATCAGGTGTTATTTGCGCAATTGAAACAAGCTGTGCATCATCAATCGCCAAAGCTCGCCAAAAATAAATATCATCTGGCAATGTTGCATCAGTTATAGTGATTAAAGTACTTGTTGCTGTGCCCAAAGTATCATACGATAAAATAATTGATGAAAAATCACTATTATCATCAATCTCAACACGATAGTATTCAACATCTAGCGAATCACTTGCCTCCCATTCAAATAAAATTGGGGTGCTTGTAGCAAATTGAAACACTATGTCATTTGTTAATGTAGGACGTAACAACGAAGCTGGTGGATTTGGAGGAATAAAATCAGTTGATACACTTGCTGACTCAATATTTTGTTCAATATTACCTGCCATATCTTGCGCGCGTATCACAAAAATATATGCCTTGTCCACTGCTAATGGGGTGGTTGTAAATTGATTTATCCCTGGCATTACCATAGTAATCGGCGCCTCGTAACCAACAGTCCCACTAGCTCCATCATAATAAATATTATATTGCAGAACATCACTCTCATCAGCAGGAAGATCCCATGTTAAAGTTGCTTGCAAGGTGGCTTCTTCGACTACTGCTGATAAATTTGTTGGAGCAGGTGGCAATGTCGCATCAATTAAAATTTGCGCGCCAAAATCAAGATACGCGCCTTTTGTTTCGGTCTCTGTATCTACAAAATACAAACGAGGAACAACTGAGGAGAAATCATCGCCTATTACAACTGTGTGTGAACCATCGTATGTGCTGCCTGCTTCTGTAAGATCTATTCTTATGCTTCCAATTTCAACATACGCTGTTTTACCAGATGTTCCTATAGCTGAAATATTTATTATATCTCCAAGCTTGTATGCATTGCCTGTTAATATATTAAACCCCGATATATTAGGAAGGTTTTCAACTGTAATAGAAGTGTTTTCCATCTGTGGTTTTGTCTGGGCGCCAGAAGCATCTGTAAAATTCAAAATCGGCCCTTCCCAAGTTAATTGGGTAGTGCCTGTTGGTAAAATACCATCTACTTGTACTGTATATTTATAATTAGCAAAGCCCCATGGATCAATAATTCCACCATGAGGAGCAACACCTGTTCCATCAAATGGAGATGTATTATCATCTACTAAAGGATCCCAACTACCTCCTGCAGTTAAAATCTGAAACGATGAATCATCTATATATGATGTGTGTTCAGGCAAAACATCAATTAAAGAAACATTTGTAACTGATTCTATTTGATCAAAATTACTAGCAACTAAAGTAATTTTAAATTCTTGTCCTGGCTCAACCGAAATAGATGTATCCCAAAAAGGCATTCCTTCTTCCCAAACCTTTCCTGAGACAAGAATATTTTCGTTTGCCTTTAAAACTGATGCAATAACAAAAACGCCAACAATGGCCCAAACAACAGGGATTAAATACAATTTACTAAAAGATTTGCGTAAGCTCATTCGTTTTTATTCTATTTTTAGTAATTAGATTATTTTACACTAATACGCAATTAAAAAGCAAGGCATAGATAAAAGAAAAAAATATTATACATATTTATAGGATAAAAAGTCAAGTGATAAATCTAGCACTATTTTGAATTGCAAAAAATATTTTTGGATAAAAAAATCCGGTCAGAAGCAAAGCAACTGACCGGATGACTCACTCAACTCTCTCCAGGAGTTGAGGTTAAAAGATCTATGGAGCGCCTGCTGCTCCTCCGGTTACGAAGAAATTCCATGTGTAGTTTGCAGTGCTACTCCTGTCGGAGTTGTACACACTGCCAACAACACTATGATTTCCTGTATCTCCAGCGCCTGGAGTATACGTGTACGAAGACGACGTACTTGGCGAACCGCCATCCAATACCCACTCATAGATAGCGATGTTGTCTCCACTCACAGAAAATGCTGTTCCCTGTCCTACCGAGATTGTAGTAAGGGAAGATGGAGAGAACACCACATTCTCTAAGTTGACAGGTGGCGGTGGTGGTGGTGGTGGCGGTGGCGGTGGTGGTGGACAAGGCGGACATATTCCACCGCATCCATCATCTTGCCCACACTTCCAGGAAGGACAGTAAGGCTCAGACGCCATTGCCCTTTGCTCAACCTCGAGTGAGCCAAAACCAACAAGCCCACTTTCTGAAACAGATTCCGCGAGCACAGACCAGTATACATCTTCCTCTTTTGAGCTATTTACCGGAGGAATAAACTGGAACCATCCCCATCTCCAAGTCGGATCAACTGATTGATTCAACGCAACTACAAATGCAATATCCTCACGACCTTCAGCCGTGGCTATCACATTCGCAGTATCAGCCACACCCTCCAGACTAGAAGCATCAACGCGAAGCGTGACAAACCCGTTATACTTAATATACTCATAACGGGTAAATTTGACCCTCACACCTGGCGCACGAAATATAACCTCTATTTCTACCACATCCTCAAACTCGTTATAGTGGAAGGTAAAGGTCTGTGCACCAACGACAGCAAAGCCGCCGAACACAGTGGTTTCGCCTGGAGTCACCTCTTCGCGGTTTATCTCTACCCCATCCTCGTATATGACGAGTTCAGCAGAGACAGTGAAGGGTTCATTCACGCCAACAGCATCAGGCGCAATAACGACGAACTCGTAGGTGATTACTGGAAGCGCTGGCAGAATCTCTAGCTCAAAATCCTGCCGAGCCCTGCCTACGACAACGGTTACAGTGACAGTTCCTTCGGAATCCGGAACAAGCGTCTCGTCTTCAAAAGGAATCCCCAGAATCTCGTCCACTACAACATCTTCCCTTGTGGACCCAAGCTCGCCGTCCCAGAACGTTTGCACTAGGACGCTGAACTCGGACAGATTATAGGACCCATTGACATGGATACTGTCCGGACGAGTTGTGAGCTCAAAGACGAAGGTTGTGGCCTGCCGATGAAGCAGAACCTGAGTCTCTGTTGCATACCCAGCTCCATCGGTCGCAGTAAGAATCGCCTCAAAATCCGCTGCTTCTAGCTCTTCTGGTACGAACACCAGAAAACTATCCACAACAGAAACCGAAGGTATGGGCGCGCCATCAAACTCCAACTCATACTCCAGTGGATCGTCGCTATCTGCAAACAAGCTGTTGAGATTCGCTTGGGCTGTAGTATCTACCCCTGCGCTCAAGAGAATCTGATCTGGAGCCGTGTGCTGCTTGTTGAGCGTGACAAAGATTTCTGCTGATCCACTGAAATCCTCGGGCAACTCAACAGACAGGACCGTATAGCCCTCAACGAAAAACTCGAATCGGACTATATCGCTCTCAGCTACCACCTTGGCAGCTGGCGAACGAAGATGCTCCAGAACCGCACTACCGAACATACTCAAGTACATTCGTTCGGTAATGGAAGGCTCTTGTGCGCTACCGCCGTACTTCTGGCGGATGTACGCAATGACAACCTCCTGCGGCCAGGCAATGATCTTGCCAGACGCAATGCTGTTGCCGAAATGGTCCGCGAACATGAAAAAATCCTGAAACCCAATAGTTCCATCAGGATCAAAATCCGCGCGCGCATTCCACAATCGATCACCCGTTGAAGAGCCAAAGGAATCAGCAAACAGGAAAAAGTCGGCAAAACCAACTATTCCGTCAAAGTTGATATCTCCGAACAGCGCCCCTACGGTTGGTGGTATATCTCTTACGTCGATCGTAAAAGAGTTGGACAGAGAATCCGCAATGTTTGTTATGTATTCGCTTTGAAGCGAGTCACCAACAAACATGCGAGTGGTAACCAACTCTGGAACAATGGGATCGCCATGTGGATTAACAAAGACAATCTTAATTCCAGAAGGTCCTGTATCTTCGGCTATCTTGGCTGCAAATTCAGCCACAGACACACCAATATCTCCGCTAGGAGAGATTGGATTTTCCTTGTTGTGACCATCCCTGCTACACTGCACAGAAAATAATAGCAGGATAAGCCACATCCATCGTGGATTAAACATTATTCACCTGCCCTTGGGTTGAGGGAAAGTAGATTGTCAAACATCAGTATCTCAGGCTCTTTGCCTAAAATAATGTATTAAAATACCAGATATACAGGAAAAAGTCAAATAAAAAACCCCTTATAAAAAGGGGAACAAACCTATAATAAAATTATACTAATTTTTCCAACAAATCACCTATATAATAAGCCACCAAAGCTGCAATAGCTCCAACTCCAAGCATTTCCAAACCAGCTAAAAACCAATTTTTTCTAGTCAAAAGAGTTCTTAAAGACCCAACAATAAACAAAGCAATCACGGTCATGATTATTGCAATCACAAAACTATTAGTAACACCAAAAATATATGGCAAAAGAGGGAGAGACCCTGCAATTCCAAAAGCAACAAAAGTAGCGATTGCATTTTTTATTGGACTTTCTTTTGATACATCACATGGAATCATGCCTAATTCATAATGCATCATCTCATCTGCCCAAATTTTTTTATTAGAAGTGATAACACGCACAACTTGCTCTAGATCATCTCCTTTAAATCCTTTTTCTTTATAAATATGTCTAATTTCTTCTTTTTCGTATTCTGGCACATGTTCAATTTCCCATTCTTCCATTTCTCTTTCCTTTTTTTGAAACTCTAGTTCTGATTTTGTGCCAAGATAGTTTCCTGTTGCCATTGCAAATCCATCTGCAATTAAGTTTGCAACACCAAGTATAATAACAACCTTAGTATCCATCCCAGCACCAGCAACTCCTGCGACCACTGCAAATGTTGTTATAATTCCATCATTTCCGCCATACACAATGTCTTTCAGATAAGTACCTGACCCAGTTTTATGATATTTCTCATGCGCGGTTTTATTGTCGTGTGAAGCCTTGGCTTTAGTTATTTTTGTTTCTAATTCTTTATTCATATTGTAATCATATACTATATTCAACAATTTACTTTATTCGTGATGACAAGCTACGCTTTTTAAAATAAAATACTCCCAAAAGTATTATAAGTATAATCCAATTTGTAAAAAATATCCAAGGATTTGACCAGCCAACTCCATCAAAAAATGGCGTCTGAAATGGCCATAGATATGGGGTTGGGAAAAAGTTTAAATCATGTGTTGGAATATCAAAAAGAATATGCAATGGCCACGCAAGTATTGGCAAAGATTTCTTTTTCCAAATTAAAAAAGCAACTGCAAAAACTATCAACGCAATAACCAAGCTATGTGTAAAACTATACATGCTTAATATATAAGAAGGCATTGCATCAGAAGTAGGATAATGCTGAAAAGTGCCTCCAAATAATACTCTTAAAAAAGGCCATGCAAAGGCAATAATATCTGGAATTATTCCAAACAAAAAAGCTATTAAAAATATTTTTTTGCTTTTTCTTCCAAAAGCCATGCCTCCCCATAAACCATGTGAAATTACATCCATATAATTATATTATACATTAAATTTAGCAAATAAAAAACTCCAATGAGTACATTGAAGATTTTTTGTTTGGCTCGGGGACAGGGATTTACCCAAAGGGCATAAACTTCGAATCCAGCACTCTAAACAAACAAAAAAACTCCAATGAGTACATTGAAGATTTTTTGTTTGGCTCGGGGACAGGGATTCGAACCCCGATTACTAGGATCAAAACCTAGCGTCCTACCATTAGACGATCCCCGATCATAGATTGTTATAACATGAAAAAAACATTATACCCTTAAATACCTACTTAATGCAAGCCATGTTGATAATACAGAAATTCCAACAATTCCAGCTAATTCTAATCCAAAAATTAAAAATATATTACTATGGAGATAATCTATTACAGTAAAATCAACAGGACCTAAAAGCCCAACAATATAAGGATCTGAAAAATTAGCAACAGTATAAGATAAAACAAAAGTAATTGCGCTTCCAATAAAGGCGTATATAATTGCCTCTCCAATAAATGGGCCACGAACAAACCAATTTGATGCCCCTACTAATTTCATAATACCAATCTCATCCCTATGTGTATATATTGCAATTCTAATTGTGTTAACAATAACCATAATAGAAATTAAAGCAAAAAACAAAGTAATTCCCCATCCAATCATGCTAATTTGAGCAGAGATTCCTTGTAGTTTATTAATTACATAACTATTATCATCAAAGTTTTGATCTTCTATTAAAACAGCATATTGCGGAGTCGCGTTTAATATATCAATAACTTTTTGATAATCTTCTGTTTCATAAGTACTGACAACAAGAGTATCACCTAAAGGATTGTTATCTAATTCTTTTAAAGATTCCAAAATTAATGGGCTGTCATCATACTGCTGGCGAAGTTTTTCCAAGGCATCTGATTTTGAAACATACTTAACATCTTCCACATAAGACAAAGCCTCTATATTTGTTTGAACCGCAAAAATCTGTTCTGGAGTTGTTACTGTTTTAAAATATACACTTACATCAACTTTTGATTCAACAAGCTTTATTGCTTGATCCATTACTGCATTTACAAAAATCAAAGATGTAACAGAAAATAATGTTAAAATTATGATTGTAATTGTAACAATAGAAAGCCAAATGTTTCTTGCGAAATTTTGAAAAGAAAATTTTAAAATTCTTACTAAAGATAAAAAAATCATAAAAGATATTTTCCTCTCTCCCTGTCGCTAATAATAACTCCATCTTCTAAAGTAACAACGCGTTTGCGAAGATCATTAACAACTTCTCTATTATGAGTTACTAAAAGCACTGTTGTTCCAAAATCATTAATCTTTTTTAATAACTCAATAATATCTCTTGAGTTGATAGAATCCAAATTACCTGTTGGTTCGTCTGCCACTAGAATTTTAGGCCTATGCGCCAAAGACCGCGCCACAACAACTCTTTGCTGCTCTCCTCCTGATACTTGATTTGGAAATCTATCCATCTTTTGTTCTAATCCTACTATTTTTAAAACCTGTGGAACAATTTCTAAAATTTTTTCTTTTGTCTCTCCAGCTACTTGCAATGCAAAAGCAACATTTTCAAATAATGTTTTTCTTGGTAAAAGTTTAAAATCCTGAAAAACAACGCCTATTTGCTTTCTAAGAGTTGGTATTTCACGATATTTGATATTTGTTATATCCCATCCACCAATAGAAATATGGCCTTTAGAAGGCCTTTCTTCTGCTAAAATTAGCTTTACAAGCGTTGTTTTTCCGGTTCCACTTTGCCCGACAATTGATATAAACTCTCCTGGAGCTATATCTAAATTAACATTCTTTAGAGCAACTGATTGGCCTGGATAGATTTTACTGACATTTTTGAAGTGAAGCATAAAAAAAATCGTACGTCGCACAATGTACGACTTGATTGACTCATTCTTATTAACATATTATATTATAACATAAAGATAGATTTTTTTCACTGTTAATATGCCGAAGTAGCTCAGTTGGTAGAGCAGTGCTTTCGTAAAGCAAAGGTCGGCGGTTCAATTCCGCCCTTCGGCTCCATGCGGGTGTAGTTCAGTGGTAGAACGTCTGCTTCCCAAGCAGAAAATCGCCGGTTCGAATCCGGTCACCCGCTCCAAAAATTAAATTAAAAAAGAAAAACGCCCAGACTAGTCTAAGCGCTTTTTTCTCTTGGTTTAGAGAAAACTACACCTCGTTGAGAAGGCATATAATCCTTCCAAAAAGATCTTCCGAAGCCAAAGAAACAAATAGCCTTGAGCTATCAGTTCCATCAGCACAAGTACCCAAAGGCAATTGACCCTTAATCTCCGCAATCCTAGTTGGAGAAATTCTATTCATGAAACGAATCTGCATAATGATTCTGGAAACGCGCAATCCAGAAGTGTCTTTACATCTACTAACAACACAAGTTTCATTGATTCGAATATCTTCTGGCATGGCTAGTTGCCCCCCTCTTAAACCCGTAGATGAATAGGGATAATTTATCAAGTTAGTGATTTGAATGAACGCAAGGTACGAAAAAACCGCCTTTTAAGCGGTTTCCACAGAGTGTTAATTTCTATATGCAATAAAAATCACCATCTCTGTGGATAGTTATTCTTATTTGTATTATTTGTATATTGGTACATGTGCATATCTATGATTAGTATAGTTTTCAAATTAAAAAAGGTCAATATAAGTTATCCACTCTTATAAAACCAACCTATATATAGCTAATTCCTGCTTTTGTTGCTCTATCCATTCATCAAAATCAAATGACTTTATAAGTATATGCTTAATTCTGGCTTGTGTGGCATATCCATTATCGTCATATAAAAGATCTTCCAATTTTACTATGTGATACCCAAAAGAAGATTGTATCGGCTCTGAAATCTCTCCAATCTTCATAGAAAAAATAGCTTTTTCTAAATCTGGCTCAAATGTTCCTTGAGCAAAATATCCAAGATCACCTCCATTCACTCGAGAAGTTTTATCTTCACTATACTCTTTTGCAATTTCAGAAAAATTGATTCCATTAACTTGTGTTAATAAATATACTTCTTGGGCGTGTTTAATTAAATCATTATCTGTTTCTTTATTTTTTTCCTTAAGCACTGATTGAACTTTCTCTTGCAAAAGAAAAGGAACCAATACACGCTTTTTAAATTGATCATCATTCCAGCCGTATGCTTCGCCTAAAAATTCCGAAATTTCTTCTGGAGTTGTTGCTTGGCTTTTTAAATGCTCCCACTCAATAGCAATCTCCTCATTTGTCACTAAAATATTATTCTTGCGCGACCAAATTTGGATAATTTTTTCTGTAATCAATTTATTAACTAAACGCTCTCTTATCTCTTTGCCAGAAGGGATACCAAGGAAGACGTTAGAGTTAGATCGTTGAAATTCCCAATACTTCAAAAGTGTATTTAAATCATCAACATATGTATAATACGGCACAAATTCCCAATCAACCAAAATTGCAGGATAAGGAATTATTCTTGATAAGCCAAATACAAAATTGGATCTCCAATGATGATAATAAATTCCAAATCCAAAAAATAAAACAAAAAATGCTGCGCTAAAAATCCCTATTATAGAATATTTTATTGTTTTGTTTGTTAGACGCATAATATAGTTAACTCGAAAATATATCTTTTTTTGTCATTGCGAGGAATGAGATGTACTCAGCGAATGACGCGGTCGGGAATACCCTCCCTCGCAATGACAAGGTTGGTCACCTTGTCTTTAATCTAGCCATAACGAATCATTGTCAAAAAAATATTTCCACCAAAGTTTTATATTGCCAGCCAAAGGCTGGCCAGCCTCTGGCTGAGAGTCTCCCAATACTCTTGGGCTATCAGAATTGGCAATCTCTCCTGAATCTGCATCAACTTCTGGAATAACTACTAAATTTTCTCCTTCTTTAACAAGATTAAGTTTATTCCGCGCCTCTTGTTCAATAAAATTATCTGTTTGAACATATTTTAACAAATTGCCAAGATCATCCTGGCTTTGCTCAAGTTTTCCAATCTCTTGCTCTAAACGGCCTACTTCTGCTTCAATAGACCTTTTTTGCACAACCTGTTTACCAACGCCAAATCCAAAAAAAACGAGAACTATAAATTCAATTAAAATCATTGGCTTGGATGTAAAAATTTGTTTTAACATACAGCGATTCAAATCGCTTTAATTATCAACGCGTATTTCTCTCTCCCAAGTGCTTCTTCCATTTAGATATACTTGCTCCTCAACATCCCTCAGCTCCATTGAAAATACAAGTTTATAAGTGCCAGATTTTACGCCACGCGGATCAAGGGTAAACTTAAGAACACCTTCTTCGCCTGGTTTAATTTTGGATTTATTTAAAGGCACGCCAACAACTTCTTTGTCTATCCAATCGTATCTATCATAAAATGGACTGTTTTCTTGGTTTTGGTTGTGGACCATTACTGCTGATCTGTTTGAAGACCAAATCTGTTCTGTGCTTGTATTTTTAATTTTCATTTCAATATCAATTGGAGTCCATTTATTTCGTACAGCTATTGGCAAATTATGCTCTAAAATTTGAGCTGAAATTCCCGACATAACGCTTATTTCTTTTGCAACTAAACCGCCACGCATTTCTAGAATAGAACCTGATTCATCTTCGTATTCCAAAATAAACCATTCTTTAATTACTCGGGCTTGCAATGGAGCTGTTATATCAAACGAAAAACTCGCAATTTGACTATTTGCAACATTACTAGATAAAGCCACTCTATTATTTTCTAAAAATGAGCTTGTGCTATTATCTTCATCAATTAATTTAAGATATATCTTGCCTGCGCTCCAGTTAGCAGACCCTCTGTTGCGAAATTTGATAGTGATGGATGTTGGTGCTCCTGCAATTATGTTTTCTGGAACATCTACTGTATCAAATAAGGTTAAGTATGTTGGCTTTGCAACTGCAGAAGGAGAAGATGGGGCTTGCCCATTTCTTTGTGCATATGAGACATAATTACTAGGATCTTGGATTGTATCATCAATATAATCAATTCTATCTGAATCATCGTGCAATGCTAGAGTTGCGTCCGAAACCTCTGCAATATTATTTGCAACTGCATCACCATATATTCTCCTAATAATTTCCAAAGAAGTTATTCTATGCTTTTCTTGATTTGAAATTGCATAAAACTTGCCCTCTCTTGATTTTACAATAGCGCCATCGTTTAATTTTATAGGATCACCTACAATATATTTGTTCAATATAGCACTAGATACCTCTAAAGGCGCTTCTCTGTTGTAATTTTCCTGCCACACGGCTTCATCTAGAATTGGAAATTTAATTCCATTTTTAAGCAAGAAAATTGCGCCAGTTCCATGGGTTACTAAAATTCCATATGGATATTCAGAATTTTCTGTTATTGGCTCGCCTTCTGGGTAAGGATCAAGCTGTCCATTCAAAAGAGTGATTGGTGATACAAGCTCTGTATCTGCTAAACGATATCCCAAAGAAGCTAATGCACCTGTGCCAACCAAGCGATGCTTGAGTCCATCGGATAAAAGATACATTAAGTTCGATTTTTCATCCTTTACCAAAGTATTATTAGAAAATTCTATTTGATCTCCCATCTCGTAATAACTTAAACGCCCGTGACTAACTAAAATTGCGTCTGAATCTTGATAATCTTTTAAATAAATTTCTGGCACAGAAAATTTCCTTCTTTTGTTTTCTTCTATTTTCCAATATGTTGCAGTATTTTGGTTCTTTAAAAGAGCCCCATCAGGATATGGGCGCTCTGTAAAATACTGATTCCACACACGCCAGAAAAAATAATTTCCACCGATTCCTACATCGCTTCCTTGATATGGCGTATAGATATAAAGATTTGTTGTTGCTTGATTTTTTGGCTTAACTAATTTGCCATCTTTTGTTTTGGATTCCTTGCCTAGCTCATAGCCAAAGTACCCACTGGACTTTCCTTTTTCCACATAAATTTTTTGCGTATCAGCTGCTGCATCTAGTTGATTATATATTCCGCGATATTTATCATTGCATCTGTTTGAAAAACAAGAATATCCAGTTGCCCAATCAAGCTTTTTTTGTGATGCTTCAGTTTTTTCTATTAGACCTTGCTCTTGTTGCAACTTTGCTAGTAAAAATTTCTGGCTAATTCCATATTCTTTGCCGATTTCATATATCATTTCTGATACTAATTTTGGAACTCCCGAAACCACTGCTGTTGTATTAGCAAGAACGCTATTTTTTGATTCTAAAAATCTCTGTATTGCTGTTCTAGACAATGCATTTGAATCAAAAAGCTCTTTGTCGGTAAATATATCATTTGCATCAAAAAATCTGGCCTGAACCATGGTTGGCACAGATAAAATTGATGTAAGAAGCATTAAAATTAAAATTTTAGACCCCATGTATTTAATTAGACGTCTAAATTGATATTTCATTACTATATATTATATCATAAAATTAGCTTTTGAACAAAATGAAAAGACGTCCCAAAAATAAGAACGTCTTCGCAAAAAGAGCAAAGCCACCTCCTTTCATATGTTCTAGGTAAGCTGAAGCAATATGCCGACAATTAGCACAATAGCGCCTAATCCAAACCTCAAAAACTCATCTCGAGTCATAAACATTGAGGCATGGACTCTTCTTAATCTCATTCGATAACGGCGCAAGAAAAAGGCCCTAATAAGCAAAAAACCGCCTAGACACACTAGTAGATATGACATATCCCCCCCTTTTTTTTATTTGTCATCTGAAATCTATGATTAGATTTCTCTTGAAAAAAATTCTTCTATTACTTTTGCTTTTGAATCATCTTCATCAGAAACCTCATCAATGAGCTCTTGTTTTAAATCCCAATCCCCTTCTTGAATCATTTTCCATCTATTTTCTCCTACTTTTGAACGAATTTCTTTTATTACAGATAATAAATCTGCCTCGGAAAACTCTTCAACTGTTTCATTGACATGTTCATCTCTTAGTGAAAAAATATCTTGCTGTACAAGAGAAGGATTAGAAAGATTAGTAAGTTCTAATTTTTCTAATCCTGATGCTTGTATTTTAATTGAACCATAATTAAAAAATGTCTGTAAAAATCCTTTTTTTCTATACGAAATATCAACAATCTTTTCTAACTCAACTTGCGAGACACTTCTATCAAATGTACCCAGTTGGTTTATTATTATTAAACGTTCATCAGTTGCAACGAGTACACTATAATACCATAAACGAAATGTTCGCATAAGCCAGGCTAACCCAACCACAAACAAGATACCAAGTAATATACTGCCGATTATTCCCCATTTTAAAAATAAATATAAAAAAAAGAAAGAAGACAGGAACACAGCTAAACCTCCAAGCCACTGCCAAAAATATGCAAGCCAAAATTGATGGTACATGCCTCGCACTTCTTCTTCGTCTTGAAGATTGCGAACTATTTTACGGATATTCATATTAGTATTCCCCAAAAACACCATATTGCATAAGTGGCAATATAGCAAAGGAAGTTATAACTATAATAGAAATTATAATCCAAATTATTCTGTGTAAAGTTTTGCGTTTCATAATCGATATGAGTGAGCGAAATGAATAATGTAATCATTTTTTCATTTCCGAACGAATGAGATTATATCTATTGATATATTTTATCTTTTTAGGACTTCCAAGAATGCCTTACTAGGTATATCAACTTTACCACTACTTAACATTCTCTTTTTTCCTTTTTTTTGTTTTTCAAGTAATTTTCTTTTGCGGGTTACATCACCACCATATAACCCTGCTGTAACATCTTTGCGCATTGCGCTTAACCGCTCTGCTGCAATAATTTTAGAGCCAATTGTTGCTTGTATTTTTACAACAAATTGGTGCTTTGGAATTATCTCTTTAAGTTTTTTGACTATTTGTTTACCAATTTTATGAGCATCTTTATTATTGATTAACATACTAAATGCCTCAACAATCTCTTCTGCAACTAATATATCTAAACGAATTATATCTGCTTTACGGAAATCTATAAGTTCGTAGTTTAGTGAAGCATATCCACTTGATACACTCTTTAGTTTATCATAAAAATCAGTTATCAAGCCAGATAAAGGTACTTCAAAGTGTAAAATAACACGATCCTCGTCCAAATACTCTGTATTTCCAAAAATACCATGCCTGTCTTGTACTAAAGACATTATAGGGCCAATATAATCCTTTGGCGTAACAATTTCCGATTTTACCCATGGCTCCCGAATTTCTTCAAGTTTAGATGCATCAGGCAATTCTAAGGGTGAATGTATTGTTTCTGTTTTTCCTCCTGATAAAATTTCATAAGCAACCGAAGGAGTTGTAACAACTAAATTAAGATTATATTCCCTATGTAATCGCTCGGAAATAATTTCCATATGAAGCATGCCTAAAAATCCACAACGATATCCAAATCCTAAAGCAGGCGAACGCTCAGATTCGAACGTAAGTGCTGCATCTGTTAATTTAATTTCTTGAATTGCGTCTCGAAGTTTAGGGTACTCATCCCCTGATTCTGGAAATATTCCAGCAAATACCATTGGCTGGACTTCTTTGTATCCTGGTAGAGCAGGTGCTTTATCTTTTACTTGTGTAACAGTGTCACCAACTCGCGCACTAGATACATCTTTAAATCCTGTAACAATGTACCCAATTTCTCCTTCTGATAACGCAGGTTTTGGGTCAAATCCAGGATTAAAAGTTCCCACTTCCAAAGCATGTGTATCTTTCCCAGATCCAACAAGGTAAATTGTATCTCCTTTTTTAATCTCTCCATTTACAATTCTAACATACATTACAACACCCCTATAATCATCATACAAAGAATCAAAAATAAGTGATTGTGTCTTTTTTGATTTTGCCTTTGGCGCTGGCACGCGTTTAACAACTTCCTTTAGAATCTTCTCAACTCCTTCACCAGTTTTTCCTGATGCGCTTAAAATTTCATCTTCAGTACATCCAAGAAGTTTAATTATTTCCTTTTTAGTTTTTTCTACATCAGCATTTGGTAAATCTATTTTGTTGATGACCGGAATCACGACTAAATTCTGCTCCAAAGCAAGATAAAGATTAGCCAATGTCTGCGCCTCAATACCCTGTGTAGCATCTACAAGTAAGATGGCGCCCTCTACTGCCTGTAAAGACCTAGACACTTCGTACGTAAAATCTACATGACCTGGAGTGTCTATTAAATTCAAAATATAACCCTCATAATCCATCCTGACTGGTTGCAATTTAATTGTGATTCCACGCTCGCGTTCTAATTCCATGGTATCAAGCAATTGTTCCTTCATATCCCTTTCTGCGACTGTATGCGTCAACTCCAAAAACCTATCCGCTAAAGTGGATTTTCCATGATCTATATGCGCTATTATGCAGAAATTACGGATGTTTTCCATAGATACTAGTATAATCTAAAGCTCTGTTTTGAGCAATAATAAATTTTAACGGCTATGGTACCATAGCCGTTGAAATATATCATTGTCTATATAAATCTACTTTATCTCATACTCCCACCCAACTTGCCATGCTTTCGTATTCCGCCAATCTTCCTCTATTGCCTGCTCCCATGTCCTATCTCTCAATAAAACATCTAAAGCTAACTGCGGAGCCTGATGAGCCACAATAGCAATATACTTGTGGTCAAAATTTTCTTTTAAATAATCAACAAAATCTTTTATCCGATTTTCTACATCTTTATAGCTTTCACCATTAGGAAATGGCTTATCAACAAAATCATTCATATTGCTTTTAAACTGCTTGGCTGACTTTTCTGTATAATCTCCATAATCTGCTTCACGCAATCTCTTATCTTGAATAATCGTAAATCTATCACTAAAACAATAATTAGCAGAATCTATTGCTCTTTTTAAGTCAGAACAAAAAACAACATCAAATTTTCTATCCGAAACAATCTTACCAAGATCTTTTGCCTGCTCTATTCCAAGTTCTGATAATTGACCCTGAGACCAGCCAGTGGCTAAATCTTTTTCGTTATCTGTCGTAGTTCCATGTACAAAATATGTAATTTTAACTGGCATACTATTTATTATTACCAAATTTAAACTCCTCTAATCCAAATACTTTTGCCAATCCTAAATAAGTAGCTAATCCAATAATTCCTGCCCCACCTGCCTGTATAAGAAGCCCTAAACCTGTATGAGTATCAACAAACGGCGCAGTAGCATATAGCACTCCATACAATACCCAACCAGACATAATTGAAATCATTGAAATTGATATAATAGAACGAAATATACGTTTATCATCTAAATCACCTAATCTCTTGCGTAAGAATAACCACAAAATAAATACATTAATAATACTTGCAATTGAGAAACCTAATCCTAATCCAGCAACACCCATGATACTACTTAATTTAATTGATAAATATATATTAAGAGCCAAAGAAATGCTACTAATGATTACAGGAGTTTTTGTGTCCTGCAAAGCATAAAATACGCGCGCAATTAAAGGAATTAAACTTTGAGCAAATAAAGATATTGCAAAAAAGGATAATGTTTGAGCAGTTAAAATTGTATCTGTCCAATCGAATGCTCCAGCCCCAAGAATAAGACGAACAATATGAGCACGAAGCAAAATTATAAAAATTGACGAAGGAATCGCAATAAATAGTATGCGACGCATTGCTTTTGAAAACGAACTAATTAAATGTGGTATATCTTTTTTTACCCATGCCTCACTAAATAAAGGGAAATACGCAAGAGCAATTGGAATAGCAAATATTCCAATTGGTACTGTTTGCAAATTATTTGCTGCATTAAAAATAGCAACTGTACCTATTGATAGTGTAGAGCCAATTGCTGTATTTACAACTTGATTAATTTGGCTTATTGCTAAACCAAATGTCCGCGGAATCATAAGCCAACCAATTTTCCTTACTCCTCTCATTCTAAAATCAAAACAAATACTATACCTAAACCCAAGACGTGCTATTGCTGGAAGCTGGATTAAAAAATGCATAAACGCTCCAAGCACAACTCCCCATGCCAAACCTTCTTGCCCAAGATATGGAACTAAAACAACAATTCCAATAATTATTCCAACATTATACATCACTGGCGCAATCGCGAACGCAGTGAATCTTTTAAATGCATTTAAAATGCTTGATGCTATATTTGATAATCCTAAAAAGATTATTCCAAGCAGCATAATTCTAGTAAGTTCTGCTGTTACTAGCCTTTTTTCGATATCAAACCCAGGCGCAATCCAACTTATCATTTCTGGAGCAAAATAAAATCCCAATAATGCTAAAGCTAATAGCACAACTAGCATTATATTTAAAATTGAATTTGCGATTCTCCAGGCTTTTTCTTTATCCTTGTGCCAATATTCTAAAAAAACAGGAATAAAAGCAGTAGATAGAGCGCCTAAAACTAATGTATTAAAAATAAGATCTGGAAGACGAAAAGCAGCATAATAAGTATCCAAAACATCACCTGCTCCAAAAGTAGAAAAAAGCATCCTGTCGCGCACTAAACCAAGTACTCTTGAAAGTAATGAAAAAAAGGCGATTATTATCGCCCCACCTGTTATTGTTGTAAATAGTTTATTTCGAAGGTTAGAAAACATTTGATATATTATACCAAAAATTAACCTAAATTGCACAATTAGATATAAAAAATTTAGCTCGCCGACCATATAGAAAAGGGTCGACGAGCCATGTATGTTCAGCGACAAAAACGGCTAGTGTCGCCGAAGAGGACGGTGTCAATGAACAGTCCTTATTTTGGCAGGCGGTCTACGACCACCCCTCCTGCGTCGTCGATCTTCGACTTGATATCCAGGCCTACCCCGCAGGTTCATGCGAATCTGATGCAAAACTTCTTTCGGCAACGCCGCCTTGTCTTCAGCGGTCAAATACGCCAAAGCTCCCATATAACCCTCCTTAAAGGATAGGGAGTTTCTTCCTCGCCCTAGTGGCTAGGAAAAAAGATAAATATATAATATATTAAACAAAATAAAAAAACAAGAGTCTGGAGGGTATTTCAGCACACGGCCGTGAACCGTCGCGTATGATTTTACTCACAAACGACAATTCAATCCCCCTCCAAACTCTTGTTTTTAATATTCCACAATAGGTGGAACATTAATATATATATTAATTTTTGCTGTCATTTATTAGTACTAAACTGGAGGTCAAGGTGGGGATTGGGTTTATAAATAATACCCTCCCAATTTAAAAACCCTGAAGGCTAGATAGCTAATCCCTGTATAAATACAGAGTAAAAGGCGCCATTAGCACAATCCTCCAGATGAGTACTGACAAACTATGTACAATATTTATTTCAAAATAGAAGGTATTATAGCATATAAAAAAGAACCTGTCAATTATAACAGGCCTTTATATCTAATATTAGCCAAAAATAAAATATTAGAAAATCCAAACAACCTCCCCCAACCACTCCTTGGCAGGAAGGGAGAATTACTCCTCAAACATAACTGCAAAACCAGTATCTTGGGATAACTCTCCTTTGAATATAGTTAAACCAGGGCCAAGTTCTTTAACTTCTCCGCCACCAACTGCTTTACTCCAAGAAATATTCCATTGAAAAGGATATTCTAATTCAATAATGTAAGGAATCGTGCGCGCTCCTGCTTGCTTTTGTATAAGAAGAGAGTATCCATTTGAAATATCAGGATTAAGCATGTCATACGGCTTAATCTTAAACGGAAGTTTATATTTAATTTTTGAGATTAAAATATTACCAGGATCAACTTGTAACCAATTACCAAATACAGTTTTACCAAAATCCTGAGTAATTCGAGTACCAGTTGCCTCATCAAGCAAAACTTTTCCTTCGATTTGAAGAAGCTCTTTATCTTGCAAATAATAATCCTTTGGCTGTTCAAACATTGTTGCAGGAGGAGGTTTGACACCTTCGAACGAAATCAGCTCACTCCCCTGCGGAACATAGGCGCGCGCAAAATCTACATTATTATAACTTTCAAATAAATCTTCAGGGTCTCCATTGTGCCTGCGCCTAATTGTTAGTTCTGCGATTGCGCTGCCTTCTTCATCAATAGTAATTTTTTGATTCCAATCCTCCTCAATAACTCCATCGGTTTTTCCTCCACCAACATTAGCATGAATAACAGAAAGATAATCCATTTCAGAATCTATAATTTGCGGTTCCCATCCCCTATTTAAAAATTCTTGATTAACTTGCTTATCACGGAAATATAATAAAATATTCTTTTGGATTATTTCGGATTTAATTAAAGACAAAATATCAAAAAGCTCGCTTGAATTACTATCAAGTATCTTTTCTAAAATTCTAGGAGCAAGTTCGGCAATATATTCTTTTGGTTTATTTTCTTTTTTGTCATAACCTACTTCAACCGCATATTGAATTTCATCAAGCACATTATCCGCGTTTAAAACAACTCCATATTCTTCAAATTCTATAGGGCCTAAAACTTTTAATAACTCCACAAAAGTTGTTGCTTGAATAGCAATTACCCCATCAACTGACGGCTGTGATGCTGCCTCAATAAACCAAGCAACTTTTTCGGCGCTTGTTGGCCAATCTGGATACCAGTTAGAATCTTGGAGTTCCCAATGCGGATTTAAAATCCATAAAGGCCGAGGAGATTGCACATGCTCGGACATATAACCTTGAAAATCGTATGAGCCCCCTTTTGGAATTTCAATATTCTTTATTTTGCCATTATGAACATCAATAAAAGCCAAGCTCCCTATAAACCCACCCGCTGGTCTAAGCTCGTTATTATTCTGGAATAAAACAGCATATCTTTTTGCACCTTGACCACCTAATACAAAATTTAAAGAATCAGCAAGATTATTAAAATCCCGAACCGCGCCCTCGATATTAGGCAAAAGATTTTGCGCGCGAGTAAATTTTTCTTTATATGCATCTGGTAAAGATTCTGGATTTATAGAATCTATATGCGTTCTTGCGCTGGATATAAAAGGCAAAGCAACATCTAAAGAAAGAGAAAGATTAGATATAATATCAATTGCGCTTTGGTCTTTAGATCCTTCACCAACAAAAGGCGCTATTGCTTCTGTAATATATTGGCCTGCTTGGGCTAAATCTTCTCCTGCTTGTATTGCCCTCATTCCATCTTTTCCTTGCGGAAGCAATTTTATAGCCCCGCGAACTAAAATATTTAAAGAATCAATATTATCTTTTGCTTCAGAAAATTTTTCTCCTGCTAAATCCCAGCCCTCGGATGCAGCAGTAACTTCGCCTTGAGAAATTGAGTCATTAACACTAGCAAGAGCTAAAAAACCTTCTTTTGTGGCACCAAGTACTTTTCCTTCTAAATTGCGAATTTGATGTGGAGCAGATGATATCATTTTAACAGAAACAACTACTACTCCAGCTAAAATTGTTAAAGCAAAAATTTTTCTATAAAAATGTTTAGGCGGATTTATAAATGGTTTCAAATAATTTATAATCGTCTCAAATATAGCATTTGCCAAAGATATAATTAAAAGACCTAAATTGCTTAATGTTTTATAAATTAAAAGAAGCGCTATTGAAACAAGTTTAATAGGAATTATAATCGCGCCTTTAATTAAGCTAATTATAGACAAAATCAGTTGTTCTAAAATCCAAGAAATGCCTTTACTTAATACTCTTGCCCCTATAACTATCCATTTATTCGCTTTTTCAACAAGTTTAAGAATAACTTCAAAAAATAATAAAAATCCCAAAGGAATTGAAAGAAAAAATTCAAAAATCCAATTTAAAGAGGCTTTCGAGGCTCTTTCGAAAAACATTAAAATCGTTTTTAAAAAACCTTTTAAAGAAAAATCTTTATTTATTTTTTTAGATTTCTCGGAAATACTTGGTACAAACTTAAATATTTTTGAATTTTTTTTACCAAGAAAATTAACTTGTATTTTATCAATCTTATCTTTATATTTTACTGATGCTTTTTTACGTAAACGTTCTACTTCTTTAAGCCATTCCTGGGATGGACTATCCTCTTCTTTGCTGAATGCTTTTTCTATTTTTGCTGGCGCATAATCTTCTATGGCTGATCTTTTTAATAAATTAACAACATAAGGAGATCTTTTGAATGATTTTGTGCTGACATTCAAACTGTGGGTTACTAAATCCTCTGATATCCTATTCCCTTTCTTGCTCTTTTTCTTCTCTGTGGAATCAGCACTATCTGTGATTGGCCTTTTAATAATTTTTTCACTAATTTCTTCGATTCCATCTTCAATTATCTCCAAAAAATCTTTTGCATGTCCTACTTTCTTCTTCTCTTTCTTCTTCTCTTTTTTCTTCTCTCCCTCTCGAACCTTCTCCTCAGTGGCTCGCTTGTAACTTGGTTTTTGCCTAATTTTTTTATAATCTTCCCCACTTATAACATCTTTTGTAATAGAAAACATAAGATGTTCATCTACATCCTTTGGTTTTTTTTGTGCAGCTAATGCTGAACTTAATTTTTTTCTTGTAAGTTTTTTATTTTGTTTTGGTGGCATGGGGATAAATTATCTATACCCAAATTATACCATAAAAGGCATATATTCACCAAACTAAAATACACCTCCTATGATATATTATTATACACTTCAATTGTTTCTCTGGCTGTCTTATCCCATGAAAACTGTGCTGCTCGCTCTAATCCTTTTTCTTTAAAATCATCCTGAATCCTATGCATTCCGCCTAAAAGATCTATTGCTTGAGACATGTTTTTTTTATCTTTTGGGTCAAAATAATATGCAGCATCTGCTAAAACTTCTGGAATGCTAGCTTGCTTGCTAGCTGCAACAGGAACAGCATGAGACATCGCCTCAAGAGGAGGCAAACCAAACCCTTCGTAAAGAGAAGGGAACACAAATAATTTTGCGCTCCTATATATTCCATCAAGATCTTTATTGCTAGCCTCATTTGTAAAAATAATATCTGGCTGAATATTTTTATCAACGCTTCTTTTTACATAATTTTGTAATCGCTTATAAAACTCGTCAATCCTTCCAACAAGAACTAACTGCCAATTACGATTATATTGTTTTCTTAAAATTTGAAAAACATCAACAAGCGCCTCAAGATTCTTATGTGGATAAGCACTGCCAACATATAAAAGATAATGCTTATGTATTTTAAATTTATCAAAAAGATATTTTTCGAATTGTGGAGTGTTTCCTAAATTTTGTATTCCTAAAATTATCTTTTCTACACCAAGATAAGTTACCTTAATCTTATTTTCATCTATATTGAGATTTTTTACAATATCCCGCTTTGTAAATTCAGACACAGTAATGATTTTTTGCGCTCGATTGACTGCATTGCGTAGTATTTTGTTATATGCCCAAAGCTTTAATTTGTATTTCCAATCGGGCAAAGTTGTAGCCCTTGATTCTGGAAAATGCATAACAATTAAATCGTGAATAGTTACAACATAAGGCACAGGACACCAATACGAAACATTAAAATGAGGCCAGTGCATTATATCAACACGTGAATCTCGAATAAGCATTGGCATTACAAAATGCTCTTTTAAACTATACCAAGAAACATCTGTTTTAATTATTTTAAACTTACCAGGAGGAAGATTAATATTATTTGCTGTTTCAGAATTCATAAATAACGTATATCTATTATTGTCTTTAAGTTTTGCGAATTCTAAAATCAAACGCTCTATGTAGCGCCCTATCCCACGGTTGTGAATTCCATACATTCGGCAATCGATTCCTATATGCATAGATTTTATTATACGTTTTCTAAAACTCGTAAAGTTTCTCTGGCACATAGCTCCCAATTAAAATCAACTGTTCTTGCAATGCCTTTTGCGCGCAAAGATTTTGCCAAAACATCATCATTGACAATTAACCTAATAGCGCTAACTAAATCATCTATTCTATATGGATTAACTAAAAGCCCTGCATCTTTAACTATCTCTACAAGAGAAGAATTAGCACCTACTATGACAGGAACAGAACATGCCATTGATTCAAGAGGAGGAAATCCAAATCCTTCATAAAAACTAGGAAACAAGGAAAAATTAGACAAACTGTATAAAGCAGCTAAATCATGCACAGGTGCTTCGGTAATTATGTGTATTTTATCACTAAAACCAGATTTTTGCACTTCACTAATTAATTGTTTCGACTTCCATCCTTTGTGTCCAACAATTAAAAGATGGTACTTACTTGCTTCTGTTGAAAAATTTGAATGCCAAAATTTAAAAGCCTCTAAAGTTCCAATATAATTTTTCA
>Ga0222697_1000188_pt1 | contig 31081 bp, 40 predicted proteins | sample AntAcemetage1402_FD_179835 | JGI IMG/M metagenome (GOLD analysis project Ga0222697, IMG submission 179835) | Saline water microbial communities from Ace Lake, Antarctica - #1402 | ecosystem: Environmental > Aquatic > Non-marine Saline and Alkaline > Saline | place: Antarctica: Ace Lake... | reverse complement strand
GTTTTGAGTTCTCTGAAGAAAATAGATAACTGGAAAGAGATAGAAATTGGCAAACATGGGGTTCAAATAAAAAAGGGATCAAGTTCAGGAGTCTTTCTTCCGCAAGTAGCAACTGAAAACAATTGGAATCTTAATAAATTTATGGGCGAACTTTGTTCTCAAAAAGCTGGTTTAGAAAAAGATTGTTGGAAAACAGGAGAAGTTGATATGTATGTATTTACAGTTAAAATAATTAAATGAAACAAATTATTCTATTTTTAATTAAAATATATCAGAAAACCATATCTCCGGATCATGGTTATTTTCCAATTCTACGGATTTTAGGTCAATGTCGTCATTATCCAACATGTTCGCAATACACTTACCAATCAATAGAAAAATACGGAGTTTTTAAAGGTCTTGGTATGGGATTAAAACAGCTTTCAAATTGTCATCCTTGGGGAAGAAGTCTATAATAAAGATATGAAATCAATTAATAAGGTTATTAAAATTTTAATTCTTTCTGATGTAGCCTTAGCTTCCGGTTTTGGTTTTGTTACACCAATCTTTGCTATCTTTCTAACGGAACAAATAAAAGGTGGTAATGTTGAAGTAGCTGGTTATGTCGCAGCTATTTATTGGATTATTATTTCTTTAACAGTGGTGCCTTTCGGTCGCTATTTAGATAAAAACCATGGCGAGAAGGATGATTTCTGGTTTATTATTATTGGCAATCTTTTAGCGGCAGGAGCTGTTTTTGGATATATTATATCTTCGTTAACTTGGCATATTTATCTTTTTCATATATTTTATGCTTTTGGCATGAGCATGAATATATCTGCTTACGGAGCTATCTTTACAAGACATATTGATAAAGGCAAAGAAGCATTTGATTGGAGTGTTAGAGCCGCTTTAATGGGTGTAGGCGCAGGTGTGGCAGGAGGATTAGGCGGTATAATTGCCTATCGTTTTGGTTTTGATGTTCTCTTTATTGGAGTTTTAATCCTAATTCTAGTTAGTGCTGCTTTACCTGTTTTAATTTACAAAAAGATATGTTTAAAAGATAAAGAAATTCCACATATCCCAACAATAAAATAAATTAAATGAAAAATTTAGAAATAGCTAAAATTTTTAATGAAATGGCTGATTTTATTGAAATGAAAGAAATTTCATTTAAATCTAGAGCTTATCGAAGAGTTAGTCGTTTTTTGAATTCATTAGAACAGGATATTGAGGATGTTTATTACAAAGGAGGAGTAAAAGAATTAAAAAAATTTCCTGGAATAGGTGAGGCAATTGCTGGTAATATTGAAGAGTTTATTAGAACAAACAAAATTAAAGCTTATCAAAGACTCAAAAAAGAATGTCCAGTTGATTTGGGAGAATTAAAAAAAATTGAAGGTCTTGGCGCTAGAAAAATTAAAATCTTATACGAGAAATTAAAGATTAAGAATTTAAAAAATTTAGAAAAAGCGGCTAAGGCGGGTAAGATAGGAGAGTTGGATGGTTTTGGAGAAAAAAGCGAAAAAAACATTTTACAAAGCATTGAAATAGCCAAGTCAGATAAAGGCAGATTTCTTCTTGGGAGAATTCTACCGATAGTTAGAAAAATTATTAATGAATTTAAGGAACTTCCTGAAGTGAATAAAATAAGTATTGCTGGTTCAGTTAGAAGAATGAAAGAAACAGTTGGCGATGTTGATATTTTAATTGTTTCTTCAAAATCTGAAAAAATAATGGATTATTTTGTTCAAATGAAAGGAGTTATTAAAGTTTGGGCTAAAGGAAAAACTAAATCATCAGTTAGATTTAGAACTGGCTTTGATTGTGATTTAAGAGTTGTCAAGAAAGATAGTTTTGGCGCCGCTTTACAATATTTTACCGGCAGTAAAGAGCACAATATAATGACGAGGCGGATAGCTATCAAGAATAAATTAAAGCTTAATGAATATGGAGTTTACAATAAAGATAAACAAATAGCTGGCAAAAATGAAAAAGAGGTTTACAAATCAATAGGTTTGCAGTATATTGAACCAGAATTGAGAACTAACACTGGAGAGATAGAAGCTTCCCTTCGACAAGCTCAGGGTGAACTTAATCAGTTGCCTAAATTAATTAAATATAATGATATCAAAGGAGAGACTCATTGTCATAGTGATTGGAGTGATGGTTCAGCAACAATAGAAAATTTAGCTAAAATAGCAAAAGAAATAGGATATGAATATTTAGTGATCACTGATCATGCTAGTCCTTTAGGGATAATTCATGGATTAAATGAAGAACGGATTTTAAAACAAATAGAAGAGATAGATAGGGTTAATCAGAAAGTTTCTGGAATAACAATATTAAAAGGAGTTGAAGTTGATATTAAGGCTGATGGGAGCTTATTTATAGAAGATAAAGTTCTCTCCCAATTGGATTTTGTCTTAGGAGCAATTCATTCAGGATTTAAGATGGATAAAAAAACCGCAACAGAACGATTAATTAAGGCGATGAAGAATCCTCACATTGACGCCATTGCGCATCCTTCTGGCAGAGTTATCCAGAAAAGAGAAGGATATCAATTAGATTTTCCTGAGATTTTAAAAGTTGCTAAAAAAACAAAAACAGCTTTAGAGATTAACGCACATGAAAAGCGCCTGGATTTAAGAGACATCCATATTCGTCAAGCAGTTGAGGTGGGTGTAAAAATGACTATTGGCACGGACGTTCATAATGTAAATTATTTTAAAATGATGGAATTAGGCATTGCTCAAGCGCGTCGTGGCTGGGCAGAAAGAAAAGACATTTTAAATAGCAGTTCTTTGGATAATTTTTTGAAGTATTTTAAAAAATGAATAAAAAAATATTAAATTGGTTTTTAGTTGTTCTTTGGGCTGGGATTATTTTTTTTCTTTCTCATCAGCCAGATCTTAAATCTAATTTTCCAAGCGAATACGATTTTATTTTGCGTAAATTAGCTCATATTTTTGAATATGCTGTTTTGACTTTCTTATTAATAAAGGCCTTGAATCAACATCAATTAAGCGCAAAGAAAGTATTAATTTTTTCTGTTTCTCTGGCTATTTTGTATGCCTTTTCAGATGAATACCATCAAAGTTTTATTCTTGAAAGAACAGGAGTCTTCCACGATGTTGCTATCGACAGTATTGGTATCTTTTTGGTTTGGCTTAAAAAGAGAGGAATGTTAAAATAATTAAAGATATATTTATAATGCGCAATAAAAAGAATAGAGAATTTAGCAAATATTATAATTTTGGAATATTTTCAAAAATAATCTATACTTTGTCGCGCTTTTTATTTTGGCTGTTTGTTAAATTTTTTATTAGGCTTAAAGTTAAAACTTTAATTTCATTTCCTCTTAAAAAACCATTGATTTTAGCATCTAATCATCTTAGTTTTTTAGATCCGTTTCTTCTTTGTATTTGTTTCCCTTTTAATTCGAGAGTTCACTTTATTAGATTTATGACGGCAGATGTTTTAATGAAAAAATTTGGTTTTATTATAAAGCGTTGGGGATGCTTTCCAACCTTTCACGGCAGAGGATTAAATACATCTTTAAAAATTCCTAAGAAGATTATTGAACAAGGTAATTCGCTTCTTATATTCCCCAGGGGAAAAAGAATAAAACGCCTTCACAAGAGAAAAAGCAAGGTTGGAACAGCAATTTTAGCTCTAACAAACAATACGCCAATTTTGCCAATTAAAATTATTGATTCTCATCCTGGCAGTTTAAAGAAACTATTTTTAAGAAAAAGACAAATCAAAATTATTATAGGCAAGCCATTTTTATTAAATGAACAAATTGGCGAAAAAAACGATTATACAAACGATGATTTTAGAAAAGCAACAGAAATTATTGTCAAAGAGATTGGTAAATTACAGTTTTAAACTAAAATCAATCAACCTTTTTTTTATCACATCATCGTTAATTTCAAATCCTTCTTTATAAATTATTTTTTCTGAGTAGTTAATATCCTTAAAATACGCGAGTTGTTCACGACATATTTTTTCATTAAATTCATTTCCAAACATATTTTCTGCTTGTTTAACTATTTCTAGAAGGGAATGAAAATCTTTTATAATAAAATACAAATCAACATAATCTTTCCATTTAGCGCGTCTTCCTAATGCAAATATTTTCATAGCGGCAAGAGTTAGCAAAGAAGGCATTTTTAAAGTTTTGTTAAAATCAATTTTGTAGTTAATTTCAAACGGGTAACGAAAAAAAGTAAATAAAACTTTATTGATTATAAAAGTAAATTGTTCTGCTTCATCTCGGATAACTTTATCTATTTTTCTGTCTCTTGAAATTCTTTTTTTTATATTAACATTTTTGAATTTTTCAAAAGAAAAAAAGTCAAAATCAATTGATTCTCTGTGTCCGATGTGTAAGGCAATTGCTGTTCCGCCAACTAATCCAAAATCCTTGTAAAATTTCTTTGCCAAAGGCAATAGTTCTTCTTGCTCTTTTGTCAAGATTTCCTTATGTAGCATTGTTGTATTAAGCATATTTGTTGAAATATAAATTAAAATAATTTTTTGTTTTTGGATGATAATTACATCTTTTTTCTTTGGATTTCTTTCGAAAAATTACAGCTATTTTTTTTATTCCTAAAATCTTAATCATCTTTTGGACATCATCCCAATCGCCGTAATTCAAAACAGCCTCAATAATTGCTTCATTATCAAGTTCCTCTGGATTCTTTACATACCAAACGAGGTATTTTCTTTTTTTAATAAATTGCTGAATAGTCATTAAATAAATTATAACATAAATCCGCAACAAAAGCCATGAGGTGTGTTTGTGTTGGATTGGATAATATCTTATAATATAAGTTATGAGCAATCATTTAATAGCAAAAATTGGGGTTGGGGCGTTAATTATTGATAAAGAAAATAATTCTGTTTTATTGAGCAAAAAGAATTATGGACCAATAAAAGATAAATGGACTTTTCCAGAAGGATATGTTGATCAAGGCGAGTCTCCGTCTGAAGCTATAAAAAGAGAAGTTAAAGAAGAAATAAATGGGAGCATAGAGGTAAATGATTTAATATCTGTTCGTTATAGAAAGCTAGAGGAAGAAACAACGATTTATTTTGTTTTTAATTGTTTATTATTAAATAAAGAAGAGCTAAAAATAAATGATAAAAAAGAAATAAATGATTTTAAATTTTTTGATATAGAACAAATTAAAGATAATTCAAAAATATATTCATTAGTTAAAATAATTTTAGATAAATACAAGAATAATCCAGATTTTGATTTTAAAAAAACTGATTTTATCCCCTCAGAAATAGAGATAGATAAAAATAATTATTTATTATATTTATAATAGATTGTTTTGATTTTATCATAGAGGTGTTGCGATTAGAGGTTGAATTCAGTTCGCAAAAAGTTGACAATTTTACCTAAAGTCCTTAAGATAATAATAGAATCAAAGGTCGAAGTTTTTTAATTTTAAAATTAGTCGAAAAATAACTATGAAGAAAAAAATTAAACTCAAGGGTTTAGCAGTCAAAAAATCAAATAAAAAAGCGATGATTAAATCATTAGAATGTTGGGGGTGCTAAATCAGAAATTATTTAACTTATGCAAGAAATGCTTATAGGGATTAATCCCTGTATCCAATTAAATACAGGGAGGTTTATTTTGTTGGATTTAATTAATAAGGAGATAAATCTACTCAAGAAAGAGCAACTAAAAAAATTTCAGGACATTCCTAAATTCCAAATGATTAAAGAGAATACAGGAAAGATTGTTTTGTCGACTACATATAGTTGCAACTTAAATTGCAACTACTGTTTTGTTAGAGGTGGGGATTTATCAGCGAAAATGATGGATTCAAAAGTTGCTATTCTATCTATTAATTTTTTATTGTCTAAATCTTTAGATGAAATTACTATTCAATTTTTTGGTGGCGAACCCACCTTAAATTTTAAATGCATTAAAGATGTTGTAGATTATTTAAATAAAAAGAAAACAAAAACTAAAATTAATTACGAAATTTCAACAAATGGTCTGCTTCCTCAAAATTATCTAAATTTTTTTATCAAGAATAATTTTTTATTTATTGTATCTTTAGATGGTCCCGAAAAAATTCATAATATGCAAAGACCCGCTAGAAATGTAAAAATTAACTCTTTTCAGGCAACCAAAAAAACGATTGACTTGATACTCCAAAAAACTAAGAGACTCAAGGTAAGAACCACCATTACTTCAAGCTCGGTTGAAAAAATGGCTGATATTGTGAAATATTTTTCTGGTTTCGGAATACAACTTATCCATTTTGAAATTTTTAGTCCCATTGGAAGAGGGGAGAGTCATCTTGAATATCGTCCAGATAAAGATAAATATATAAAAAATTTTACAAAAGCTTATTTAATTGCTAAAAAATTTGGCATTCAAATTACTCAATTTGGTCTTTTTGATTTATTTTCACCATCAAAATTTACTTGTGCTTCAAGTCACAAGTATAAATTTGTTGTAATGCCAGATGGAGAAATCTTGTTTTGCCTTGGCGCTCAAGAAGAATTTGGCGAGATTGTAAAAGAGTTTAAACTTGGATATTGTACTTCAAAAAAGCTTTCTATTAATGAAAAAAAAGCAAAAAGTTTACCTGTGAAATATAATGTTGATTTAATTAAAAAATGTGATAAATGTTTTATTAAATATATTTGCAAAGGCATTTGCCCAGCATTAAATGCTGTATCAAATGGAAAATGGAATGTCCCAGATCAATACTCTTGTTATATAAGAAAAGGAATTCTTCGAGAGATTATTCTTGATTTAGCTCAAGAATCATTCAATTTCATAAAGTTATAAAAAATTATGGATAAAAATACCATTGACAAAATCAAATTTCCTGATATAATTGAACAAAAGAAATTAAGAGATGCTAAAAGAACCTTTACAATTAAAAGAGGAGGTGAAAATAAAATGAAGAGAAGAATTCTTACTGGTGATCGACCTACTGGACCATTACATCTCGGACATTATGTAGGTTCATTAGAAAATCGAATTAAATTTCAAGATGAATATGATTGTTTTTTTATCATTGCTGACTATCAAGTTTTAACTGATCATATTAAAGAAACAGCAAAAACAGAAAAGTACATTAGAGAAATAGTTCTCGATTATCTATCAGTAGGAATAGATCCTGAAAAAAGTACTATTTTTATTCAGTCGCTTATTCCAGAAATCGCTGAATTAACTATGTATTTTTCTATGATAGTTACTTTAGCAAGATTGCAACGGAATCCTACTGTAAAAAAAGAGGTAAGGACGGCAAAAATTTCAGAAATAAGCTACGGATTTTTTGGATATCCCATTTCTCAGGCCGCAGATATTCTCAGTGTTCGGGCTGATTTAATCCCTGTAGGCGAAGATCAGTTGGCTCATATTGAACAAACAAGGGAAATAGCTAGAACATTCAATCGATTATTTGGAAAAACCTTTCCAGTTCCAGAAGGATTAGTAGGAAGGGTTCCTCGATTGGTAGGTTTAGATGGGCAAAAAATGAGCAAAAGCCAAAACAATGCAATTTTTCTTTCAGATTCCCCAAAAACCGTTCAAAGAAAAATCAACATTGCAATTACAGATCCTGCTCGAATTCACCCTACAGATATTGGTCATCCTAATATTTGCAATATTTTCCAGTATTATAAAACATTTAACCCTGAAGAATGTAAAGAAATTGAAGATAATTGTAAAAAAGGCAAAATTGGATGCGTTGCCTGCAAAAAAAAATTATCTGAAGTAATTAATAAATTTCTTAAACCTATTCGTGAAAAAAGGAGGTATTACGATGGTCAAGAAAAATTAATTAAAACAATTTTAGAAACTGGAAATGAAAAAACTCAAAGAGAAGCAAAAAAAACCATTAAATTAGCAAGGGAAGCTATGCATTTTGACTACAAAAAACTCCTCTAATTGAAGGGGAAAAATCGAAAGGAAAGAAATTTAATAATATAATTTCTTTCCTTTTTTGTTTTAGCATTTCCATTCTTTGGACAGTAAATCGTTATTTTTTAAGATATATAATTTAAGGTAAGATTTAATATTGAATTAAAGGTTTTCTCTTTCTTAAAGACATGATAAAATGAAATGTAAGAATTATGAGTAATTATTTAATAAATGGGGTAGAAGTAACAGTTGAAAAAGATTCTAATATAGATTATGAGAAATATAATTTTATATGGAAATTAATTTCTTTTATCTTAAATTTATTACCTTCTTATTTAGGAAAGTTTTTAATTATTAAATCTAGTAAAAAAACTAAATTATTAAAAGAAAAAGCTACAACTTATCGTGCCTTAGACACTCTTTATATAAATCATAAATTTAGTTTTAAAGACGGTTTTTTAAGAGGTTTAATTAATTATTTTTGGTTTAAACTTGGCAATCCCAGAGCAGTTAGAAATAGATTAAAATTAGTTAAGAAAATTTTAAGGAGGAAGATATTAAATTGGGTAAAAAAACAAAAAGATGAAAAGATTAATATTTATAGTTTAGGCTGCGGTTCCGCAAGAGCAATTATTGAAACAATTAATGATATAAAAAAAAATGGCATTGTTTCAGATGTTTTAAACATATGGCTTCTTGACAAAGATAAAGAAGCACTTAATTCAAGTAAAATTTTAATTTCAAAATATCAGTTAGAAAATTATAATTTTTTATTTATTTTAGACAAAGTTAGGAATTTTGATAACTATCAAAATAATCTGGATATTATTGAAATGGTCGGCGTGGTTGACTATTTATCTGACAAAGATGCTATAGAAATTTTTAAAAAAATTTATAATAATCTTAAAAAAGGAGGATTTTTTATTACGGCGAATATAAAAAAAAATAAAGAGTCTTTATTTATAACTAAAGCGGTTAATTGGCATATGATTTATAGAGAGCCTGAAGATTTTATAAAAGTTATTTTAGCTGCGGGGTTTAAAAAAAATAAGATGAAAATAATATTTGAGCCATTAAAAACTCATATGATCGCTATCTGCAAAAAATAGTTTATGATTACAACAATTTTTAATATAGATATCAGAGATTTGGTTTTAATGTTGGTTGCTTTTTCGAATTTTGCTTTAGGTCTTTTTGCTTTATGGCAAAATAAGAAAGAAAAAATTAACATCTATTTTGCTTTAGTTGCTTTAGCAACAACATTGTGGGCTTTTGGGTTAGCGATGTTTAGTTGGACATCGAATCTTTACACAGCATTGATTTGGGCAAAAATTTACTATCTTGCCGCTATTATGATTGGCGCAAGTTTTCTTTCTTTTTCTTTTCTTTTTCCGTACAAGAGATATCAAATAACAAATTTTTACAAATTACTATTTTTTCTTTTTACAATATCTATTGTAATTATTTCCGTTTGGCCAGGCTTGATGATAAAGGAAGTTAATTTTGCTGATTGGGGAAAGAATGTTAATCTTTCATGGTTTTACGCTTTTTACGTTATTTATTTCACGATCTGCATGATTGGAGCTTTTGGAAATTTTATTTTAAAATATATAGATAAGACAGTTAGTAAAATTCAAAAAAAACAGATTCAATATGTTTTTGTGGGATATATTCTAGCGGCTATTTGGGGAACTACCTTTAATTTATTTTTGCCTTTAATGGGAAATTACAAATTTATCTGGGTTGGCCCATATTTCACATTGGTTTTAATCGGATTTTTAACCTACGCTATTTTCAAGCATCATTTGATGAATATTAAGGTTATTGCCACGGAGATTTTTAGCGCCTTGATTGTAATAATCTCTTTAATAAACGCTTTGTTATCGCAATCACGTGAAGAATTCTTTTTAAAATTCGGATTGTTTATTGCGGTAATTATTTTTAGCGTTTTATTAATACGTGGGGTTTTGAAAGAAGTTAGAATTAGGGAGCAAATTGCAAAAATGGCGCGAAAGTTAAAAAAAGCGAATGTTGAATTACAGAAACTAGATAAAGCCAAATCAGAATTTATTTCCATTGCTTCTCATCAATTAAGAACCCCAGTTTCAGTAATCAAAGGTGTCTCTTCTATGATGATCGAAGGCGATTTAGATAATCTTCCAATAGAAAAGAAAAAGCGATTTATTAAAAGCTTATGGGAAAAGAGCTGTAAGTTAGAAAATATTATTGATGATATTCTTAATGCTACGGAAATGTCTAATTCTAAATACAAGGTTAAAGAAGAAAAAGCTGAATTAATTAATTCAGAAGAATTGATTGAAAAAATTATTAATGATTTTCAGTCAATTACACAGGGAAGAGGAATAGATTTGTTTTTAGAAAAATCTTCTAAAAAATTTCCAAAAATATATGGGCAAAGGCAATATCTTCAGGAAGCGTTAAGCAATTTAATAGATAATGCCATCAAATACACTCCTTCTTTTGGAATGGATTCTGAAACAAGAAGTAAGCGGAATAAAAAAGGAATTATTTCTATATCCATTACAAAAAAGGAAAATAATGTTATTATATCAATAAAGGATAATGGCATTGGTATTCCCAAAGAAGAAATTCCTAATTTGTTCAAAAAATTCACAAGAGGCAGTAATGCCAGAGATATGTATACAGACGGTTCTGGGTTGGGGCTTTTTGTAGTTAAAGAAATTATTGAAGGTCATTATGGCAAAGTCTGGATTGAAAGCAAACTTGACAAGGGAACAACTTTTTTTGTGAGCTTGCCAGTATATTCTTTTAAAGAAATTAATATTAAGGAGCATATTATAAATGACTGAGAATTATAAGAGAGTATGATTATTTTTAATTTTTATTATTCATCTAAGCATGAGATCCAGTATATTGAATATGTACGTAATAAAATTTCTTGGTATCAAAAAATGGGGTATTATCCTAATTTACCAGAAGGTATTAATAGCCAAAGTTCTAAATCTCATATTATAAAAATTGTTAATGGCGACTATGAGGAGAATATAGAAAGTTACAAAAAAATTAGACAAAAAATAAAAAGGGAATTAAAAGAAAAAAATAAAGAGTTGAATAGTTTTTTTAATAATTTAGATTATTCTATCCCTAAAAAAATCTTTGTCTATTTTACTTTGTATGGGCCAGGTGGTTCATATTTGCCTCCAAAAAAAATAATTATCAGATTTAATAAAGGTTTTTTAGCTAAAAATTTATTAAGAAAAATTATTCATGAAACTATCCATCTTATTATTGAAAAACCAGTGATTCAGAAATATAATATTTCCCATCGGGAGAAAGAAAACATTGTAAATAGTTTTTTTAACTATCCAATATTAAAAAATATTTTTCCAGAATATAAATTTCCCGCCAATTATTCGTTTCCAACCGATAAAATTAAGTTAATTAAATTTAAAAAAATCCCTTCTTAGCTTTTTGCCAAGAAGGGATTGATAGAAGGATATCAATCTACACAGTCGCCATCACAGTCACCTTCGCAATCGCATTGAGTGTATTGTTCACCAAGACCGCGTGGTATCTGATTAGCTAAAATGTGTTTCCCATTGAGTCCTTCCATCCATTCAGCAAGTGCTTCCATCGTTATTCACCTCCTTTCTTTTTATATCAATCTTGCGATAATGAACAGTTGAAGGATTATGATATGCCCAATGAATTAGGCAACCTCCTCCGCACATTATCCAATGCGGACAATCAATACAGATTTCAGAGCGGAAACAGTTTGCTTTTTTTCTTATTTCGGAAAGAGCTTGTGAATTCCAAAATTGAATAAATTTTGTTTTTGACCGAAGGATTTCTTTTTCAATATGTTCTTTATCAATTTTAAAATCAAGGAGATGGTTGCAGAGTGCTATTGATCCATCAGTGCGAAAAATAATTCCATTTCCTCGCAGTAAATGACAACCAGAAATTATAGCTTGACCATGAAAGAGTTCTATCAATTCTTCATCAGAGAATATGCAATGCGGAATTGACAAAAGAAATTGAGGGTTAATTTGATTCTCTTTACATTTATAATACATGTCCATAACATGAGTTCTATATTTTTTTAAAGGGAGAAGGAAAGTGCCATCAATGTTATTTCTAGAAACAGCTGGTGTAGCTAAGTTAAAACTAGCGCGTTGTATATTATGAGATTTCATAAATTCAACGATTTCTTTTGTTCTATTTTCTGAATATTTACTAAGAACAAAATTTAGACTAAACTCAATATCAAAATTTTGAAGCCAGACAATTGCTTTAGTCATTTGATTAAAGCCATTCTTTGATTGTGTAAATTGTTTGTAAGTTTTATTAGACCAACCCTGTACAGACAAAACAAGTCTTTTAATTTCTAGCTCTTTAATTCTTTTAACATTTTCTAAATTGTTAAATTTTCTGCCGTTGGTGACTATTGATGTTTTGATATTTCTTTTCTTCAGCAATGACAAGATATTAAAAAAGTTGGGATGTAATGTGGGTTCTCCGCCGATAATAACACATTTTTTAATTTCTATAGTGTGTAAAAAATCAGCAATGGATTCTACATTTGTCATGCTTATTGTTTTAACGGCGGGGGGATTGTTATGTTGTTCATAACACCAATAACATTTGTTATTGCAAATGTCTGTAATTGCTAACCAAGCAGTTTTTGGAATATAAGTCGTGTTCATTACATCACCTCCTAATATTTGTTTGTTAAACAGCAATCTATTGAGATCATTATCTCAAATTCAATGTTTTTATTATAATACATTTATCTATTTAACGTCAAGCGTTCCGCGCAATGATTTTTACAAAAAAAGAAAATAATGTTATTATTCTTTTAAAGAAATTAATATTAAGGAGCATATTATAAATGACTGAGAATAAAAAAATACTTCTCGTTGAAGACGATCCTGATCAAATTCTTATTTATCAAAGCAAATTTGAGTTAGAGGGGTTCTTTTTAATTGTAGCCGATAATCTTGCAAGAACAATGGATTTTGCTTTGAATGACAAGCCGGATTTAATTTTGCTTGATTTGCTTTTGAGAAATGAAAATGGCCTTGATATTTTAGAAAAGCTTAAACAAAATTCTAAAACAAAGAAAATACCAGTAATTGTCTTTACTAATTTTGATACAGAGAAATCTCAAGATAGAGCGTTAAAATTAGGCGCCATTGATTATATTGTAAAAGCTAAAGTTACTCCAAGTGAAATTGTTGAAAAAGTAAGAAGAATAATAAAACAGAATAAAAGATAATATTATGAAAGCAATTACAAAAAGAAGTGATGATTATTCAAAATGGTATTCGGATGTAATCGCCGCCGCCAAACTAGCTGAGCATGCTTCAGTAAGAGGTTGTATGGTCATAAGGCCAAATGGTTATGCTATTTGGGAAAGAATTCAAAATATATTAGACAAAATGTTTAAAGAAAAAGGTGTGGAAAATGCCTATTTCCCGCTTCTTATTCCTGAAGAATTTCTTAAACGTGAATCTGAGCATGTTAAAGGTTTTTCTCCTGAGCTTGCTGTTGTCACTCATGCTGGAGGAAAAAAACTAAAAGATCCTTTAGTGATCAGACCAACTTCAGAAACGATTATTTATGAATCTTTTTCTAAATGGATACATTCTTATCGTGATTTGCCGATTGTTATCAACCAATGGGTAAATGTTATGCGTTGGGAAATGAGACCGCGTCTTTTTATTAGGACTAGTGAATTTCTCTGGCAAGAAGGTCATACGGCGCATGAAACCGCCGAAGAAGCTGAAAACTATGCGCTTATGATCCTTAATGATGTTTATAAAAAATTTGTTGAGAAATATTTGGCCATTCCAGTATATGCCGGGAAAAAATCAGAAGGAGAAAAATTTGCTGGAGCGCTTCATACTTATGGGATAGAAGCTCTGATGCAGGATGGCAAATCCCTTCAAGCTGGTACTTCTCATAATCTTTCTGATAATTTTGCTAAGCCATTTAATGTTGCTTTTCTTAATAAAAAAGGTAATAAACAATATGTATATCAAAGCAGTTGGGGCGTGAGCACAAGATTGATTGGCGGGCTTATTATGGCTCATAGCGATGATAAGGGATTAGTTCTTCCTCCAAAAATCGCCCCTATTCAAATTGTTATAATTCCAATTTGCAAAACAAAAAATGATTCAGTCGCAAAAGAAGCTGAGAAAATTAACATTATTCTTTCTAAATCACATACAGTAAAAATTGATACAAGATTAAATTTTCGGCCTGGAGAAAAGTTTTATGAATGGGAGAAAAGGGGTGTGCCGATAAGGATAGAAATTGGACCAAAAGATTTAAAAAATAATCAGTGCGTTATTGTAAGAAGAGACACAAGTGAAAAATCTGTTTGTAATCTTAATGAAATAGCAAAAACTGTAAAATCTGAATTAAGTTTAATGCAAAAAAATCTTTTTAATATAGCGCTTGAAAGAAGAGAGAAGACAAATAAAACCGCGAATACGTGGGAAGAATTTACAAAACTTATTAAAGAAGGCGGTTATGTTTTTGCGCATTGGTGTGGAGATATAAAATGTGAATCGCAGATAAAAGAAAAAACAAAATCAGTTAGTCGTTGTTTGCCATTTGAAGGATTGCAAGAAGATGGAGATCATTTTTGCATTCATTGCGGTAAAAAAACTGCTTCTAAAAAACGTTGGATTTTTGCTAAAGCATATTAATATGTTTGACTTTTCTAAAAAATTAGCTTTTGGCATGGACCTAAGTGATGCCTCTTTGAAGATTGTTCAATTCAAAGAGAGCGCTGGGAATTTTTTTATGTCGAATTTTATTAAATGTGATATTCCTTCTGGGATAGTTGAAGGTGGGGTTGTAGAAAAAGAAGACGAATTAGTTTCTATCTTTAAAAAAGCTTTTATAAAACCAAATGGACTTCCATTTAAAGGAAGAGAAGTTATTTGTAGTTTACCGGAAGAGAAGATTTTTATTAGAGTTATTCAACTTCCCAAAATGAAAAAAGAAGAATTGTCTAATGCTATTAAATGGGAAGCTGAAGCGCATATTCCATTAAGCATAGATGAAGTTTATTTAGGATGGCAGATTATTGACAATATAGAGAATCTTGATCATTTTGATATCTTAATTGCCGCTACTCCTAAGGAGATAATTGATAAATATTTAAGCTTTTTGAGAAAGGTTAATCTTATTCCAATAGCTTTTGAGCCAGAATCCTTATCTGTTGTTAGGAGTCTAATGAAAAAAGATGATTCAAATCCTACGATTATTGTTGACTTAGGAGCGACAGGGACTAATTTTGTTATTTTCTCAGCATCAGCTATTCGTTTTACATCGCATACTGATATCTCAGGTAATCTTTTCAATCAAGAAATTATGAAAGAAATGAAAGTATCCAAAGAAAAAGCAAATCAATTGAAAGTAAAGTTTGGATTAAACAATACAAAAGAAGGGGAGAAAGTTTATAAAGTAATTAATCCTATAATTGATGATTTAACTAAACAGATTAAAGACTATATAGGTTATTATCGCGAACACGATTCCCATATCCATAGCAAAAAGAAAGATATTTCTCAAATTATACTTTGTGGTGGGGACTCTCATTTATTAAAATTGCCAGAAGCTATAAATTCCAAACTAAATCTGCCTGTTAAATTAGGATGTCCTATGGTTAATGTTGTTAATAATAAAGAGAGTCAGTTAATGTCTAAAAAAGAATTACTTGCTTACGCAACATCAATTGGACTCGCCTTAAGACAGATTACATAAAATTTTAAATAATTATTATATGCCAGATCTTAATCTTTTGCCTTCAAGAGAAGTAAAGAAATTAGAGATAAGACGCTTCAGCGAATTATTAGGTTCTTTTGCTATTTGGATTTTGTTTTTTTTAATTATATTCTCATTATTTTTATCAAGTATTATTTTTTATCTATCAATTATTTTAAAATCACAGAATGAATTAATAGAAATAAGGGAGAATGATGAAAAAACACAATATCTTACAAAAATAGAAGATAAAACAAAAGAACTCAACAAGAGTCTTGTTAAAATTAATCTTAAGCAAAAAGAAATAATTCTTTGGGCGCCAATTATGGAAGAATTGTCTAAAATTACGCCATCCGGAGTTTATTTAACTAATCTCTCGTATCAGATCTCTCTTGATAAAATAAGTTTGAGAGGATCTGCTGAGACGCGTGAAAAGTTTCTTTATCTCCAAGACAAATTGGATAAAAGTACTTGTTTTAATGAAATAGAAGCGCCTTTGTCTAATTTGATTAAGCAAAATAACGTAGATTTTGTTTTCTATTTCAAACCAACAGCTTGTTTATTTGTTGAAGATAGTAATTAATTTATTAAAATGTTTCTTATTCAAAAAAAATTTTTAGCAACATTAATAATCTGCCTAATAATTATTGTTTTTTTTGTTTATTTAATTATTATCCCTTTAATTGATAAAATAAAGGAAAATTCTGAAGAATATTTATCTAATCAGGAAATTCTTAATAGATTAGATAAAAGAGAATATGTGTATAAAAAATTGCAAAAAAGTTATGATGAAAAAAACAGTGAATTATTAGTGACTGAAAAGATTTTAATCAGTGATGAAGAAACAGTTGGCTTTATTTTCACCTTAGAAAAACTTGCCGAGCAAACAAACAATATTTTTGAAATTAAGACAGTCAGTTCTTTTTCTCCTTCTGAAAAAAAAGAAGAAATACCGTTTCTTTCTTTGAAAATGTCTCTTTTGGGAGATTTTTCAAATATGCTTGCTTTTTTATCTCATTTGGAAAATAATCCTTATCCTCCTTATCGTTTAATAGAAATAAGTGGCGTGAATATTAAAAAATTAGCAGAAAAGGATTTAGTTAATTCGGAAGAATCTCTTTTATTAGGTAATTTAGAAACCGTTTTAGATATTAAAGTTTATACTCAATAAATTATGCAAAAAACATCATTCAAAAAAATACATAATTTTTTTAAAAAATATTATTTTTATATTTTAGGCATTATTTTTATTGCATTAATCTGTTTTAATTTCTTTATTTATTATCAATATATTTGTTTATTAACTGATATAGATACGAGTATTATTAATGATGAAGTAAAAATTGATCAAAAGACTCTTCAAGCTATTTTGGATGATATAAATATGAGAGAAGACAATTTACATAGAATTCAGGAAAATAAGTATTTTGATCCTTTTAATTAAATAATTGACTTTAGCTTATTTTCCTGTTATTTTATTAACTTAGGCGCCTGTATTAATGTCCCTGTAGCTCAATCGGATAGAGCAACTCCCTTCTAAGGAGTAGGTTGCACGTTCGAGTCGTGCCAGGGACACATGTTTGAAGGGTTCGCCCCAGCATTCGCGGGGCGCCCAGCGTATGCTGGGCGACTCCCTCCAGGCGCGCACGTCCCCGCCGAGCGGGATAAAATGGTGGCTATAGCTCAATTGGTAGAGCTCCAGATTGTGGTTCTGGCGGTTTGAGGGTTCAAATCCCTCTAGCCACCCCAGGATAAAAAATATCGCTAATTTTAGCGGTGTTTTTTGTTGACTTTTATAGAAAGGTTTGGCATTATTAAAGAAAATGTACCTTAAATCTTTTGCGATAATCATTTAGATATGGAGGTGTTAAGATGAGTTTCTACCAGATAAGTCGTAGAGAAATATTCCGTGTAATCTCAAGTTCTTTTCCTGATGCTGAAGCGCTACGGTATGAAGGAGTTGTTATGAAAGAGGATCTTCCATCGCATTTACTTTGGATGATCAAAGAAATGGAAGAATGGGATAAATTTTCTTTTAAGAAAGCAATTCAAGCAGGTCCTTGGATTGGTTGGATGTTTCGCGCAATGGAAGAATTAGGTTTTTTCACTCTTGATGATTCCAGAGAGTTTTTCAGAAAGGATGTAGATGAGAGATATGATATACCTCACTAACCAGTTCTACGGAAGGAGGAAAAGTATGTCAGATTTAAAGTGTTTAAAGAAGATTGGGGACGATTTTGTGGAAATAAGTCTTTTAGATTTAAGAAAAGGAGATCTATTCAAAACTAGCACTGGAGGAATGGAGCCTCAGAGTGCTGGAGGATTTTTCCCTGCTGTTTGGAAGGATCAAATCTGGGAAGTAACATCAGATCCGTTTTTTAACAAAGAGAAAGGATGGGGAATAGAAACAGAGAAGGTAAAATGAATAAACCCATCTTTATTGTTCTTGAGCGGCTAATTGTTTTTACAATCAGCCGCTTTTTATTTACAAAAAGATGGACAAATCTTAAAAATCAACGTAAGATTAAGGTATAAATTAGTAAAAATATATGAATACACAAAATTTAATCAAACAAATTGAAGAAAAAAGAGGTTCAAAAGTTATTACTTATGTAACTAGTGACAGAAAAGGACCAGTTAATGCAAGAATTGCTATGGATGTGATTCCAGTAATTAGCAATCATTTAAGAAAAATGGGCAAAACAGATAAGATTGATTTATTTTTATACAGCGTAGGCGGTGACACAATGGTTCCTTGGAGAATGGTTTCTATGATTCGCGAGTACTGTAAGGAATTTTCAGTTTTAATTCCTTACAAAGCGCATAGCGCTGCAACCATGATTTCCTTAGGTGCTGATGAAATTATAATGAGCGATCTTTCTGAACTTTCTCCAATTGATCCTTCTACTGCTAATGTTTTTAATCCCCAAGATCCTAATAATCCTCAAAATAAAATTCCTATTTCAGTGGAAGATGTTATGGCGTATTTTGATTTAGCTAAAAAGAAGTTTGGTATTAAGAATGATGAAGATTTGACTAAAATATTTAATAAATTTGTAGAATCTGATCCACAGATTCATCCTTTAGCTCTAGGAAATGTTAATAGAACCTATAATCTAATCCGTATTCTAGCTAAACGTCTTTTAAAGAGTCATCAAGAGCCAATTAATGAAGATGGGATAAATAAAATAGTAGATTATTTTACAGAAAAACTTTATTCTCATCAATATTATATTGGACGCAAAGAAGCTAAAGAAGATTTAGGATTAACAACTGTTAATTCAGCTGATTCTGATTTATCTGTTTTAATGACTCAGTTATATGAAGAATATAAGGAAGAAATGAAATCAGATATTATATGGAATCCAGAAACTGAACTTGGTGAAAACCAAACAACTAATACAAAAGAATATAAAATTGCTTTTGTTGAAAGCGAGCCAGGCGCAAATCACTTTGGTATAACTATAGAGTTTAAAAAAGGTCAGGTTCAAACAACCCAACAAACTCCACAAGGCCCAATCCAAATCCCACAGGAACGCGTGGTTTGGAAAGCAATCAGCCAAGGGTGGAAGTAGAAAATATGACTATCAATAAAAAAAAATATCAACAAGCTATATTATATTTTGGCTGGAAATTAGGTAAAGAAATTCACGGTAAGAAAAAATTGGCGAAACTCTTATATTATCTTGATTTTGATTATTATGAAAAATATCAAAAGTATTTTACTAAAGAGGTATATAAAAAATTACCAATGGGGCCATTTCCAATCTCATTAGAAAAGATAACAGTTGATATGAAGAAAAACAAAGAACTTGTCATTGATAAAATTGATGAATGGGATGGATATAATCCAACAGAAGTGTATAGAACATTAAAAAAACCAGATGTTTCAGTGTTTTCTACTGAAGAAAGAAAAATGTTAAATAGAATTATTAAAAAATATGGTCATTTGAATGGCAAGGAACTTGAAAATTTAACTCATATGGAAGCTCCATTTGTAGGTACGGAAGATAAGAAAGAAATTCCTTATGAATTATCTTTTTACAGAGGAACTGAATTTTAGTAACAGAGATTATGATTGATTTTATTTATCATTCGAAGTTTGAAAAAGAAATTACTGGTTTAGAACAAAGGTTTCGTAATATAAAAAAAGGATTAAAATCATTCCAGATGTTATGCGAAAAGCAATTCCATCCAACAAATCCTCAAAGCATTATTGCGCCAGCAAAACTTCATAGGATTACACAGAATGATATTTGGAGTTTATGGAAAATTGAACTTGTTATTCCAAAGTCAGGATTACGTCCTAGTCAATTTCCAAGGATATGGTTTTGTGTACAAGGAGCAAAAATAGGATTTTTATGCGCAGCAACGCATATAGATAATTATAAGGATGATCGCATAAATGATATTGCGTTAGAGCGATTAACAGATATTTTTTAAATAATTATAATTCAACACTCAAGGCTATGCCTATCCAGATTTTTCTATCTTAGGCAAGGCTTTTTTTATTCCAAAAACCTCTTTTTAGTGTTAAAATTAAAGAGAAATGAAGAAGATATATCGCAAAAATAAAATTTATTCTGAAGAAGAAATAAATAATATTGCGACTATTAATAAAATGATAACAGTTGATTGTTTGAAAGACGAAAATATGATTAGCATTGAAAAAGAAGGGGAAGATTGTTTGTTTGAACTTAGAAAAGCAGGAGAAGATAAATTTTTATTAACGTGGTCAGAATTTGAAAATTGAAATTATGATAAATAAAAAATAAACGATGCCAATTTTTAATGATATAGATTTAAAGAATTGGAAAGAGTCAGAGATTTGGACTGATAGTCTTTGGATTATTCCAGAAAGAGATAAATCAGGCAAACATAGTGGCTTTTATCACGGTAATTTTATTCCACAAATTCCTCGCCAATTAATTTTAAGGTATACCAAGAAGGATGATATTGTTTTTGATCCATTTGTAGGTAGTGGCACAACGGCCTATGAGGCCGAAAGTTTAAATAGAAATTTTATAGGAATAGATATTCAAGAAAATCTTATTAATCAAATTGATAAAAATCTTGATAGAAAAAATAATTTTGCTGAATTGTTTTTTGGTGATAGCGCTCAATCCTCTGTATTTGAAGAAATCAAAAATACTTTTAAAAAATATAATAGGCAAAACGTCCAACTTGCAATTTTACATCCACCTTATGCTAATATAATAAAATTTAGCAATTTCCCCGAAGATTTATCAAACACTAAATCGCTAAAAGAATTTTTAGAAAAATTTTCGCTTGTAGTTAAAAATACAGCTGATATTTTAGAAAAAGGACGTTATCTTGCAATTGTTATTGGTGATAAGTATGCATCTGGTCAATGGATGCCTTTAGGATTTTATTGTTTGAATGAAGCTCAAAAACTAGGACTAACTTTAAAAAGTATTATTATTAAAAATATGGAAGGCAATAGAGCTAAAAGAAATAAAGAATCTATTTGGAGATATAGAGCATTATCAAGCGATTATTACATTTTTAAACACGAATATTTATTAATTTTTAAAAAATAAAATTATGGCAAATAAAAATCCGTTCAAAGAAAAAACAACGAGCTACGAAGATTTTAAAACGATGAGTGATTTGAAATGGCATTGTACTAAATGCGAGTTAAAATCTGGACAAGCAAAAACTTGGCAAGTTTGGAGACAAAGTGGCATTCAATTAGATATAGATGAGAAAAGCAATTTTTATAAAGTTATTTTTTGCGAAAAGTGTAAGAATAAAACTGTTCATAGAAAATTAAAATCGTTGATAATTTTAGAAGAAACAAAAACAAGATCGGGATTGCCGCAAAAATTAGCTAAAAAAATAAAAGAAGTTTTAAAATTTGAAGAAGCGTTGTTTCTAAGAAAAATGATGCCGAGGGAGTTAGAAATAGATCATAAATTTCCGCAAGTGAGATGGGGTAAAAATGAAGATGAAAATAAGTCAGATATGTCAGAAAAAGAAATTAAAGATAAATTTATTCTCTTAACAAGAAGCAATAATCTTTTAAAGTCCAGATATTGTGAAAAATGTTATAAAACTAGCAGAAGAGGAAATTTTCCTGGCATTTATTTTTGGTTTAAAGGTGAAAAAGATTGGGATAGAAACATTGATAAGTATGACAAAAAAGGATGTGAAGGTTGTTTTTGGTTTAATCCTTATAAATGGAGGGAGGAGCTGAATAAAATCATTAAAAATAAGTAGTTAATAAAAGACTTGTATAAAGTTAATTTTTATGATAATATAAATATGAAGATAAATAGGTTTAAAATTAAAGAACTTATGGCTAAAAAGAAAATTGATAATTTTTCCGAACTTGCTCGTATGCTTGGCATTTCCAAAAATCAGCTTTCTAATATTTTATCAGAAAAATATAATCCAATAAAAAGTAATATTGTTGAATTAGCCAAATTTTTTAGTGTTGATATTGTGGATTTAATTCAAAAAGATAAAAAAGATAAATAAATGAATTATATTGGTTCTAAATTATCACTTCTTGAATTTTTAGAAAAATCAATAAACAAGGTAGTTGATAAAAACTGCAATATTTTTTGTGATTTATTTGCTGGAACTGGAATAGTTGGAAATTTTTTTAAGGAAAAAGGATATAAAATAATTGCAAATGATATTCAATATTATAGCTATATTTTAAATAGGCATTATATTGGCAATCATAAAGAATTAACTTTTTCAAAGCTTATAAAAGAAATTCCTGAATTAAAAGAAATAAAAATAAAAAATAGAAAAAGTTTTGTTTGTGATTATTTGATTAATTTAAAAGGAATAAAAGGATTTATTTATAAAAACTATTGTTTAGGTGGAACAAAAAATAAAAAAATTCAAAGACAATATTTTTCTGATAATAATGGAATGAAATGTGATACTATTCGTCAAAAAATTGAGGAATGGGAGAACAAAAAACTAATCAACAATAACGAATATTATTTCCTCATAGCAAGTTTGATTGAGTCAATTGATAAATATGCAAATACTGCTTCTATTTATGGTGCTTTTCTTAAAAAATTAAAAAAAAGTGCTTCAAATAATTTAATATTAAAACCAGCTAAACTTATAATAAATGATTTAAATCATAAAGTTTATAATAAAGATATAAATGTGCTAGTCAGAAAGATTAAGGGAGATATTTTATATTTAGATCCGCCTTATAATCATAGGCAATATGCTACGAATTATCATTTACTAGAAACCATTGCTAAATATGATAATCCTAAAGTTTATGGCAAAACAGGATTAAGAGAATATCAAAATCAAAAATCATTATATTGCTCACGTCCAGAAGTGAAGAAAATATTTGAAGATTTAATTCTTAATGCAAAAGTTAAATATATTTTCTTGAGTTATAATAATGAGGGGATAATGACATTAAGTGATATTAAAAAAATTATGAGTTTAAGAGGAAAATATGGATATTTTACTAAAAAATATCATAGATTCAGGGCGGATAAAGAAAGTAATAGAAATCATAAAGCAAATAAAACCATTGAATACTTGCATTATGTTGTTTGTGATTAAAAAATAAAATTATGAAGGCAAAAGAATTATTAAAACAAAAAGAAAATATTTAAGATAAATGGTTAAAATATGACAAAAGAAAAATATTATCCACCAGAATATAAAAAAGGGCAATTCCATTGTCCACATTGTGGCGTATTTTCTAAACAGTTTTGGGCACATATAAAAGCAAGACATATTTATGGCAACACCTTTATTGGTATTCATGTATCTGATTTTCAAGAAAACTTGGATGAAGAATGGACTATTTCGAAATGTGAGCATTGTGATGAAAAAATGATTTGGCTTGATGATAAAATTATATATCCTAAAAAGATAATAGTAGATTCTCCTAACGATGATTTATCTGGAGATATTAAAAAAGATTATTTGGAAGCGGCTAATATTTTTAGTGACTCCCCAAGAGCTTCAGCTGCTCTTTTAAGGTTAGCACTTCAAAAATTATGCAAACAACTTGGAGAAAAAGGAGATAATATAAACGAAGATATAAAAAATCTTGTCAAAAAAGGATTAAATCCTCAAATTCAAAAATCACTTGATATCTTGAGAATTACAGGGAATAATGCTGTTCATCCCGGGCAGATTAATGTTGAAGAAAAACCAGAATTGGTTTTAAGACTTTTTGGGTTGATAAATTTTATTGCTGAAAAAATGATTACTGAACTAAAAGAAATTGAAGAATTTTATGAAGAACTTCCTGATAGCACAAAAGAACAAGTCAAAAGAAGAGATAATCAAGAATAATCATGTATTCTTAATCAATTTGAAACCCTATGCCTTGAAATCCTGAAAATCTGAAAAGGCACGGCCTTGACTAATCAATCTCAGGCACGTGCCTTCCGCTTGCCAGCGTAAGGCAACGGCCTGGATTTCTTAGAAGGCATGTGTCTGTTCAGATTTCTTAGAAGGCAACCGCTTTTTATTTACAAAACATCTTTTATTATGTAGGATATAGGTATGAATGAATTTATAAATAAGTTTATTGAAGGTTTGGGGCCGTGGTTTTTTTCTCATGGCATAAAAATAATCCTAATTATTATCGGAGCTTATTTAATCCGTAAATTTGCTGGAGTTTTTATAGATAAAATTGTAAGAAAGGCAATTGTTTCAAACAATTTTTTAAGTAGCGAAGCAGAAAAGAAAAGAGAAGATACTCTAATTAAAGTTTTTGAAGGAGCTTTTAGAGTAATCATCTGGTTAGCGGCTGTTTTAATGATTATCTCCGAGCTTGGCATAAATATTGGTCCTTTATTAGCAGGCGCTGGAGTAGTTGGTTTAGCTGTTGGTTTTGGCGCTCAATATATTATTCGCGATTTTTTCACCGGTCTCTTTATTATTCTAGAAAATCAATACAGAGTTGGTGATATAGTTTGCATCGGAACTACCTGTGGGACGGTTGAAGATATTAATTTAAGAATGACTATTCTTCGAGATGTAGATGGAGCTGTTCATTATATTCCCAATGGAGAAATAAAAATTGCTTCTAATAAATCAAAATCATTTGCCAGAATTAATTTAAAACTAGGTATTTCATATAATGCAAATTTAGAACAGGTAATTAAAGTTATTAATAATGCAGGAAAAGAAATGGCTCAAGATCCAGAATGGAAGGATAAAATTAATCAAGCGCCTGAATTTATTAGAGTTGATGATTTTGCAGATTCATCAGTAGTCATTAAAATAGATGGTGAAACTAAGCCATCAGAACAATGGGCAGTTACTGGGGAATTAAGAAAACGTATTAAAATTGCTTTTGACAAAGAAGGTATTGAGATACCATTTCCGCAAGTTGTTGTTCATAATGCAAAGGATTAAATTGACATTAATAATGTAATCTGCTACTTTGATTTAAGCAGGGCATTTTTTTGCTCTGAAATAATAATATGCCGACAATTCAACAATTAGTTAAAAAACCAAGAAAAATTTTAAAAAAGAAACCAAAAGCGCCGGCCTTATGGCGTAGTTTTAATTTACTTAAGAATAAACCGGGCAGAAAACCATCTCCATTTAAGCGTGGAGTTTGCATAAAAGTTTATACAGTTACTCCTAAGAAACCTAACTCAGCTTTACGTAAAGTAGCCAGAGTTAGATTAACAAATGGTATGGAAGTAACTGCCTACATTCCAGGCGAAGGACATAATCTGCAAGAGCATTCAGTTGTTCTAATTAGAGGAGGCCGAGTTAGAGATTTGCCAGGAGTTCGTTATCATGTAGTTAGAGGAGTTTTAGATTCAGAAGGAGTTGATGGTCGTCAACAGAAAAGAAGTCGTTATGGAACAAAAAAAGTAAAAAAAGAAGGAGGAGGTAAAACAAAAGCTCCTGCCGAAGAAGCTCCTACCGAAGAAGCTCCAGCTGAATAAAAATTATTAATTTAGAAAATTATGCGTAGAAAAAGAAGTGTTAAAAGAACAATTAATCCAGACCCTAAATACGATAATATTTTAGTGGCTAAATTTATTAACCATTTAATGAAGGGTGGCAAGAAGTCAATTGCTCAAACCATCCTTTATAAATCTTTTGATATTATAGAAAAGTCTATTAAAGATAAAGATCCTTTAGATGTTTTTGATCAAGCTATTAAAAATGTTTCTCCTTTTGTTGAAGTTAAATCAAGACGAATTGGGGGAGCTCATTATCAGGTTCCAAGAGAAGTTAGAGGTGAAAGAAAAATTACCTTAGCCATGAGATGGATTATTAATGCTTCTAGAAATAAAAAAGGAAAACCAATGAATCAAAAACTTGCTGAAGAATTACTTGAAGCTTATAAAAACGAAGGAACTGCTATTAAGAAAAAACAAGATATGCATAGAATGGCTGAAGCAAACAAGGCTTTTGCTCATTTTTCCTGGTAAGAATTATGTCAAGACAATATCAATTAAAAAATATAAGGAATATAGGAGTTATCGCTCATATTGATGCTGGGAAAACTACTATTACCGAAGGCATCTTGTATCTAACAGGAGTAACTCATAAAATTGGCGTAGTCCATGAAGGTGATACTCAAATGGACTGGATGGAACAGGAAAGAGAAAGAGGAATTACAATTACCTCAGCCGCGACAACCTGTTTTTGGACTCCAAAACATTATACTCCTGAAAACTCAGATAAAGAGTATCGTATCAATATCATTGACACTCCTGGTCACATTGATTTTACAGTTGAAGTTCAGCGTTCTTTAAGAGTGCTTGATGGTGCTGTTGTTGTTTTTGACGGAAAGATGGGAGTAGAACCGCAATCTGAAACTGTTTGGCGTCAATCTGATAAATTTAATGTTCCTCGTATTTGTTTTATTAATAAAATTAATCAAGTCGGAGGAGATTTTTATAAAAGTTTAGATTCAATAAAAGATCGCTTAAGTTCAGAAGTTTATCCTTTGCAAATACCTGTTGGTTTTGAAAAAGATGTAAAAGGCGTTGTTGATTTAGTAAAAATGAAAGCCTATACCTATAAAGACTTTTGTGATAAAGAATTAATAGAAGAAGATGTTCCAGATGATTTAAAAGAAAAAGCTGAAAAATATAGACAGGAGCTTCTTGAGAAGGTCGTAGAATCTGATGATCAATTAACTGAAAAATATCTTAATAATCAAGAAATTACTGAACAAGAATTTGTTGAAGCTATCAGAAAAAGTACTTTAAATGGAAACTTTTTTCCTGTTTTTTCTGGAGATGGTCGTGGCGTTATTATGGAAACATTATTAGACGCTGTTATTAATTATCTGCCAGCTCCTATTGATCTACCTTCAGTTAGCGGAATTGAACTTAAAACAAAAGAAGAAGTTACAAGAGAAACAACTGATGATGCTCCTTTTTCTTCTTTGGCTTTTAAAATAGCGACTGATCCTTATGTTGGTCATTTATGTTATTTTAGAAGTTATTCCGGAATTCTTGAAAGTGGTTCATACATTTTAAATACTTCAACTAATAAAAAGGAAAGAGTTGGTAGAATTGTTAGAATGCATGCAAACAAAAGAGAAGAAGTAAAAGAAGTTTATGCTGGCGATATTGCGGCCATTGTCGGGTTGAAAGGAACAACCACCGGCGATACCTTATGCGACCCTGAAAATCCTATTACTCTAGAAAATATTGAATTTCCAGAACCAGTTATTTCTATTGCTATTGAGCCAAAAACAAAAGCTGACCAAGAAAAGATGGGTTTGGCTTTAAAGAAATTAGCAGAAGAAGACCCTACTTTTAAAATAAAAGGAGATGCCGAAACTGGACAAACAATTATTTCAGGGATGGGAGAATTGCATTTAGAGGTTCTTGTTGATAGAATGTTTAGAGAGTTTAGCGTCGAAGCTAATGTTGGCAAACCACAAGTTGCCTACAGAGAAACAATTAAAAAGGATTCACAAGCTGAAGGTAAGTATATAAGACAAACAGGTGGACGTGGACAATATGGTCATGTTTGGCTTCGGATTGAACCGCAAGAACAAGGTAAGGGATTTGAATTTGTAAGCGAAATTAAAGGCGGTATTATTCCTCAGGAATATATTCCAGCTGTTGGCAAAGGAGTTAAGGAAGCTATGGAGAGAGGAGTTGTCGCTGGATATCCTTTAGTTGATATAAAAGTTGTCCTATATGACGGATCTTTCCATGATGTTGATTCTTCAGAGTCAGCCTTTAAAATTGCCGGTTCAATTGCTTTGCAAGAAGCTGTTAAACGAGCTGATCCTGTTTTACTAGAACCAATTATGAAATTACAGGTATCAACTCCTGAAGAATTCATGGGTGATGTTGTTGGCGATATTAATTCTAAACGTGGTAGAATTGAAAAGATGGAAGATAGAGGAGAGGGGAATAGTTTAATTAAGATAATTGATTCAGATATTCCTTTAGCAAATATGTTTGGCTACGCTACTCAATTAAGATCAATATCTCAAGGCAGAGCTAACTTCAGTATGGAATTTGATCATTACGAAGAAGTTCCTAAGAATGTAGCCGAAACTATTATTGGAGAGAAAAAATAATTTTAAATTAAAAATTAACTATTATGTGGAAAAAAATAAAGAGAATATTACAAAAAGAAGGAGGCAAATGTATCGTAGTAGAAAAAGACCAACCAACTTACATGGTTATGAAGATTGATGATTACGAAGAAACTTCTAAGAACAATATATCTTCTGAAATAGAGAAGGTGAATCGCGACATGGAAGAATTGAGCTCAAGAGAGAAAGAAAAAACTGAAGTAATTGAGCCTGATGATAGTCAAGAAGTTAAAGTAGAAGATTTGCCATTCTAATAGATTGTTGACAGATATGTTTTCTTTTGGTAAATTTAAGATACAAATTAAAATAAATTAAATTAAATAATAAGTTTCTGAAATTAGAAATAGAAATTGAAAATAATGTTTCAAATTTTATATTCTTATTTCATAATATTTTATGGCTGAAAAATTTGAAAGAACTAAGCCCCACCTTAATATAGGAACCATTGGTCATGTTGACCATGGAAAAACAACCTTAACGGCTGCTATTTTAAAGTGTCTAAGCGCCGCTGGCTTTACATCACAAGATAAAGGCGTTGATCAAATTGATAACGCGCCTGAAGAAAAAGCTCGTGGTTTAACCATTTCTGTTTCTCATGTTGAATATGAGACAGAAAAAAGACATTATGCTCACATTGATTGTCCTGGTCATGCTGACTACATTAAAAACATGATTACTGGAGCTGCTCAGATGGATGGAGCTATTTTAGTAGTTTCAGCGCCTGACGGTCCAATGCCTCAAACACGTGAACATATTCTTTTAGCTCGCCAAGTTGGCTTACCTGCTTTGGTTGTATTTTTAAATAAAACAGATCAAGTTGATGATTCTGAATTAATTGATTTAGTTGAACAGGAGATTAGAGAGCTTTTAAGTAAGTACGAATTTGAAGGAGATAAAATCCCAATTATTAGAGGTTCAGCTACCCAAGCAATAGAATGTGGATGTGGAAAAGCAGATTGTCCAAAATGTGGTCCTATTTTAGAATTAATGAAAGCAGTTGATGAAAATATTCCAGAACCTGTCCGAGCAGTTGATGAACCTTTCTTGATGCCTATTGAAGATGTTTTCTCAATAGAAGGTCGAGGAACTGTTTCAACCGGAAGAATTGAAAGAGGTATTGTTAAAATTAATGATGAAGTAGAAATAATTGGATTAAAAGACACTCAGAAAACAGTTGTTACTGGAATTGAGATGTTTAATAAGTCTCTTGACCAAGGAGAAGCTGGTGATAATGCAGGAATCCTTTTAAGAGGAGTTAAAAGAGAAGATATTGAAAGAGGGCAGATTTTAGCTAAACCGGGAAGCGTTACTCCTCATACAGAATTTGAAGGAGAAATCTATATCTTAAGTAAAGAAGAAGGCGGCAGACATACTCCTTTCTTTAAGGGATATAAACCTCAGTTCTTCATTAGAACAAGTGATGTTACAGGAGAAATAACCCTACCTGAAGGTACTGAAATGATTATGCCTGGAGATACAGTTAATTTGAAAGTTAAGCTTTTAGCACCAATTGCTTTAGAAGCAAAACAGAGATTTGCCATAAGAGAAGGTGGTAAGACAGTTGGCGCTGGTGTAGTTACAAAGATTATAAAATAGTTATTTAAATTATTAACAATAATGGCATCCAAAAAAGAAGAAGAGACTAAACAAAGAATTCGCATTAAAATTCAAGCTTACGATCATAAACTTATTGATCAATCAGTTAAGCAGATTATTGAAATAATAAAACGTTATAATGCAGATATTCGTGGCCCCGTTCCATTACCTACAGAAATTCATAAGTATACTGTCAACAGGGCTACTTTTGTTCATAAGAAATCTCGTGAACAGTATGAAATGAGAGTTCATAAAAGATTAATTGATATAGTTAATCCCGGTCCCAAAGTTATTGATGCTTTGACAGGCTTGAATTTACCTGCTGGCGTTGACATAGAAATAAAAATGACGTAGTGTATAGACATTGGGAATTAGTCATCTTTAGCCGGGGCTACCCCCGGTTTTTGATTGCTATATTAATTTTAAGAATTGTATGAAATTTATTTTAGGAAAAAAAATAGGAATGACGCAGATTTTTAATGATAATAATAATGTTACCCCAGTGACATTAGTTAAGGCTGGGCCTTGTTTTGTTATTCAGGTTAAAAACAAAGAAAAAGATGGATACGAGGCCGTTCAAATTGGATTTGAAGAGATTAAGGATAAGAAAACAAGCAAACCGCAAAAAGGACATTTTAAAAAACACAATTCAGAAAAAAATTATTACTATTTAAGAGAATTTCCTAATGGTAAATTAAAATCGGGCGATCAGATTGATGTTTCTTTGTTTAATAATGGAGAAATAGTAAATGTCAGTGGAATTTCAAAAGGAAAAGGATTTCAAGGAGTTGTTAAAAGACACGGATTTAAAGGATCCCCGGCAAGTCATGGAACAAAGCATACATTAAGAGCGCCTGGTTCAATTGGTTCTGCTTGGCCTCAAAGAGTTTTTAAAGGGAAGAGAATGGCTGGACGAATGGGAAGTGATAGAATTACTGTTAAAGGATTAGAAATCATAGATATAGATAAGGAAGATAATCTATTGGCGATTAAAGGCGCTGTTCCTGGAAAAAAAGGAACATTATTAGAAATAGTAGCAACAAAAGAGATAGAAGCAGTAAAAGAAGAAAAACAGGAAAAACTTGTTGCTGATTTAGAAAAAAAAGAAACAGAGGCATCTGCCGAGGGTAAAGGGAAAAATAAAGAGGATAAAGAATAATGAAACAAACAGTCTACAATCAAAAAGGAGAAGAAGTTGAAAAAATTGAATTACCAGCTAATATTTTTGGTTTGGAATTAAATAAAGATTTAGTTCATCAAGTAGTTGTTGCTCAAATGGC
>Ga0222697_1000184_pt1 | contig 31578 bp, 25 predicted proteins | sample AntAcemetage1402_FD_179835 | JGI IMG/M metagenome (GOLD analysis project Ga0222697, IMG submission 179835) | Saline water microbial communities from Ace Lake, Antarctica - #1402 | ecosystem: Environmental > Aquatic > Non-marine Saline and Alkaline > Saline | place: Antarctica: Ace Lake... | reverse complement strand
AACTATTGTGCCTGTTAAAAAGCTAATGTTCCAAGCTAGTATTCCAAAGTGAACTAATAGTGGAATTCCTCCAAGTACTAACATTATAACTGCAAATAATAAAGATAACCAACTTTTGTCTGCATCAAATCCAAATGCCATTTTTTATCACCTTTTATTTTTTTATTTTATTTTAGATTTTTCAGGATGTCTTTCTAATTTTGAAATAACTCTTGCATTATCACTAACTTCATCAAGCTTTGAATCCTCTAGTTCGCCTTTCATCCATTTTTCAATATAATAATCAAATTGAGTATGTTCTTTTTCTATCTCTTCTATTTCCATATATTCTTTTTCTAGCTCTTCAAATTTCTTTTTATCATAAAATTGTTGTAATGAAGTTAATATTTCTCTTATGTATTCTTTACTATTTGTGACATCAAAATAAAGAATAATAGATTTTTTATCAATTATTAGTAAATTATCAGTTTCGTCACTTAAAGTGGGAATTTCTATTTTAAGTTCCTTTGTTATATCACCAATAATCTTTTTAATTTCTTTTAAATCTTTTTTATTCTTTTCTTTAGATATTTTTTTTAAGAGTTTTTCTAATTCTTGTGGTTCTTGTTTTATTTTTCTTTCATCTTTTTTCTCTATTTTAATTTCTCTTTTTAGATTTCTTGCAGCTCTTTTTATATCATGAAATTCTCCTAATAAAGTTTCAAAATAATCTTTTTCTTTTTTTCTTTGATGATCTCTTTTTAAATCACGTGCCATTAATTTTTGTGTTCTTATATTGTTTTTTAATTTTTCATACAAATCTTTAGTATTATTCATTTGTTTATATAAAGATTGTAAGTCAGCTCCAGAATCAGTTAAAAGTTGACTATAATTTTTAATTAGTTCTGTAATTTCTTGTAGCTCCTTAAAAACTTTATTTATGTTTTTAAGCATTCTTTTTTCAATAACATTAATATAAATAAAAATATGATATAAGTAATCCATTGTTTTTTTTGTTTCAATAAGTAAATTTTTTATTGTAAAATGAATTCCTTGTTTTCCATCTGCTTCGTGAGAACTTAAAGCTTTTTCCACATTTTTTTGGGTTTTTGATATGTTGCTTACAAAAGTATATGCATTATGTACGTTTATCCTGATCTTTCTAGTTAAAACTCTTGAGTTTCTTTGGAACCATAATTTTCTTGCTGCTTTTGTTTTCTTACCCATTTTTGATTACCAATATCCTCTTTGCTTTAATATAAATTTTATAAATTTGAAAAAATATACTGGTTTAAAATTAGTTAAATCACCTAATTTAGGTGTATTAACTACTTTTATATTAACATAGTCTTTTTTAGTAACTGATTTTAATCCTATTCCAACATTTAATTTTAAATTTAATAATTCCTTATTAATTATATCTTCTGCTTTTTTATATTTTGAATTTTTTATTGTATCAATAATTTCTTTTATAGGTTTTCCTAGGTTGGTAGTTTCCCAATTTTTTATACTGAGAAAGGTCACCATTTTTATAACTTCTTCAATATCATAACCATGCAATTTAGGATACTTTTTTATTATATTTATAATTGTTGTTAATGCTAAATCATTACTTTTTTCTTTAAGATTAAGTGACCACTGCCCCATATTTTTTTTAAGCATTGCTTCTGTAACTTTTTTTAATACCTTAATGTATTTTTCAAACTCTACACTTTTTACTAATTCTTTGGGATCAATAATAACAGTTTGGAAATCATATATTACTCTATTACTATTTTTCTCAGCATAATTCAGAAAGGATTTGTAATCTTTGTAAATCCAATCTCGCTCTTTATTAAACTTGGTCATATCCAAATTTTTGGTATTTACTAATACTGCAATTAATGTATAAATTTCATCCTTAGTATTTGCTAAATTAAGAAGTTCTTTTTTAATTTCTGTAGATTCTATTGCATATTTTGTTATAGCAGATTTTTTAATGACCTTGTTATTAAACCCGGTATTTAAGATATAATCCTCTCCAGTTGGTTTATCATTATAAAATAATTGCCATGTCTTATGAGTTATTGCATTGAATAAGTTTCCATTTTTATCATAACAAAATAAGCCTAGTTTAAATTCTTCTGGAACCGGTTTTTTATTCTTGTTATCAGAATTAATTATGAATTTTATTTCATCTCTTGGATCTACCTTTACAATCCCTTTTTTTGATAAAACCCCTTCTTTATTTTCATCAAAAAGTAATATAAAAGGTGCAGTTATTCCTCCGCCTCCCCCAGATCCTTTTTTTAAAGGAACAATTATATTTTCAACTTTACTTGTTGCGCTTTCTATAAGAATAATATCATCAGGAGCACCGCAAGGATTATCTAAATGAGTTCCACGCTTAAGTGGCCTTTTTATTATTGTAAATTTAGGTGTTACTGTTGATTCTTTATAACGACTTTTTTTAGCTATAATAATAATTTGTTTTCCATTAATATCTTTTTTATTAAAACTAAAATTAAATTCTCCTTTTTCATTAGTTCTTGCATTAGGACCTATCTGATTTAATATTTCAACTTTATTAGAACTATCTTTTTTAGTTTCATAAACAAAAACTTCTGCATTTTCAATTATATCTGCACTTGAACATTCTGCATCACTTTCAGTTCCTTTAACTTCAATTACTTTTCCAGAAATTTCAACATTTGCATCATCAAGATCAGCAGAAGTGTATTTTGTCCATTTCCAGAATAATTCATTTGGATCAAAGTCTATTTTTTTGCCTTTAAGTCCGAAAGGTCTTAACACAATACTCCAAAAAGTACTGCCTTCTACTGCGTTTGCTACTCCTAAACCTAACACTTTACCACCAGCTAATTCTTCTTTTAATGTTCGCATGTCACTAAATCTAGGGTTATCCATAATTTCAACATTTTTCCTTTTTAATTTATCAGTTTCTAATGGTCTACTTCTGACTCTAAACATTTCAGAAAATATAAATTCTTTAATTCCTCCTTCTGGATTTTTTACTTTAACACTTGTTTCCATAGGATACTTATGGGCCGGGTTAGCATGAGGATACCTACTTAATAGTTCACAATATAGATAATCTTCTTCAGAGTTAAATAAAATCCATTTGTACCTATACTTTTTATCTTTTGTAATACTTACCCATAAATTTTTAAAACCTTTTTTTAAATTTTTTCCCATAAAAGATGTGACAGAACCTGCCCAACTGCTTGCTTTAGAAAGAAAGGAAGTCTTTTCCTCCAAACCTTTTTTTGGGTATATGTCTATTGAAGAAGAATCTAATAATACTGGATAAGCAGTTAATTTCAAAACACTTGTAGCATATGCATCTTTTAACTTATCAACTATAGCTTTTGCATCAGTTTCATTAATATTATTACTATCAAAGGTGTAAAATAACCCCAAATGTTGATTCCCAGAGGTATAATCGTAATCTTTAAATATAATATTTATTATAAAAATTTCATTAGTAGATATTAAATTTTTACCTACATTAAAATTAATATTTCTAAAATCATTTTCTTTTTTTCCAGCCAAGCTTATTTCTTCCTTTCCTTGAGCGGTCAGAGATTTTGAATAAAAAAAAGATTGAAATGAATGTAGGCGATATTTATTACTATTTAAAATAGCTATTATACCATGTGATGATTTTAAAGAATCATAATTTAATTTTCCGTTGTATTTAAATTTAAATTTTTTGGACTTAAGAGAAGCATCTATATTTCTTGCAAATTCTATCATATCATTTTCTATGCCTGCAGCCATTTTATCGGATTATACCTTCAAGTATTAATTTTTGTTCAGAACCATCAGTAACTTGTTGAACCTTAAATATTTCTGGAGAAAACCCATCTTCTGTACTTCTATCCAGACTTATTTCAATAATTTGTTCTTCACCATCATTATCTTCATTTCCTCCTTTAATAAAAACAACTTCAGGAGAAGCAGATGTTCTTGTTTTAGTCCCAGGAATGATTTTTCTTTTTAATTTATTAAAAACTTCTTTTGGATGAAAATGATACTTAAATGCGATAATATGCCAATATCCTTCATAAAGATATATTGGTTGGCCAGTGTATCCGTCAGGCAATGTAAGATTAGTTGTTTGATCTTTTAACAATTTTTCTAGCACTTTTTTTTCTTTTTTTGTTGCACCAGTCAAATCAGGTATGGCTATAACCATTGTTCTCATTATTGGATTTCCATCTACATCATGGACATAAAATCTAACTTTGCCCATACTATCAATATTAAAACCATTTTTTTTGAAGATATCTTTAACTTTTTCTTGCTCATCTTTAATTTTTTCAGTTTCGGGTATAATGTCTTTAGTAGGATCTTTAGGTTTTTCTTCATTTTTTTGTTTATTTTTAGATCCTGGAAGTTTAAATTTACCCCCTTTAAATGATGTGATTAATAATTTTATTGCTTTGTAAATAATAAGTAATATAAGAATAGTATTAGTCCAACTAATAATTTGTTTAAACAAGGGGGTTGCAAGTTCTTGTATTAAAACCATTTTTTAAAATACCCCCATAGCTGTTCCTGCAACAGTCATAATCATCATTGCAAGAACCAAGATTAAAATTCCTAAAATTTCTTTCCAGGGTTCTCCTTTAAGGGTTTTTAATGAAATAAATACTGCAACACCAGCAATTCCTACAATTAATATAGTGAAGATTGCAGCTGAATAAGCTACTCCAATTGCAAGCACTGCTTCTGTTGGCATGAATATTACTGAAATTAAAGATATAATTGCTGCAACAATTCCAGATGTTCTTTTACCCTTATCATCTTTAAAGACAAATGAGCTTGCAGCCCAATTAATTATTGCAAATAATAAAATCCATAATACAAACCTTAAAAAACCAATTTGCATAGGTCCATCAGAGAACATTTCAAAATTAAAAAAAGTTGCAATACTTCCAAAAACTCCTTCTACAGGATTATTAAATGCATATACAGGTGTTATATTAGAAATAATAAATGAAATGATAATAGTTATTAATGAAATTTTTGAAAGTTTTCTCATTTTATTATTCACTCTTATTAAAATAGTATATAAATCTATTGATATATTTATAAATATTGTTCTTTTAATATAAAAATCTTGATAATTTATTTAAAAACCTTTATAAATAAAACTGAATCTACTAAATATTATGGACTTACATAATAGTATAAAGGCTCATAGTTAAAAAAATTCTTATTGCATTAGTTTATAATATCTTATTTTAGTTTTCTTTTATACTTTATTACAATTTATTAAAAAAATTATTAAGTGAAATAATGGAATATGTTAAAGATTTTATATGGAAAAAAAGCATGAAAGTTACAGAATTAATTAGTTCCTATAGAAATATTGGTTTTCAAAGTATAGAATTAAACAAAGCAAAAGATCTTATTGTTAAGATTAAAAAGAATAATGCAAAGACATTTCTTACTTTTACAAGTAATATGGTTAGTTCTGGGCTTAGAGGTTTTTTTGCACAACTTATTAAGTTAAAGATTGCACACATCTTAGTTACCACAGTTGGTTCAATAGAAGAAGACATAATGAAAGCTATTGGTGAAAAATTTCCAATTGGTTCTTTTAATGCAGATGATGTGGAACTGCATGAACAAGGTGTTAATCGAGTTGGTAATATCCTTATTAATAACCAGAGTTATATGAATTTTGAAGATTTTATGTTACCAACTCTTGATAAGTTATACAAAAAGAAAAAGAGGTGGCCTGTTTCAGAATTATTAAGAGAAATAGGATTAATGCTTGATGATGAAAATTCTATTTTATTTCAGGCTGCAAAAAACAATGTTCCTATTTTTTGTCCTGCTATCACAGATGGAAGCTTTGGTTTTCATCTTTACTTGTTTCAGCAAAAACATAATGATTTTATTGTGGATGTTGTGAAAGATTTTGGAAACATTCTTTTTGCAACTAATCACGATGAAAAAAAAGCAGTTATCAGTCTTGGGGGAAGTGTTTCAAAGCATCATGCAATATTATCAACCCTATTAAATGGGGGTGCAGAATATGCTTTATTTATGACAACTGCACACAAGACCTCTGGCTCAATGTCCGGTGCGACCACAAGTGAAGCTAAGTCCTGGGGTAAAGTAAAATGTGAAAGTGATGTAGTAACTGTTATTGGCGATGTTAGTGTTATGTTTCCAATTGCAATGATTGGTGCACTTGAAGAATTAGATAATGAAGGTTTGCTATAAATAAAATAAAATGGAACCAAAATTTATTATATCAAAAAAAGTTGTATTAGAAAAATATAATGAAATAAAACAATTAGCAGATGTTGTTTCATATAGTTCTAAAACCAATCCTTTAATCACTAATATTTTAGAATATAATACAAGTTCAATGTTTAGTGTGCATCTTTTTAATGAATTAAAAAATATTAAAGATAAGTCCAGGATTATTTTTTTAGCCCAAGCATGGACTTATGAATTAATTAATAATCTTATATGTAAAGGAATAAAATGGTTTGTTGTGGATAATGAGTCTGATCTTGATATATTAATTGAGTTCCTGAGAAATAATACAAATGAATCAATACAAAAAATAAATTTATTATTACGACTAAGATTAAAAGAAAATACTGTGAGAACTGAAAAACACTTTGTTTTTGGGATGTACTCAAATGTAATAAATAAGAGAATAAATGAAATTTCAAAAGATAAATTATTAAGAGAAAAAATTCATACTCTTGGGGCCCATTTTCATAGAAAAACACAAAATATGGCAGAATGGAATCTTGTTTATGAATTAGAAAATGATTTAACAGAACAAACTCTTGATTTAATAGATGTAATTAATATTGGGGGAGGATTACCTTCTGAGTATGCAAATACAAATACTAAAGTTATTCACATCATAAAAAATAAGATCTTAGAATTAAGAAAGTTTCTAAATAATAAAAGCATCAAATTAATGATAGAACCCGGCAGAGTTATTTCTGCACCAAGCACAAGGTTAATAACAGAAATAATTGGAATTTATGATAATAATATAATAGTTAATGCATCTGTTTACAACACTGATTTAGATGCATTAATAGTTCCGGTTAAGTTAAAAGTTAAAGATGAATATTTTAAAGAAGAAACAGATATTGAAATAGAAAAAAAGAAGAAAAATATTCAAGCTTATACAATAAAAGGAATGACACCTTGTTCACTTGACTTATTTAGATACAGGGTTTATCTGGAAAAGAAAAAAATTGGTGATAAAATAATATTTTTGAATGCAGGTGCATATAATTTTTCATCAGAGTTTTGCAACCTTAAACAATTAGAATCAGAAATAGTTGAAGATTTTGATTCACAAGAATTAAAACAAAAAGATATTACTTTTATGAATCTTCCAGAGGAATATTCTAATGATAAATCTGATTTTCTTGTGATAAATATTCCTTGGGAAAAGGATGTGTCTTTTGGTATAGGTGCAAGTAAAGGGCCAAAAGAAATTATTAAAGCTTCACATCAATTGGAATACTTTGATGTTGAAACAGAGAAAGAAGTTTTTGAAAAAGGAATAAGAGTTATTAATATAAAACCAGAAAGATTTTCTGATATTTTTGAGCAGGTTTCAAAAATAAAAATAAAAAATAAGTTTCCTGTTTTTTTAGGAGGAGATCATTCCATAACAATTGCAACTGCTAAAGTTATGGAGAAAGAGAATAATGATTTTGATGTGATTGTTTTTGATGCACATGCAGATTATTTTTATTCTTGGAATGCTTCAGAGAATAATCATCGGTGTGTTAATAGGAGATTAATTAATAAACATAATATTCTTATGGCAGGATTGAGGTCTTGTGATAATGAAGAATTTGAGCAAATGAATAAAGATAAAAATATTGATTACATAAAATCAAAAGATTTTGATATTGATATTTTTAAGGAAAAAATAAAATCTCTAAAAAAGAATATTTATATTTCTCTTGATGTGGATGTTTTTGATCCTGCATTCATCAAGAATACTGGAACACCTGAACCAGGTGGAATGACTTGGAAAAATATTATTAAAGCTTTAGAAACAATTTTTCAAGAGAAAAATCTTATTGCTGCAGATATAGTGGAATTTGCACCAACTAATAATTATGAAAAAGAAGCATATTATCTTGCAAAATTAATTTATAAATTATTTACTTTTGCAAGCTTTAATAAACCCACAGAATAATGGTGAAGGCATTTTTAGGCTTGATTTAAATTCAGGATGAGCTTGGGTTGCAACAAAAAATTTATGATTAGGAAGCTCAATAAATTCCATTAACTTTGTTCCATCTTGTCTATAATGATAACCTGAAAAAATCATGCCTTTATCTTCAACTTTTGAAATATATTCTGGTGAAACTTCATACCTATGTCTGTGTCTTTCAAGAATTACAAAATCACTTTTTTTTATTATTCCAACTCTAAATTTATTTTCATTAGATTTTTTTAATAATTCAATTCTATCTTTATCTTTTTGCAATCTTTTATGTTCTTTATATAGATAATAAACTTTTGAATCTTGCTTGAGGATTGCAGCATAAGAACCAAGCCGCATAGTGCCCCCATAATTATTGTTATGCAAAACTTCTTTTTGTGAATCCATAACATTTATTATCTTACAATCAGAATTAGAGTTTATTTCATCAGATGAAGCATTTTTTAGATTGCAAACATTTTTGCAAAATTCAACTAATGCAAGTTGCATTCCGTAACATAATCCTAAATAAGGAATATTGTTCTCTCTTGCAAATTTAATTGCTTTGATTTTGCCTTGAACACCATTGCTTCCGAATCCTCCTGGAACAATTATTCCGGAGTAATCTTTTAATTTTTTGACTTCTTTATCAGAATCCTCTAACTTTTTTGAATCAATCCATTCCACTTCTGGTATCACATTGTTATAATAGGATGCATGTTTTATAGCTTCAATAACAGAAACATAAGAATCACTTAAAGTAAAATTTCCAATATCAAAATACTTACCGATAATTGCTATCTTTATTTTTTTATTTATCTTTTTTATCTTTTTTATAATTGGTTCAAAATTGCTTTGTTTAGCTTTTTGTTTATCAATATTAAAAAATTCAAGAATATTTTCTGTTACATTATTTTTATGAAATAACATTGGTATTTCATATATGTTATTAACATCTTTTGCAGAAATTATATTTTTACTTAGGACATTAGTGAACATCATTATTTTTTCTCTTCTAATGTTATCTATTGGTAATCTAGATCTGCAAAATATCATATTTGGTTGTATGCCACAGGCATTAAGAGATCTAACTGAGTGTTGTAATGGTTTTGTTTTCATTTCACCTAATTTACTTGGAATTGGAAGAAATGCAACATGACCAAACATTAACTTATGACCTTCAATTTTCATTAATCTCAATGCATCAAGAAATAATATGTTTTGGTAATCCCCAATTGTTCCTCCAACTTCTATAAGCAAAAAATCTGGCTTGGTCATATCTCTTATTTCAAGAATTCTTCTTTTTACTTCAAAAGCAATATGAGGAACAACTTCAACACATTTTCCTTTGTATTTCATGTGTCTTTCATCATCAATAACTTTTTTGTATACTTGACCGCTGGTTATGTTACATAGTTTTGATAATTCTTTATCTATAAATCTCTCATAATTCCCTAAGTCTTGATCTGTTTCTCCCCCATCATAAGTTACGAATACTTCTCCGTGTTCAGTGGGTCTCATTGTCCCAGCATCTACATTTAAGTAAGGATCTATTTTTATTACATTAACATTAAAACCACTAGATTCTAATAGATTTCCAATTGAAGAAGTAACTATGCCTTTACCTAAGCCGCTTATTACCCCTCCTGTAATTATAATATAATTTGTCATTTTAAACTTAAAAAATATATATTTCACTATTTATCAAGAATATAGCAATTAAAAATTAGTTACTCCTTTAATTAAGCTTATTTACTACTCTAGTCCTAAATAGTAACTATTAAATTAAAAAGATTAATAAAGATATAATTTAATTTTTATCTTATGGAAGAAAATCCAGGTGTACTAATTGTATGTGCTCATTCAGATGATCAGATATTAGGTTGTGGAGGCACTATTGCAAAATATTCAAAACAAGGCATACCGGTTCATACAATCATAATGTCTTATGGAGAAAAAGCAATGCCCCATTTAAAAGAAGAATTTGTTATAAAAACAAGAGTGAATGAAACACATAAAGCAAATGAAATAGTTGGAGGTAAAAATGTTTTTTTCCTTGGATTAAAAGAAGGAAAATTCAAAAAAGGAATTGAAGAAACAGGTGCAGAAGAGAAAATAATAAATATTATTAATAAATATAATATAAAAAAAATATTTACTCATTCTTCTTTTGATACTGATATTCCTAATAGAGATCATAATATAACCTATAAGTTAGTTAAAAAGATTTGTAAGGGTATAGATGTTGAACTTTATACTTTTACTATATGGGATTTTTTTAAAGCAAAAGGTGAACTTGCAAAAAGCATAAAACTTATAGAAGATATAAGTTCAACTATGAAATTAAAAAGTAGAGCAATTCATGCTTATCAAACACAATTTTTTCAAATGTCAATTCCTTATATTCAAATGTATATTTACTCATTTTTAAATGGATTAAAATATGGGTATAAATTTGCAGAGGTTTTTATAAAAGAGAAATGAAAAAACTATTACTAATTACTGATAATTATGCACCAAAAATAGATGGTATTGCAAGATTTTTAATAGAACTAATTCCCTATCTAAAAAAACATTTTGAAGTAAAAGTTTTAGCTCCTGATTTTGGTGAATCTCATGGAATTGTTCCCCACATAAAAGTTCCTTTATTTAATTTTTTTGTTGGAGACTTTCAGGTGGCAAAACCAAAAAGAAAAATAATAAAAAAAGCAGTAAAAGATGCAGATCTGGTGTTTGTTCAAACAATCGGGACTGTTGGTTATTTTGGTATAAAATATGCAAAAAAATACAAAAAACCTTTAGTTGCATTCAAACATTCTCTTGAATGGGAATTAGTGCCTTATGCAGTTAATAGGCCATTTTTTTATAGATTATTAAATTCAATTATTAGAACCTTTTCAAAGACAATCTATAATAAATGTGATATAATAATATGTCCTTCAAAAAATATTGCAGAAAAATTATCTTGGTATAATATTAAAGTAAAAAAAGTTGTTGTTCCTGTTGGGGTTAATGCTTCTGAGTTTATTCCAGCAAAAAATAAGTCAGCAGCAAAAGAGTCAATAGGTATAAATCCTGAGTTTACAGTTTTGGGTTATCATGGAAGATTAGCTCATGAAAAAGGAATTAAATCCCTAGCAAGAGTTTATAAACAAATTGCTAGAAGAAAAAATAAATTAATACTTCTTCTTTTAGGTGAAGGTGTTGAAGAAATAAAACGTTTTAGTGAGGACAAAGGTGCTTTGATTATAACTGGAAAAAAGAATGTTGTGCCTTATCTTCAAGCAATGGATATATATTGTATGCCTAGTTTGACAGAGACAAGTTGTCTTTCATTAATTGAAGCAATGTCTTGTCAACTTCCGGTTATAGCTACAAAAACAGGGATGATTCCTGAGTATATCAAAGATGAAGAAAATGGTTTGCTAATAGAGAAAAATAGCACATACTTTTTATATAAGCAGTTAAAAAGATTAATTGAAGATAAAGAACTAAGACAAAAAATAAGCATTAATGCAAGAAAGACAGTTGTTAAGATTTTTAACTGGGAAAATACTGCAAATAAAATTATAAAAATATTAAAACAGATTGTTTGATTTTCAAAAGAGGTGTATTTTTGAGGTTAAAAGTAATAAAAGAAAATATTTCAACAGGAAAAACAAATATTGCAATTCTTCATATTAGTGATGCTGAAAAGCTTGATCTTTTTCCAGGTGACAGAGTTAAAATAAAATTAAAGAAAAATTGTGCTATTTGTATTGTAGATATAGCTTACTCAAAAAGGCTTATTCATTCAGGCAGAATAATTTTATATAAAGAATCTGCTGAAAAGATAAAGGTAAAAACTAATGAGATTATTGATATTGAAATTACTAAATCTCCTAAGTCTATTCATTTAATAAAAAAGAAATTAGCCGGATTTAGATTAAATAAAAAAGAATTTGAAGAGATTATTAAGGACATAGTTGAAGATAATCTTTCTGATATTGAATTAACTTATTTTATAGCAGCATGCTCTGCACACAATCTTACCCTGACAGAAGTAAAATACTTGATTAATGCAATTGTATCAACAGGTCTTATTATAAAACCAAACTCTAAAATAGTTCTTGATAAGCATTGTGTTGGCGGGGTGGCTGGTAATAGAACAACAATGGTTGTAACACCCATACTTGCTGCTGCAGGGTATACAGTTCCAAAAACAAGTTCAAAAGCAATAACAAGCCCTGCAGGGACTGCTAATACAATGGAATGTTTAGCTAATGTTTGTCTCACAAAAAAACAGATTGAATACACATTAGATAAAGTTGGTGCTTGTATGGTCTGGGGTGGTGCACTTAATTTAGCTCCTGCAGATGATAAAATAATAAGGATAGAACACCCCTTATCAATTGATGTATCTGGATTATTATTAAGCAGTATAATGTCTAAAAAAATATCTGTTTCTGCAACACATTTATTAATTGATATTCCTTGGGGAGCAGGTTCTAAATTTGAAACAAAAAATGAAGCACTTTTGCTCAAAAGAAAATTTGAATTAATCTGTAGAATATCAAGAATTAAATGCAAAGTTATTCTTACTGATGGGAGAAGTCCAATTGGTTATGGTCTTGGACCTCTTTTAGAAGCAATAGATGTTATGAAAATTTTAGAGAATAAAAAAGATGCTCCACAAGATCTAAAAGATAAAAGTTTAATGCTTGCAGGAGAATTATTTGATCTTGTGGGGAAAACAAAAAAAGGTAAGGGCAAATTACTTGCAAAGAAAATTTTAGAAGATGGTTCAGCATTAACAAAAATGAAAGAAATTATAAAGTTTCAGGGTGAAGTTAAGAAACCCTCTTTGGGAAAATTTAAAAAAACAATTTATTCAAAATTTTCAGGTAAAATAAAAAGAATAGACAATAAACATTTTTCTAAACTAGCTAAAATTGCAGGAGCTCCAGGTAGTAAGGGTGCAGGAGTTTTTATTTTAATTAATCTAAATGAGAAAATTGTTAAAAAACAAGAATTATTCATAATTTATGCATCAAATAAAGAAAAACTTAAGTATGCAACTGAGTTCTATATTAAAAATAAAAAGGAATTTATTGATATATCCTAATATGCTCAGATTTATAATATCTACAAGTAAAAATTTATAAATATTCTAAATTATTTATATTCAAGGAGGACTAAAAAAATGAGTTATAAATTAGGCGATAAAATACTTATTAATTTAATTGATGGATCAGAAGTCGAAGGCGTGTTTGTTCCATCAAAAGATGATGATTTTTTATTAATAAAACTTGATTCAGGTTATAATAGAAGTATTAACAAGAAAAAAATAAAAAATATAAAATTAGTATTAGAACATAAAGAAAAAATGAAAACTCAAGATAAAATAAGTCAGGATGAAAACCTACCTTTGATTTATGTTTTACATGTTGGAGGAACTATTGCAAGTAAAGTTGATTATACAACAGGTGGTGTGAGTGCTCAGATTGATTCCTCAGAATTAATTGAATCCATCCCTGGAATCAAGAACCTTGCAAGAATTAAAACAAAAGTTTTGATGAATATGATGTCAGAAAATGTTAGATTTGAGCATTTTAATATATTTGCAAAAGATATAATCAGTTTATTAGAAGATGAAAAGATTGATGGAATTATACTTTCTCATGGCACTGACACTTTGCATTATACAAGTGCAGCTTTATCTTTTATTTTGCAGAATATAAAAATTCCTGTTGTATTGGTGGGTTCTCAAAGATCTAGTGATAGGCCAAGTTCAGATTCAACATTGAATTTGTTGTGTGCAATTAAATTTATTATTGATCAAAAAACAAATGATAAGAACCTAACAGGTTTTTTTGCTTGCATGCATGCAAATAGTGGAGATGATTATTGTAATATTTTCAGACCTACAAACTTAAGAAAAATGCACACAAGCAGAAGAGACGCATTTAAACAAATTAATAGTATGCCTATTGCTGAAGTGCATAATGATAAAATAAAATATTTTGAATTGGGTAATACTGATAATATTTCGCCTTTATTTGAACCAGCATATTTTAGAAATGATATAAAAGTGGGTATATTAAAATCTCACCCAAATATGTTTGCTGAAGAAATTGCGGCTTATAAAAATTACAATGGTTTAATATTAGAATCAACAGGTTTAGGCCATGTGCCAATTATTTATGACGATAAAATAACAAAAGAAAATAAAAATATTGAAATGGAATTAAAGAAATTGTGCGAAGAAATGCCGGTTATTATCACAGCACAATGTATTAATGGTTCAACAAATTTAAATGTTTATGGACCAGGTAGAAAACTTATTAAACTTGGTGTATTAGGAGCAGGGCCTATTATAACCGAAACAGCTTTTATAAAATTAGCCTGGTTATTATCTAATTTTTCTAAAAAAGAAATAAAGCAATTATGGAAAAGAAATTTTGTTGGTGAAATACTTTCAAGAGACTTGTATGAAAAAATAAGTGATGAATAATGGCATTTGATATCCCAAAAAAGAGTTTTACAGATACGAATGAGGACATTGATTATTTTGAAAAGGGTTTAAAATGTGGGTTAGAAATACATCAACAGTTAGATACAAAAAAATTGTTTTGCAATTGTGATACTATTGTTCATGAAAATACAGATTATCTAAAACCAGATTTTGTTTTAAATAGAAGATTAAATCTTACTAAGAGTGAATTAGGAGATATTGATATTGCAGCTCAACAAGAATCTAAAAAATTCAGGTTAAATCAATATTATGGATTTAATGATTCAAGTTGTCTTGTTGATATTGATGAGGAACCCCCTCATGAACCGAATAAAGAAGCAATAAAAATTGCATTAGAAGTGGCCAAATTTTTTAACATGAAAATTTTTGACAAACTTTGTTTTATGAGAAAAATTGTTGTTGATGGCTCTAATACAACCGGATTTCAAAGAACAGGTCTACTTGCTCAGAATGGTATGTTAGAAGAAAACAATGTTCATATAGAATCTTTATGTTTAGAAGAGGATGCTTGTAAAAAAGTAAGGGATTATGTTTCAGATAATGAGATGGTTTCTATTTATGATTTATCAAGATTAGGTGTTCCTCTAGTTGAGCTTGCTACAGCACCAGACATAAAAACACCTAACCAAGCAAAAGAAGTAGCAGAATACATTGGTATGGTTTTAAGGAGCACAAAAAAGGTTAAGAGGGGCATTGGAACAATAAGGCAAGATGTAAATGTTTCTATTAGAAATGGTGTTAGAACAGAAATAAAAGGTGCTCAGCAATTAGATTTAATACCTAAGTTGATTATATATGAAATTATGAGACAATCTAATTTAATTAAAATATTTAATGAATTGCACAGAAGAAATGCTCTTGTTAATGAACCAATTGAACTAACAGATTTATTAAAAAATTCAGAATCAAAAATTTTAAAACAGAATCTAGAAAATAAAGGAGTTATTTATGGGATAAAATTAGTTAATTTTGCAGGTTTTTTGGGTTTAGAAATTCAACCAAACAAAAGATTTGGAACAGAGATTGCAGGTAGAATAAAAGTGTTTGGTATTAATGGTTTATTTCATTCAGATGAACTTCCAAAATATGGAATAACAAAACAAGAAGTTGATATAATTAATGAGAAACTGCAATGCACTTCTGGAGATGGTTTTATCATAATTGCTGAACAAAAAGAAAAAGTATTGAATGCAATGAATATGATTAAGAATTATTTGTCTAAGCTAAAATTGACAAAAGATGTTCGTCAATCTTTGCCAGATGGAACAACTGCATATCTAAGGCCTATATCTGGATCAGCAAGAATGTATCCTGAAACAGATATCCCAGATGTTCTCCTTGACAAGAAATTATTAAATTCAATACCTAAAATTGAATTATTAACTAGCCATTTTAAGAAGTTAAATCAAAAATATGGCATTAGAAAATCTGATGCTAATGAATTAATAAAATTAAATATTGATATTGATAATTTTATAAATAAATATAGTAATTTAGATGCAAAATTTATAGTTGAATTCTTATTAGATTATCCTAAAGAAATAAAAAAGAGATATGATATTGAAATTGATATTAATCTCTATGCACCAGAAATACTTGATAAACTTAATTTATCTTTCATAACAAAAGAAAGTGCTTTTGAAATTCTTAAATTAAAAGCACAAAATAAAAATGTAAATTATTCTGATTTTGAACAGCTTTCTATGGAAGAAATAAAATTAAATATTAAGTCTGTTATTAGAGAGAACCCTAATGCTCCAAAAAATGCTCTGATGGGTATGTGCATGGCAAAACTCCGGGGTAAAGCTGATGGTAAATTAGTTAAGAAAATTCTTGATGAATTTGTGAAATAATTTTTTCTGTTTTTGATTTATTTTTTGTTAGAAAAATAACCAAAAATATTTCTGTTTTTGATTAAAACTTTTAAGCAATATTTATGATATTTATCAACCAAGATATAGGGTAGCCAATACATAGATTAAACAATATATTTAACACCCAATATATTAGTATTATTTTTTGTGCTTAAAAGTTTTAAGCATTTATTAAAGATTTTATTTATCTAAATTATCTAAAGGATTTTTAACTTTTTTAATTTGTTCTCGAGAAACATGGGTGTATATTTGGGTTGTTTGCAAATTAGAGTGGCCTAATAATTCTTGAATCATTCTTATGTTTGTGCCTGCTTCAAGTAGGTGTGTTGCAAAAGAATGTCTTAATTTATGTGGTGTAACATTCTTATTAATATCTGCTTTTTTTGCATAATTTTTAATAATCTTTTGTATGTTTCTTGTAGAAATGGGTTGATTCTTATTGTTGACAAATATATGTCCTGTAGTTTTTTCTTGTTTTTTTTGAAATATTTTTAGATCTTCTATAATTTCATGTGATAGTATGAACATTCTGTCTTTTTTCCCTTTTCCTTGACGAACAGTGCCAGAGTTTTCATCAAAGTTTATATCTTCATATTTTAATTTAGTCAGTTCAGAAACTCTTAAACCTGAAGAATAAAGCAATTTTAACATTAATCTTGATTTAAAGTTTTTAGTTGCATTAAATAATGCTCTGACTTCTTTTTTTGTTAAAATTGTTGGTAATGATTTTTCAATTTTAGGTGTTTTGATATTAGTTATTCCAATGCTCATAATTTCATTATAAAAAAACAATAAAGCTGCTCTAACAAGGTTGAGTGTTCTTGCAGATAAATGTTTATCAGATAAAAGATAGCTTAAAAATGATTTTATATGATCTTTATTTATTGATTTTGGATCTTTTTTTATGTATTCTAAAAATTTTTTATTATATCTTAAATAAGAAGAAATTGTATGTATGGAGAACCCTCTTAATTTTAATTCTGTATCTAATTTCTTTAGATCATCTGCATAAAGTTCGCTCATGTCTTATATTATGCGAAGTATTGTTTATAAAATTGATTGAATATGTGTACTTTTTTATAATTTATATTTAATTGTATAGATTTTATTATCATGTTTGCAATCAAAACATATTTTTTCTTTAGGAGTTAAAGACATTAAACACCTTTACCCTGCTTTTTTATGTGATTAAGTAATTGTGGTTTAAAGTCTAATATTTTTATTTCCTCTCCTGCATCACCTATGTGGGTGTAAGTTTCTGGGATGTTAATTCTTTCTTTTTTAAGTAAAAATCTATTATTTTATAATTCATTGTATGCTTTCATTTCTGTATTTATTTATAAATATTGTTATATTGTTACTGTTAAGTAGTTATTTTATAGAAAACTTTATAAATGATATTAAATATATAATGAATATGGATCCAAATAATTACAATGTAATTGAAGATTTTGTAAAGTCTTTAAGTAAAGCTAATGATGTTATAACTAACGAAAATCCGGATATTATAATTGCTCCAATGTTTGGTAGTATACCTTTTATTGATGTTATGAATATAATTAATTCTGATTTTCCAAATGATAAGGTTAGATATGTGCCAGCTTCAAATAAAGTTTATCGTTTAAGAAATGTTATAAGAGCAGTTTTTAAAAATTTAATAGAAGATGAAACTCCAGAAGGAGGATATTTTTTATCTATCGATGAAGTTGTAAGTGGGAATTCTTTATGCAGAGTTCATAAACAATTTAATGCTGCTGCAATGCAATATGCTAATTCAAAAATATTAGGAACTTATAGCCAAAATGTAGATTTTACAAAAGAGAATATTAAAAATTCCAGAGATGAAATATATAATTCAATTAAGTACAAATCTATAGGTATTGTGGATTCAAAGCTAAAAAGGAAAAATATACCATTAAATGATTCTTATAAAGAATTAGTAGAAAAAGGTGTGGTTATCCAAATACCAACACAACAAATTGTGACAATGGATAGACCTGGATTTTTTCCTGCAAGATATAAAGAAGTTAGAGATTCAGAAAATAATACTGTTTATCTACCTGTTGTTGATCAATTCACAGTTAGTTCTGAATATATTGATTTTCTTAATAGGGTAGCAGAAATTTTAGGGAAACCTTCAGTTGTAACCTTGAGTAATATGGGGAATATTAGAAATTCATACAAATTTGTTCCTGAAAATCTAAGAAAATTATAAAGTTCACATAATATACATTATCAGAACTTTTTCTGAAACATATTGCAAAGTACATCTAAATTGCAGGTTTATTTATAAATAAATAAGAAAAATATGTTAAAATGGCAAATTTGCATTAAAAATGTGGGTTATTTTTATTTAATATAGCTCTTTCTTAAATACATCTTTATACATTTTTTCATAATCCTTTGTTAGTAAGTCTGCAGAAAAAAGACTTTCTCCAATTTGTTTAAGTTTTATCTCAAGTTCAAATAAATTAATATCTTTATTAAGCCTATATGCTTCTTTTAAATCTTCAGAGATAAGTTTTTCATACAATTGAATATAATATTTAATGTCTTTTTGAGATATTTGTTGGTTTTTTATTATATCGATTGTTTCTAATTCAGATTCTTTTAGTTTTTCTTCTTCTGGATTCTTCTTTATTAAACGATTCATATTTAAATATTGTTTAATTGGAGGAACACAATATGATGAAACTATCTTTCTATGAATTTTTGCTTCATGAATAAAGTCTTTTAATAATTGTTCAGATCTACATTCATTCAATATATCATTTTTAATGATAAATTCATCAATTGAAATACTATTTTGTGCAAAATTAATTGCTTTTTCATTCCACTCAGTTGATTCTACTTGTTCATGTTTATTATAATAAATACTAGCTAACTTATTTATACAATTAGCATGAGTTCCAAGAATATGACCTAATGTTCTTATATGGTTTAATTCCTTGGCTTCATATTCAACATTACTACAAAAACAATAATTATTATCAATAATTTTAGGACTAATATTATCCCCTTCTAATTGTTCTAATACTTTTTTTAATAATATTGGGTATATTGTTTTTTTAATAAAATATATATCTTCTAAACTTGCTTTTGAGTAGGGTACATACATTTTTGTAATAGCTTTATGAGCAATTTTAAGATCATAAAGTTTTAGTTTATCATAACTAATTTTTTGAATTTTTTGTAAAAATTCTTTTATTTCATCATCAGAAATCTTTATATTTCCACCTACGAGCTCAGATATTTTTATAAATTCTTGTTTATTCATGAAAAAATAGAAATTCAAACTAGTTTTTATACTTATGGTTCTTAGATCTTGCTTTTAATACCTTTAAAGTATGTTTTTAGAGTTTTATAGAGTTTTTTAAGCTCTTTTTTACCTTCATCAGTAAGATGGTACATCTTTTTTCTACCATCTTTTTTATATTTAAGTAGCTTTAATCTTCTTAAGTTTTTAAGCGTAGGATATATTGTTCCAGGTGTCAATTTTTCTGATTTTCTATTACCAATCATTAATGCAAGATCATCTCCGCAAAGAGTTTTTTTTGATAATTCGTGCAAAATAAAGAAGCTTAGAAAACCTTTGAATTCTATTAATAACCCTGATGTATTTTGTTTTTCTTTCATTGTTTTTTTAGTCATTTATACTCAACAGTACATTAAATTATATATAAATTTATCGATTAATCTATAAATAAAACTTCTTAGTTTTGATTTATTTTTTGTTAAAAAAATGACCAAAAATGTTTCATTTTTGATTAAAACTTTTAAGCAACAAAAATAACCCTATGTCTTGGATACTAAATATATTGTAAACACAATATATTGTTACATCTATATATTGGATATAAAATATTAAAAAATATGTGATTAAAACTTTTAAGCAATGATAAAAATAAAAATTAATAAAACATAGCTTTATTTCTTGGTTTTTCTTTTCTTCTTTTTAGCTTGTTTTCTTGTTTTGTTAGACGCTCTATCTTTTTTACTTTTTAAAGATAGAATCCAAGAACCACTACCAAAAATAAGAACTGCAAAAACCATTAATGGCCCAATAAAGGGTATGTGGCTTAATAATAAAAATAGTATTATTCCAATAATTAAAGCTAAAAAGCTGTTTTTTAATTTAAATAAAGCGATTATTTTTTTACCAAAATAATAAGGAACAACCACCATTGCTAATAGAATCAATAACACATAAATTATAAACAATAAAAATGATACTATGGCCCCAATTATAGTAAGTAATAAAATAAATGCAATTAAAGGTATACCAATAAATGCAACAAAACCAATTAATAAACATAGCCAAGGCTTAGAAATTAATTTTTCTTTTGCATTTTCTAAAGGTTTTCTAAAAATTAATAATACAAACAAACCAACTAATAAAAGGGCAGTATAATTAACAATATTATCCTTTAATTTTGTATTTGATGCCTTTTCTTTAATATATTGTATTGTTCCTTTAATCTTAGTATCATCTAAACTTATATCTTTATTTGTCAATAAATTTCCTTTTATAGAACCCTTTTTTCCAAAATTAATGTTTGATGCAATTATATTTGCATTACCATAGATTTCATTATTAATAGTAACTTCAGATGCTTTAATATTAATATCGCCCATTATTTTGCTACTTATAACCACTTTAGATGCACTAATTTTTACATCCCCTTCTATAATGCTATCTTCAGATAATGTTATTTCTGAGCCAAATAAAAGTGCTTCTGCACCAACATTACCATTAATTGTAATTTTTGATGCAAATATTCTTACATCTTCATTAATATCTGCATTTATAATAACTTCAGAACCAATTGCATTAAGATCTTGACCTATTTGTTTATTAATTACTATTTTATTGGCAACTCCAAATAAGTCCTTTGGAAGGTCTGTATTAACCTTTATATTGCTTGCAAAAGCATACACATTTTCATCTGTATAATTTTGCAGCACTAAAATATCATCTTTAATTATAGTTGTTGCAAATACACTAGAACATAAAAGTAAAATAATTATTAATAATATAAATGAAGTTTTTCTCATATTAATACCCCCAAATTTACTTTTATAAAATTATTTAGGTATATAAATCTTTGCATAAGAATTTATAAATGTGGGAGTGAGGATTTGAACCCCAGTAGGCACTAAGCCAATAGGTCCTAAGCCTATCCCGTTTGACCGCTCCGGCACTCCCACAAATTAGAAAATAAAAATTAAATATGTTTTCTTAATTTTGGAGAATTACCATAACCACAGCTGGAACAAACTTTTTTTCTGGCATGAAAAGTTCTATTACCGCACCGTCTACAAATGATATGGGTTTTCTTTCCGGATTGCTTACCTTTAGATGGAGTTCCTTTTGTCATTTTAATTAATTTTCAGGTGAAATAATAGTTATAGTATCTCCTCTTAAAAATACAGTTCCAAGTTTTCTCTTGAGTTGATCTGCTTCATATTCTTCTGCATCATTAAGAACCACATTAATATGAATATCAAAAGCTTGAAGTTTACCTATATATCTTTTATGATTCTTTAATTCTACAATTACTCTCTTATTTCTTGCATTATTTAATGCATCTAAGGGTCTACTTTGTTCCATTTTAATTAACCTCCAAAAATAATAAAACAATATAATCCAGTATTAAAGAAGTATTTATAAAGTTTATGACTAAATAATTAATAAATTTTCATTAATTTTCTTAATACAGTTGTGAAAATCATTGTTAGAATAATATAAGACCACAACCAATTCAAACCGCCAATAATTGGCACACCTTGAAATGGTTTAATTTTATCATGATTAACCACAATTGATTTTAATCCTTGTTGTTTAACAAATAATTCTGGTTCAATATAATCCCATTCATTAGTTATTAATATTTCTTTATTAATTTCAAGTTCATGAAACTTAAATAAAAGATTATATTCACTATTATTTATAGCTTTAAGATTCCAAACAGCTTCACTATTATTATTTATTATTTGAATTTCACCATTAATATATTCAATACCTTGTTCTGGTTCAATAACCATGCTAATATTACCTGTTACTCCATCATTAAATTCAGCTGTAATGCTAAACATGCTTCCTTGGCTAATTGGAGCATAAGCAAGACTTGCTGCCATCCAAGTAAGTATTAATAATGAAGGAATTAGTGTCCACATAGTTGGTTTAAATGTTTCTTTCATTAATGGGCCAGAAATTTTCATCATTTCTGAATTTAGCTTCATTATTTTTTCTGGTTCTGTTTTTGGAATTGATTTAATCTTTTTTTGTAATCTTTTTTGTTCATCTTTTAATTCTTTAATCTTTTTTTGATTTGAAGCAAACTTATATACAAGAGTTGTTATAGCACCAAAAAATATAGAAATAACAGTTATTGCAATAAATGGCTTAAAATTCAATAGCCAATTAAAAAGTGGATCTATGAATGACATTATTTTGGGACAAATTCTTTTATTTAAAAGTTTTGTTAATTCTACTCTATTTTTTTAAATTCTATTAAAATACTTATATAACTTATGTAAAATATAAATATGAAATGCTAATAATATTCTTAAATTATTTTATTTTAATTTGTATCTATTTTACAGTGTAAACACATATTTAAAAATATATGTATATAAATTAGGGATTATGGTAGAAGAACCGATATTTAAAGTAAAAAATGTTTCTAAATACTTTGGTAATAAAAAAGTATTAAGTAATATAAGCTTTGAAATAATGCCTGGTGAAATTCTTGGTATAATTGGTGCATCTGGAACTGGAAAAACCACATTGCTTAATATCTTGGTGGGTTTTCTTAGAGCAGATAAGGGTTCTTTATTATTCAGATTTGAACATCTTCTTAGTTATAGAAATACAGAGGTTTATAGAGAAGTAAATGAAAAATCAATGTATATAAAAAAAATGGTTGGGTTTGCTGCCCAAAAACCAAGTTTTTATCCTAATCTTACTGTCCAAGAAAACTTGGAATATTTTGGATCTCTTTTTGATCTGTCAAAAGATGCATTAAAATCAAATATGGAAGCACTATTAAATCTTATGGAATTAAAAGTAAGCAGATTTCTTCTTGCTAAAAATTTATCTGGGGGAATGTTGAGAAGACTTGATATTGCTTGTGCATTGGTTCATGATCCTAAAATATTAATTTTAGATGAACCAACTTCTGATCTTGATCCAATTCTAAGAAAACATATTTGGGAATTAATAAAAATAATTAGAAGTAAAGGAACCACAATAATTCTTTCAAGCCACCATCTTACTGAAATAGAACATTTATGTGATAGGCTGGCTGTTCTAAAGGATGGGGGATTTGTAGAGCTTAACACATTTGAATATATAAAAAACAAATATATTAAAAATAAAAAAGTTCAAATTGAAACAAAAGAAAAAAAATATGACAAATTATTGCAAAGAATACCTTCCAACCTTATTTCTGATCATGAATTAATAGATAATGAGCTAATAATTACAACCCCAAAACCAACAAAATTAATATCTATGCTGATTCATAGGTCAGAGAAAATAAAAGATGAAATAATAAATATGTCTATTGCAAATCCAAATTTAGATGAAATTTTTGTTTCTATAACTGCTAAACAAGAACAAAAACAAGATATGAATTATGATAAAGTTGTTGAAGAGGAAATAAATCAATTGAGTGATATCTCAAAAAAAGATTATAAAAAGCAGAAAAAAGATATTAAAAAAGAGAAAAGAAAGTCAAATTCAAATAAAAAAAATAAAAAAGCAAAAAAGAATATTAAAAAATCAAATTTATTAAAAAAACAAAACATATTCATATATAAATAAAATGAAATTATTCAATATTATAAAAAAGAATTTTAAGTTATTGTTTAGAAACAAAAGTTCTGCAATAGTAATATTACTCGGCCCATTATTTATCATACTTATTGTAGGATTAGCTTTTACTAATATTGGAAATGATTATGCTTTAACTCTAGGAATTTATTCTCCATCTTATAGTAATGCAACAAATAATTTTATTTCAGGTTTAAAAGAAAATTATGATATAAATAATTTTGAAACAAATGTTAGTTGTATTGATTCTGTAAAAAAAGGCACATCTAATGCCTGCTTATTATTTCCAGGAAATCTTGTTTTAGATGATGAAACACAGGATGAGATATCAATATATGTGGATGAATCAAGGATAAATATTATAGATGCAATAGTGAATAGAATTTCAACTATACTAGGGGTAAGTTCTGAATCCACAAGTAAAGATTTAACAGCTACATTGTTGACAACAATCACATTAACTAAAACTGAATTAGAATCAAACCTGTTTAGGTCTATAAATATAAAACAAAATACAGATTCTTTGATAAGTAATACAGACACAATTAAATCAGATATTAATGCAATGGATCTTGATATGGGCAATATTGATCTTGATGATATTGATTCAGATGTGGATACACTTTATTCAAGAGCTAATTCAGTAAAAGAGGATGCATTAGATGCAATAGAAGATGCATTAGATACATTAGATGAGGCCGGATTTGGAAATACAACAGATTATTCTGATTTAAATGAAATTTATGCAGATATTAATTCCACAAGTATTAATGCATCTTATCAAAATATTATCTCTAGTTTAGAAGATGCAACTGAAGAAATAGAAGGAGTTGAAACAAAATTAACCACAGCAAGAACAAAAAGATCTAATACATTAACTAAAATAGATACTGTAATAACAAATCTTAACTCAATAAAATCAGATATATCTGAATTAAAGACTTCATTAGAAAAAATTAGTGATAGTATTTCTTCTATAAAAGTTATGAGTGCAGAAAGTATAGTTAATCCAGTAACAACAACAATAAAACCGATTACCACAAATAAAAACAAAGGAACATTTGTTTTACCATATTTGATAATATTGATAATTATGTTTATTGGAATAATGTTATCTGGAACAAGTATTGTTATAGATAAAATGTCCCCAGCTGCATTTAGAACAATTGCTACTCCAACAAAAGATTCCTATTATTTAATAGCTAACTATATTACAAACATACTTATACTTTTAGCACAACTAATAGTTATTGGGGGCATAGCATACTTTTTTATGCATTTTAATTTAGGTGAAAACATACCTTTGGTTGTTTTATTAGTATTTTTGGCAGCATCATTCTTTATATTTGTTGGTATGGGATTTGGTTACTTATTTAAAAGTCAAGAGGCAGTAACTATTGCATCCTTAAGTTCCTCTTCTATACTTTTATTTATCTCAAATTTAGTTATGCCTTTGGAGAGTATGCCTTTATTAGTGCAGAACATTGCAAATTATAACCCTTATGTTATACTATCTGAGGCTTTGAAAAAAGTAATGTTCTTTAATGTTTCACTCTTGGAAATTGGTTCAGAATTGGGTTTAATCATATTATATATCTTTGTAGTATTTATTTTAATTATTATCTTTCAGAAATTAACAAAGATAATCTACTTCAAAAAACTTCCTCACTATAAAAAGAATAAAAAACTGCATCTTGAAGCAGATGAAGTATTTAGATTGAATAATGGGAGAATATTAAAATCAAAAAGAGATTTATTGAATTTTTTAGAAAATTGTGATAATTCTGAATTTCAACATTATGTTGACCATAATTTTAACAAGTTTAGTGAATGGATTAGAACTGTTTGGAAAGAAAAAAGATTGGCTCGTAAAATTAAGAAGGCCACAGATAAAGAAAAAATGATAAAAATAATTGAAGAAAATATTGCTAGAGGTTCTATAAATAGGTAGTTTTAATAAATTTATATAATTCTTCTAAATCTTTATTTTGAATATTTAAAATTGATTTATTCATAAAATTAAAATCTTTTATTTTTTCTCTTAGTTGGTTTTTTGTTAATTTTGCTTCTAAAGTTTTTATTAAAGCATTTTTTAATTTTTTATCTTTTTGCTTTAATAAATCTTGGAAGATTAATGAAATCTCATTATTTTTTAAAATTAATCTTATAACTACAGAATCTGTTTTTGGAATAGGATCAAAATCAGTTTTACTAACATTTTCCAAAACTTCCACAGAATAAATATTATGTAATAATAAATTATTATTTATGTATTCAACAAAATTTTCTCCAACAGTGAATACAACAATTTTGGGTTGTATTGTTAGAATTTTTCTTAATAAGGGTTCAGAAATAGAATAGGGAATATTTGCCACTATTTTATCAAAATGTAGTTTACCGATTAAAGATAGGGCATTTCCCTGCATTATTTTAATATTATTGCTGAATCTTTTTTTTAAATCAGAAAATAAATCTTTATCTAGTTCTATGGCTATAATATTTGCTTTTTTAATTAGATTTTTAGTCAATGCTCCCTTACCAGGCCCTATCTCTAAAACAATATTATCTTTACTTAATTTAGCATAATGAACAATTCTTTTTAATAATTCTTGGTTAATCATAAAGTGCTGATCAAATTTTTCTTTGCTATTTTCTTTATTTTTCACATTCATAATGGTTAATAATAATTAGTTTTTTAAAATAGTTATTGTTTTTGTTTAAAATAAGAACAAAATAGGCCTGTAGCCTAGTATGGATAAGGCGACAGCCTCCTAAGCTGTAAATCGCGGGTTCGAATCCCGTCAGGCCTGTTTCTTTATTAAAATGAAATACACAGAACCCTACCTTAAAGTCCTTGAAACATTAAATAATATTAGGTTTCAGATTGGGACAAAATTGTTTATTGAGGTTTTGCTTGGGGACGAAACCACAAGAATAATAAAACTTAATCTTAATAAAACAAGAGGATTTGGTTGTTTAGCAGACATGACTTCTAAACAAGTGGGAGAATTATTAGAAGTCATGAAATTTAATAAATTAATAGAAATACAATCATTATTATCTAATAAGTTCATTAAGGTATTGAAAATAACTAATAAAGGCCTTAATGAATTAGTTGTTCCTCAACTTTTTTTAAGCACAAAAAAAGGATTGCTTAAATATTTTGATAAAATTGAAGTAGTTACTGAACAGGATAAGAGAAATTTTTCTTTGCTTGAGTCTTTTTTATCTGGTTTAAATGATGAGCAAAAAAAAGCAATTATTATTGATTCTCCTAAAATTTTATGTATAGCCGGAGCTGGAACAGGAAAAACCTCTGTTCTTATAAAAAGAATAGAATATCTTGCAAGATACAAGTCAATTGATCAGGGGAAAATTCTTGCAATAACTTTTACAAGAAAAGCAAGACAAGAAATGCAACAAAGATTAGAAAAAACACTTCCTAATCACAATGTAAAAATAGAAACATTTAATTCTTTTTCAGAAAAAATATTAAGAAAATATGAAAAAGAGATTTATTCTGGAGAATGTAGGGTTGCAGATTTGAGATTGCAAGCAAAAATGTTTTTAGCTGCACTAAAAAAATTATCCATCACTAATGATGATGCAATAACAACTTATTTTTCTAATAACAAAATTACTAAAAATGATAAAACAACTTTATTATACTCTTTAGTAAGTGATGTTTTTGCAATAAATGATTATTATCTTAATAGAAATGAATCATTTGAAGAAATAAATAAAAGAATTGATGATTTCTCTTTGAAGGATAGAAAAAAAGCAGTTTTTGTGTATAAAATCTTAAAAATTGTTAACAAGCTAAAGCAAGAAAATAATATAAGAGGTTATACAGAGCAAATTATTCATACTATAGATTTTTTCAAGAATAATAAAAATAGGATTCCTAAATATGAACATATTTTAATAGATGAATACCAAGATATTAATGATTTACAAATTGAATTGATTGGTGTTTTAAATCCAGAAAATCTTTTTGTGGTGGGTGATCCAAGGCAGAGTATTTATGAGTGGAGAAATGCAAAAATAGAACACATTTTAGGTTTCTCTGCAAAATATGAAAATGCAAAAATAATACAATTAAGAACAAATTATCGGTCAACACAACAAATAATAGATTTGGCTAATAGGATTATTGATCCATTAAAATTACCTAATCTTATAACACATAATAAAGAAAAACAGGATTCTATTGCAATAATTAAGCATGAATCTGAGAACGCAGAAAGAATATTTTTATTACATAGTATTCTAGCACAGGATGTTGATAGAAACAAAATATTTGTTTTAACAAGAACAAACAGGCAATTGGATGATATTGCAGATTTTTTCAAGAAAAATAAATTAAAATTCTTGAAAAAAAGTAGTGATCTTGAAAATAATTCAAGAATGCCAGAGAAAGATGAAGTTGTTCTTTCAACAGTTCATGCTATTAAAGGTTTGGAAGCAGAAATAGTTTTTATTGCAGGAGCTAACAGCATAAATTTTCCTTGCAAAGCATCAGAGCATCCTGTTTTGGAAATGATTAAATCAGAAGATCCTTATAATAAAGAAAGTGAAGAATTAAGATTATTCTATGTTGCTATCACAAGAGTTAAGACAAAATTAGTAATAAGTTATTCTGGAAATATAACAAAGTTTATTCCAAGAGAATATCTTGAGAATAATTTTCCTGCACATTTACAGAATAAATCTTTAAATCAGTATATAAAAAAAGACCTTTATTCTGATTTAAGAGAATGGAGAAGAGAAACTGCAAAACTCTTTCATGTTCCTGCATTTCAAATATTATCAGATAGGGTCTTGTTGCAGATTGCAAAACTAAAACCAAAAGATTTTGTAGAACTAGAAGCAATTCCCGGCATAGGACCAGCAAAGCTTAATAAGTTTGGTGATGATATTTTGGATGTTGTTGGTTGATGTTATTTTTCTATAATTTTGAAATTAAATACCCCTGGAAATAAGTCAAGTAATAGACCAATTTTATTCTTATCGTTATCTATGTTAGATAATAGTTTTAAAAATACTAAATCTTTAATCATCGCTTCTGTATCCGGGTTTTTTAGTAATCTTTGATATTCTTGTATTGTTTTGGGTTCTTTAAATTTAATCCAAGTTTCCATTGTTTTATTAGGGATATTAAGATTATGCTTTTTATCAAAATAGCATGAGGGAAATAAAGGATTATCAATAAGAATTTCATCAGAAATATTATTGTAAAATTTAGTAAAAAATTCAGGATATTTTGTAAGATATTCTCCAATAATATGTAATTCTTTAACTTGCTTTACATGATCTTCTAATTCTTCTAAATCAATTTTTTCAGTTTTAAATGAATCTAGTTTATTATATCTTTTTTGAACTGAAGTTCCCATTTCTTCTAAAATATCTAAAAAAGGTTTGATTGAAAAATTGTCTAGGTCATCAGGAATTATTATAAATGCTTTAGACATTATACTCTGTGGATTCATTATAGAATCACCAAAAAATAGGTTATATTTATTTGCTAAAAAAGGAATTTTCTCTTCAAGAGAATTCCTTAAAAAAGTATAATTAATACAATTAAAAAATAAGGGGATATTTAATGTTAATGCGTTTCCTGCTTCTGCATTACTATCTCCTTTTAATGCAATATGCCTATGTTTAAAATTAGAAATATAATTAGGCTGCACTTTTTTGATTCTCTTTTCAATTTCCTTAAGAGACTTGCCTGGATATTCATTTTTTAAGACTAATTCACTTAATTCATGAAGTGGGCGATTATTTAATACATCATAACGCCCCCTTTCCGCTTCGTAAGCATTTGTAAAATTCTTAGTAAAATTCTTATATCTTGCTGTTTTATTTTTCAAAATGTACTCTCTACTTTCTCTATAACTTCCCTCATACTCAGTTCGAGGCTTAATATCAATTAATAATCCTAAATGGCCAAATAACTCTGTTTCAGGATAACCTTTAAATTTTTCTACTAGTTCAGGTATAACATAACGTCTATCAACATAATGATGAACATAATTATTAACATTTTCTTTTCTAATATCATCAAGAGTTAATCTTTTTGAAATAAATTCTTCTTTTAAAGAAAGATTTTTAGTTACTAATTGTTCTTTAATTCTTTCTATTGTTAAATCTGCTGCATCTTCTAGAAGACTGTAGTAATTAAAGGCTAATTCTAATTTTTCATCTGTAATATTTGAATCTACTGCTTTAATAGGAAATTTATTTTTCATTTTCTGTTGTAAGGATACCTGCACACTTTTAGTGTATGGGGGAATTACACCCCTTTCTCTCGTTAAGTTTTTTCATTTTTTTAATCTTTAGATATACTGCTAATAGCAGTCCAAAGTTTTCCTTATTCGGCATTCTTATCTTTAATCATTAAATCCTCCATATTATTTTCATAATTAGGATTAAATAACGCATTTGTAATTGTAAGAAGGGGATTAAAAAGGGGAACTAAATTTATTTCTTTTTTCATATCAAAATGAGGAAGATTAACTGTATTTCCTATTGTTAATTCAGTCATTTTATGATTTTCTATTTTTGTTGTTATCATATATGTATAATTTGTTTTAGATGGTTTAGAATTTTTAATATCAAACTCATAATCTTGCCAATCTTGTTCATAGGGAAAAATATTTGATACATTTGGAAAATAATAATTAAGGTGGTTATTTATGTTATCCATAATATCTTTTTTTAGATTTATATTTAGCAATATGTTGTTTGCTTGTTTATAATATTTTTCAAAATCTTTATAGGTTTCTAATTGATCTGGTTGTTTAAGCCTAACAATTTCAGTACTTTCAATTTTGTTTTTCAAAATCTTAAAAAAATCTACAGGTGAGGAATTAAGTGATATTTTTATATAAGCCCCCAGGGGGTTACTTTTAAAATAAGACATTAATAGATTATTCTTAACCTTATTACCTTTACTTTTAAATGCTATATAAAATAAATTTGTTAGTAGGTCATTAATTTTTTCTTCACTTAAAGAAGTGTAAAATGTGGTAATTCCTATCTGATAAAAAGATTGCTCAATTTTAGAAATAAACCTTAATAATTGGGCTATTGTGAAACCCTCTGTTTCTGAAGAAAGATTTAAATAGTAGTTCCTCGACGATAAATAGTATGATTAAAC
>Ga0222697_1000183_pt1 | contig 31607 bp, 35 predicted proteins | sample AntAcemetage1402_FD_179835 | JGI IMG/M metagenome (GOLD analysis project Ga0222697, IMG submission 179835) | Saline water microbial communities from Ace Lake, Antarctica - #1402 | ecosystem: Environmental > Aquatic > Non-marine Saline and Alkaline > Saline | place: Antarctica: Ace Lake... | reverse complement strand
TCTGTTGGGTTTGTTAAAAGAAGACAGCCCTTGAAAAGGGCTGTCTGATTTAAAAATAATAGATTGAAAAAAAATAATTAAAAAAAGATGATCTTAATGAGTTTAATAGAAATAAAAGGTATTTTATCTTTTTCTATTTATAAAGAAATATTACCTATAATTACTGATTTATTAAAATTTTTAATAATTATTGAAAAAAATAGTGAAAATAAAGATTATCTCTTTCTTTTACAAGAAACTAAATTCAATCTTATAAATATTTTAACTTTTCTTTCTAAAGGATATAACCAATATTTTTCTAAACCAAAATCTATATATTATAACTATGTTAGAGATAGTCTTTCTTTAGTTCAATCTAATCTTATTCTTTTAAATGAATTAAATATAATATCTAAAGAAAGTTGTTTATCTTATTATAATAGATTAGAAGATAAAATGAAAATGTTTGTAGGATTAATTAAAAAAATAGAAAATAAGGGTGTACAAAATGTTAAATGATTTAAAACTATATAAAGAAAGTTATGACTTTTTATTATGGTTATATCCTGAAATTATAAAGTTCCCAAAATCTGATAAATATACATTAGGCAAAAAACTAAAACAATTAACTGAAGAACTTCTAGTTAATATTATTCTTGCAAATAAAGATGTTAATAAAAAAGAATATCTAAAAATTGCAGATTTTAAATTAGAACTTCTAAGAATATTTATTAGACTTTCTAAAGATCTTAAAATTATTGGTTTTAAAAAGTATGAAACATCTTCTAAAAAACTAGATAATATTGGAAAGCTACTTGGTGGTTTAATAAATAGATTTAAATAGTGTTTACCTATTTATATTTTTATCTTTAGTAATAAATCTAAAGATAGGTTTTGTACTGAAATAAGGCTTGTTGGGCGCTGCGTGGGTTCCTGCGGAGTGGTAACTGGAACAATAGTTCTAATGCTGGGTCATTGGCCTTGAACCTGAACAATAGTCCTTCGAACTTGAACAACAACATCGGGCTGCGTTGTGCAGTAGTTTTTGCCTTTTGTTTAGAAAGGTTGTTTTTAGGGTTTGTATGTTTATTATTTATTTTAATTTTAAGAACATATAAAGATAAATTGTAAAAGACTACATAGGTATAAAACCTGGTTGTAATAAAACTACCTTTAATAATTTAATAATTATTAGAGAAGTAACCGAAAATAAATATAAATTGTAATATTTAGTATTTTTTTAAGATGAACTCTATTACAATTTTTTTAATTTTTTAATTTATGAAATCATATGATAAGCTTTGGGATGAATTAGTATCTTTTAAAAACATATATTTAGCATACAAAAGAGCTAGAGAATCAAAACCAACTAAAGATAAAGTTTTAAGATTTGGTTTAAATATAGAAAAAGAAATATTTTCAATACAATCTGATTTAGTTAATAATAACTATAATATTTCAAAATATAAAGAATTTAAAGTGTATGAACCAAAAGAACGAATTATCTCAGCACCTACTTTTAGAGATGTGGTTGTCCAACATTCTTTAATAAATATTATTAACCAAATCTTTGAAAAATCTTTTATATATAATTCCTTTGCTTGTAGAAAAAAGAAAGGCACACATAAAGGTATGTTTAGACTTAAAAAAGTTATTCAATCTTATAATTGTCCAAAATATTATTTAAAATGCGATATAAAAAAATATTTCCCTTCAGTTAATAAAATTATTCTTAAAAAAATAATCTTTAAAAAAATAAAAGATAAGAAAACATTAGATTTAATAAATAAAATAATAGATAGTTATTCTTCTGATTTTGGAAATAATAAAGGTATTCCAATAGGTAATCTTACCTCACAACTATTTGCAAATATATATTTAAATGAGCTTGATCAGTTTGTGAAACATAAACTAAAAATTAACCATTATTTTAGATATGTTGATGATTTTATAATATTATGTGATTCTAAAAAAGAACTACATAATTATGAGTGTAGAATAAAACAATTTTTAAAATGTAAATTACATCTAGATATGCCAAAACATAAAACTTATATTAATCTTATTAATAATGGTGTTGATTTTATAGGTTACAAAATATTTCCACAATTTGTTAAAATTAGAAAATCTAATATAAAGAGGTTTATTAGAAGAACTAAAAATAATGTATATCTATATAACAAATGTAAGTTAGACGAAAATAGTTTAGAATCATCAATTTGTTCTTTTTTAGGATATTCTAAACATGCAAATGCATATTTAATTTCTAAAAAAATATTTAACATTTATTTTGATAAATGGATATATTTGTTAAATAAGATCTATAATGGTGATATTAAATAAATATGTAAAGCATATCAAAAACATATTTTTTTGTATATTTTTAATTTCATAATATTTTTAATCTTCCTGCCGCTTGCCACTCGAGCTAGTTCATCTGGTTTGGAAAACCATAAGAACCATACCCCACTTTTGCAAAATTGTTAGGTTTTGCATAAAATTTAATTTTTTTTTAAGTTGTTATTAATCTTGGTATTGGTAGGTTCATTTTTGGAAAATAATTATTAACTTGTTTAATAAATGCTTTTTCTTTTGTAGTTATTCTTTTTTCTTGTTCAATAATTCTATAATTATTTGTATTTACTTTACTTAAAGTTTCTTTCTTAATTAATTTAATTGATCTTGAGATAATTGGGTCATAGAACTTAGTGTTAGTGTGCTCCATAAACCTAGGTATCTCTTCTAATAAATCATTTAGTAATTTATATTTAGTAATATATTGAATAAAGTTAGGATTAGTTTCTAGGTTAGAAGAAATGCTAGTTGAATAGTTAGCAAATGTGCTTAGATTTATTGACTGTTCAATGTGTTCTAATCTTTCTTTTATTTCATGAATTAATTCTGATATAAATGATTGTTCCTTAGTACAATACCAATTAAGTTTATTATTCTGATTTGTAAGTTTAATATCTTTTTCCTCTAGGAGAGGTATACAATCAATTAATGGAATTAACATTCTATTACCTTGGAAGAAAGGACCAGTTGGTAGTTGTTTAATTTTATTAAGCTTAACATAGTTAATTCTATTTTCCTTCATTAGGTTAGTCCTATGATAATTATTAGCCCAATCTCTGTCTTTAGATATAAAATAATAACCATTTCTTTGGAATTCTATCTCTACCATTGATGATGAAAGTGTGTTTGTTGATATTATTTCATTAGGTTTACAGCAATCACAATTAAAAGTATCATACCCTAGGTTATAAAACTCATTTTGTAGAAGATAAGGCCAAATATTTGAAAAATCTAGATTAATTGAGTTTTTAATTATCTTATCAGGCTTAGTATATTCAATTTTTGATTTGTTCTTAAGAACTAGTTTTTTTCTAAAAAAGTTATTTTCAAAAAGAATATTCATAATTTCATCGTTCTTAATATTAATTTCTGGTTTAACCTTAAGAATATTGCTTAATAATAATCTTTTAGTTAGGGATTGAATTAATTTTGGCTGTTCTTTAGAAGTAAGACTTTTTATATATCTCTTAATTGTTTGGTTAATTGTGTTATTATTATCTATTTTTTTAATTTTATTTCTTCCAATAGAAACAAACATATCATAATAACTCCAGTTAGTTTGTATTAGAAACTGCCTTTCTGGTTTAATAAGAAGAATATTCTTAGAGGTTGCTGTGTTTATTATTTTTGCACATTTTTGTAGTGTGTTATAGTTTTTTGATATTAGTTTTATTTTCTTTTTATTAATTACTTCTATTTTAATCTCTTTTTTGAAATCATTCAATAGTTTATATACTAGTTCCTTTGGAAGATCTATGTATAGGTATGGATTAAACTTTTCCTTAAGAACAAAATCAAACTTTTTAGATAATGGGTCTTTTGAAAAGAATAATATCATTCTATTTCTTTCATTATCATATTTACTATCTAATAAGTATATGTGGTTCATAATCTATCACCTAAGTAATTTTTTATATCCTCTTTTGAAGGTAAATGTAAAAGATATTTTGAAGTAAACAGGTTGTTATTTAAATTACCTTTTGCATATTTTATTTCAATATTATTTTTGGTTTTACCTAAAATCAGTCCAATTGGATTTGTATGTTTATTTGAGTTAATATTTTCTTTAAAATAGTTAATATATAGATTCATTTGTCCAATATCTTTTGAGTTAATTTTTCCAATTTTTAAATCTATTAAGAAGTAGCAGTTAAGTTTATTATTAAAGAAGACTAAATCAACATAGTAATTATTTTTTGATATATTTATTCTATATTGTCTTTTAATAAATGAAAACTCCTTACCTAGTTCAAATAAAAACTTTTCAAGATTTTTAATTATAGAGTTTTCTAAATCTTTTTCAGAGTGTTTTTCGTTTAATTTTAAAAACTCTAATATATAAGGATCTTTAATAATATTCTCTTGACTAGTTGTAATTAATTTATTATTACTTTTATTTGGTATTCTATAATAAAGATTAGATTTAATTTGTCTTTTAAGATCTCTAATTGACCAATTTTCTTTTAAGCATTTTATCTCATAAAATGATCTTTCTGTTTTACTATATATTTTTATAAGTTCTAAATATTTTGTCCAATTCAAATTCCGCAACAGTGTTGCGGAATTCTTATAAGTTAAATAAAATCTTCTTATTCTTTCAATACTATCTATAGAAAATCCTTTTTCGTACTTTTTAGTTAAGTCTTTTGATATTCTTTTAATAAGTTTAGAACCATATTTTGCTCTTTTTTCACCTTTTTGTTCATATTCTACAATGTGTTTACCTATTTGCCAATAGGTTTTAAGTAAAATTGTATTTATTTCTTTATATGCTTGTGATTTTCCATTTTCATAAGTATTACATATATTTTTAACAAGATTATTAAAAGTCATAGTTTTGCACCTAAATTAGTATATTCTATATAGGATGTGTTAGTCAATTCTGCAGACAGTGTCTGCATTTTTTTTATATTTATAATTTTAATTAATTTTATATGTTTTTTATAACTTAAATTCCGCGACAGTGTCACGGAATTCTTATAAGTTATATAAAATTTTCTTTTTAATAATTTTATTGTATTTGTCCAACCTAATTGGTGCGACAGTGTCGCCCTTTTTCTATAATAAAAATTGGATTTTATTTGTCTTCTAAGATCTCTAACTGACCAATTTCCTACTAAACATTGTTTTTTATAAAATTCACTTTCTAACTTATCTTCAATGCTAATAAGTTCTATATAGGGTATCTTAGTCAATTTGGCAGCCAGTGGTTGCCGTTTTGGACAATTAGTATAAAGCAATTTTAGTTTAACACTATTAAGAATTGTAATTATATTTAAAAGCAAACTATATTTTTTAACCATAATCTATTATCCTTACTAATTTCACATTTGTTAAAGGCAATATATATTAGGGGATTGTAGAATATGTTAGTTTGGAAGGGGGGTACCTGTCCAGGGAATTTAGGTTTCCAAAGTTATGTGGTGGTCTTTGTTAAATATATTAACTTTAGTAATTATATAGTTCAAATAACTGTGTTTTAATCACCAAATAATTAAAAGAATTAGATATGAGTTATTAATTAAATTTTGTATATTTATAAATTATTATATTTTCAAATTCTTTAATTTTAACAAACTCTTCTTTTGTATCAACCCAAAAATAAGTTGGAGGAATATCTAAATCTTTATAAATTATAAGATATCCTTTTTGATTCATATTTTCAAAATACTTTTCATTAAAATTTGTTAATTTTATTGTTTTTAAATTTGTATAATATGCAAAAACTGGATAGTTACAATTTGCATATATCATATGATTATTAGTATCTAAATTATTTATAATATAATTAGATACATCCATTTCATTACTTGTTGCATAATTTACAATTGGTTTGTTAAATTTTAAACAAGGTGCTATATGTATAAAGAGTAATATGACTATAATTATTATAAACATATATTTAATTTTTGAACTTTTATTATTAATTAGATCAAAGAATCCTTTTGAAGCTAAAATAATTAAAGGTAAGGCAATAGGTATTAAATATCTTATTTCTTTGTGAGGTGTTAATGAAATATATATAAAAAATATTATGATCCAAAGTATAAAGAATAATTCTTTATTTTTGATTTTTCTTTTATTTAAATAAAAAATAAATATTATAAACCCTAATATTATAATAAAAGAATATATTGAAAATATGTTTACTAAATAAAAGTAAAGTGGCTCAAAACTATGTAATATTCCTGCATTTGCACGAATTAGTGTATGTAAGAAAAATCCATACTTAATTTGAACCCAAATAAAATATGGTAATAAACCAAGCAAAATACCACATAATAAATATAGTTTATTTTTAATTATTGTTATTATTTTTGATTTATATATAATTAATAAATAAACAAATAAGATTATTATGATAATTAAAGAAGTAAATCTAGTTAATGTTGCAATTGCAAAAAATAACCCACTAAATAATTGATTAACTTTATTATCTTTAATTATAAATAAATATATTGCAATTGTTAAAAAAGTAAGTGATGGAACATCTGTGTGTATGAAGTGAGAATGTAGTACAATAAAGTGAGATAATCCTAGTAATGTTGCTGCAATTAATCCTACATATTTATTATACATTTTTTTTCCAATTAAATATGTGAAAAAAACACCTATGGCGCCTAAAATTGCAACCAGAATATTAGCTGAAAAAATGTGATGTTTAATAAAATATGCTCCAGCAATTAATATGGATAAAAAAGGTGGTCTGGAGTTTATTTCTGAATAATTTGATTGTCCAGAATTTATTGTTTCTGCATGATTTAAATAAACTGTTTCATCCCAATAGTGTGTATATTCTAGTGGTAATACTCTTACTACAAATGATAATGCTACTATTATTATTAATAAGATGATTATAAGATATTGAATTAACCTATTGGATTTCATATTAATCATAAATTATTATATTTCTGGTAACATACTTTAAGTGTTAACTTATTTAATAATATATATAGACCTAAAAGTTTAATAATATGTGATATTTTCACTATAGCTTTAATTAGTTAACTTATTGTTCTTTATGTTATCTATAGTCGTTTAAATTAAATATAGTTATCAAATTTTAGATATTATCACAAAATTATATATTTTATTTATTCTCTAAAGCAATAATATCTTTTATATTCCTTTTCTTCCTATAAAATATAATATATCATACTAAATAGTGAGTAATTATAAATGAATAAAAGGATACTACTAAAAACAACATTTTTCTTAACAGTACTATTAATTATAATTGTAATATTCCTAATTAGTATAAAAGTAAGCCTAGTTGGCTTTCTAGTAATATCTGCATTTTATTTCTATATTGTTATAACTTTCTTATTTTTATATTATTATTATCCAAATATTGAAAAAAAAATAGAATTCCCTAAAAAAGTACCTACAGTTGCTATTATTACTTATGCCTATAATGATTTCAAACCAATTGAACACACAATTAAACAATTAAAAAAACTAAAATATCCAATTCCATTTATAATTTATGTAGTTACTGATGGTACATGTAAATTCCTAAATAAATACAAAGGAGTTAAACTATTACCAGTTAGTAAAAAATACTTCCAAAAAGGAAGAAACATTAAAGCAGAAATAATGAATGAAGGTCTTAAAAAAATAAAAGAAGATAATTTATTTTGTTTAGATGGAGACACAATTGTTAATCCTAACGCCCTAATGGAAATGACTCCTTTTTTAAAAGGAAAAATTGCAGTTGTTAATACACTATTAGTTCCTAAAAACACAAAATCCTTATTTGAAAGAATACAGATGTTTGAATATCATATTAATTGGGGTATGGCACTAAGAGTATTATCAGCAATGAACTCAATTAGTATTCCTGTAGGTGGTATTTTTCTAATGCAAAACAAAATATTCAAAGAAATAAATGGGTATGATATATATAATATTACTGAAGATAGAGAAATGGGGTATAGGTTACTAGAAAAAGGATATCTTATAAGATATGTTTCTACAGCAAAATCCTATACAATTAACCCAACTAATCTTAAAGAATGGTATAGGCAAAGATTAAGATGGTCAAGAGGTGAGTTAACAACAATCTTTAAGCATAAACACTTCTTTTTCAATAAGGATCTAGGCACTTTTGGTGCATTTGTTCTACCATTTACATTCTTACTACAAACAATTGGTATTGCAATGATAATTGGTTTGATTGTGAACTTCTTCCAGAAATACTTCCATTCAATGTGGTTTTTAGTAATTGAAGCAATTAGATCTGGTGTGTTTATATTTACTTTCCCTAAGTTAATGTATTTACCATCAACTGTGTATTTAGTTGTTTTTTCAACAATATTGTTTATGATATATGCACTAAATGCATTTTCACTAAGTAATTATAAATTTAAAGTAGGGGACATTATACCATTTGTAATGTTTACTATGTTTTATGTATTTCTAGTAGGTGGAGTGTATATTTGGTCAATTGTCCTAGAAATTATAAACTACCCATTACCAATATTTAAAAGAGAAACCTAATAATTAATAAATTAGATTGTACTTAATATTAAATGTGATATAAAATGAAAGAACATAAATTTAATAGAAATATATTATTTGTAACCTTATTATTATTAATTATAGTAATGGTTGCAATATATTCAGGAATCATGCTTTATGATAAATATAAAAAATCCCAAATTCAAGAAGACTTCTCACTACTTAATCAACAGATATTACTAGATGATCTTTATAATAGTTATTTAAAAGATATTAACTCCCAAGAAAAGAAATGTGAAGTTCTAAATGATCAAATAATTTCGCAATTCCAAATAAGTGATTTGTTATTTGAAAAACTTAGACAAATAAATAGAAATGCAATTGTGGAAACTGACAATAATTTAAAATATATGTATGTTCTTACAAATATTAAACTATGGTTACATTATAATGAGATAAATAAAGAATGTTCAACAGATATTAAAACAATACTTTACTTCTATCCAGAACTATCTGGGTATAGTTCAGAAAAAGCAAAACTTGATGCAAGTACTAAGGTGTTTGAATATAAAATAAATGATCTTCTAGAGAGATGTGACTATAAATCATTTGCATTACCATATATTGATTATATCCCAATACTTAAGCAAATAATTGATGATATTGGTGTTGAACAAGCACCAGCAGTATATATTAATGGTAAGATATATTATGATATTCCTAGATATTTAAATGCAGAATTTTTAAAAGAAATTAATTGTGAATAGAATATGCCTAGAAAAGTGCTACCTAAGAAAAATATTAAAGTTGAGAAAAGTGGTAATCCGTTAATAAAACATTTTGGAGCAAATATAAGATTTGAAAAAAGTATGGGTGAAGGCGAATTAGCAGGTAAAATTATTAAATTTATAAAAATACATCCAGATCATTCTCCTCAAGAGGTTATCAACTTTCTAATGGTAAACAGTAATTTGGGTAGTATAAATAATATTAGGCCTATCAATGTGGTTAAAAAAGCGAAAAATGGTAAAAATTAATGGTTACAAAAATATTATTTGTTTGTTCTGGTAATGTCTTTAGAAGCATGTCAGCTGAATATTGTCTTAAGAGATATTGTGAACTACATAAGATAGATGATTTAGAAATGTCATCTGCTGGTACTCATGGTGATAAAAAACAAGATATTAGAAAAGAAGTTATTGAAGAACTTAAAAAATTAGGAATTAATGCATCAACTCATAATCCTAGAAGACTAACAAAAGAAATGTTAGATAGTAATGATCTTATTGTTGCTATGGGTTTTAATCATAAAAAACATATTAAAGAAGAATTTGGTTATCACTCTGTTTTGTTTGAAGAAGTTTGTTTAGGAAATAAAGAACCAATTCTTGATAATAATGAAGCATTAAAGGATAAACGTGGTTTTTTAGGAGATATGTACGATAGACAAATGGCTAGAAATATTTGGGATGATACTCCTTATTTTATTAAGAATTATAGAAGATTTGTTTAATTACTTTTATTCACACCATTTTTTGGACAAAGCTTATTAACTGGACACCTTGAACAACTTGGAGTTATTGGTTTACATATATTTTGCCCTAAAATAACTAATAGGTAGTTAGTGAGATTCCATAGTTCTTCAGGCAACTTCCTTCTTAATTTCATTTCAGTTTTTAGTGGTGTGTTTGTTTTTACATATCCAAGTCTATTCATTATCCTATGTACATGGGTATCTACACAAATAGCTGGTTTATTAAAAGCAATAGATCTTACTAAGTTAGCTGTTTTTCTACCAACACCAGGTAATTTAATTAGTTCATCAATTTCTGATGGGATTATTTCATCAAACCTATCTTTAAGGATTTTTGGAAGAAGTTTAAGATGTTCAGCTTTAGTTTTATAAAACCCAACAGGGTAGATTAGTTTTTCAATCTGTTTAGTTGTTAGTTTCTCTAGTTCATCTATGTTTTTAACTTTCTTAAATAGCTTGTTACTTGCTTTAGCAGTAACTTCATCTTTAGTTCTTGCTGATAGTATTGTTCCTATAAGTACAAAGAAAGGCTTTTTAGTTTTAATATTTATTTGTTCAGCAACTGGTATGGTATAATCCTTAAGTTCTTCTTTTAATATATCAAATATCTTCTCAATATCTCTTTGCATAACTAGAGTATTATATAAATATGTTTTTATGTTTATTGCTAGTAAATAATAAGTATGATATTACAGCAATTAGAAAGTATTCTTTACTTTCTATTAACAAACTTTGGTTATTTTGGTATATTTGTGATTATGACAATTGAAAGTTCATTTATTCCATTAGCTGGAGAGATTATTTTAATCCCAGCAGGCTATCTAGCAAGCCAAGGCAAACTAAGTATAGTTTTAGTGATCTTGTTTGGTGTTTTAGGATCTGTATTAGGTGCTTTAATTAATTATTATATTGGTTATAAGTTAGGAAGACAATATATTCTTAAAAACTCAAAACTATTTTTTATGACTAAGAAGCATTTAATTAAGACAGAGAACTTCTTTAATAAATATGGAGAGATTACTATTCTAGTAAGTAGAATTATGTTTGTTATTAGACAATATATTTCTCTACCAGCTGGTTTTGCAAAAATGAACTTATTTAAGTTTATTTTATTTACTTTCCTAGGTGCAACTGTTTGGGTAAGTTTATTTGCATTTATTGGATATTTTGGTAGTCATATTATAGAAAAAGTAATTAGTATATTCAATTATATAGTTGTGATTGTAATTATCCTAAGTATAGTGTATATTATCTATAATTACTTAAAAAGAAAATCAAATTAGTTTAACCTTAGGAACTATACTAAATGAGTATAGTGAGTCTCCAAAGAACTTCTGTTCTTTTGAAAAATAAACATTCTTAAAAATATCTTTCATATTCCCAGTAAAGTTAAGATTAGTTATTGCTTTTCCTAATTTACCTTTATTAATTTCAACTCCACTAGATATTGTTGATGTGAACTCACCGCTTGTTAGGTTACTTGTGTGTAATCCTAATATCTGATAAACTAAAATACCTTTTTCTATTTTTTCAATAATTTTATTAATACTTTTAGAGCCTGGCTTTTGTAAGATGTTAGTATGGTATGTGTCTCCAGATAACCCATTTCCTGTTGGCTTTATCTTATATCTTATGGCATCTTCTTGATTATATATTGCTTTCTTAAAAATACCATCTTTAATAATACTTTTAGGTTTGGTTTTAAATCCTTCATTATCAATTACTCTGCTTCCAGTAAAATAATCTATGTTTGGTTCTTCAATAAGTGTTAGATTTTTAGAATACACTTTTTTACCTATATAATTATGCAAATATGATTTCTTTTTCTGAATTGAATCACCTTGTGTTCCAGCAATCACAAATTTGTTTAATAATGATCTTGTCATGTCTGGTGTGAAGACTATGATGTACTCATCTTTCTTACCTTGGGTAGGATCTATTAGATTAAAAGCATTTAGTCTAGCTTGATCAAACACTTTAGTTATATTAATATCTTCTAGTCTAGTGAACTGTTCTTCATGATATGCTGATGAATCTTTTTTATTTTTAGTATTTATAATTCCAGCCACTTCAATGCTATGTCTTTCTAGTTCATAACTTGTGTGTGGGTTAATATAAAATGAGTTAGAACTAAATTTATTAATTCCACCCATATAGCTTTTTACATATTTTTGTTTATATATATTTTCTTTAAGTTCAGGAACTAGGTTTGATAAATTAAACTCTTTAATTTTTTTATCAAATATAATTTTTTTATTAGACCTATCTGATCCAAAATCTTTAATTTTAATATTATTCTTAAATTTAGCAATCTTCTTTGCTGTTTTGATTGCATTTTCAATTTCTTTCTTATTTATTTTTGAGATTGATGTTTTTGCAGTTTGTCCATTTACAATTATTTTAATATTTAAACTTCTGTTTTCAGTAACTTCTGTTTTGTCTATATCAAATATATTAATATTTATGTATTCTTTTTGAACATCACTATAAATAAATTGAACTTTCTCTTTTTTTGTGAATTTTTCACATAAATCAAATATTTCTTGTTTATTCATGTTTAGTTCCACCAACAACTACATTTTTAATTTTAAGAATTGGTCCACCATCTGAGACTGGAACAGATTGTCCATCTTTCCCACAATGTGCACTCATTTTATGTAATACTACATTTTTAGAAACTTCAGTTATATTCTGTAAATAATTTATGATAGTTCCGGATATTGTTGCCTGTTTATAATTATTAATTACTTTTCCTTTTTTGTATTCTTGAACACTACCCACACCAAAAGTAAATGTTCCAACTGATGGACTAACTTGTCCTGCTGATGATTTTTTAAGATAATAACCAGTAAAATCATTTAGCATATCTTTTTCACTTGTCTTTCCTGCTTCAAAATATGTGTTACTCATTCTAACAATTGGTATGTACTTATAAGACTGTATCCTTGCAGAACCATTTGATTTTTCACCAAGTTCAGTTGCAGTTTCAATATCTGTTAAATAGTTCTTAACTACACCCTTTTCAATTAATCTTGTTTTTTTAGCTTTTATTCCTTCATCATCATATTTAAATTGTCCAAACCTATTAATTGTTGGATCATCAATTATATTTATTTCTTTATTATTAGATACAACTAGGCCTTTCTTAAGAGTTGACTCTTTACTAATAATTGCATCTGCTTCTGATGAGTGTCCAATTGCTTCATGTGCAAATATTCCAACTAAAGTATCATCAAGTATGATGTCTGTTTTTAATGCAGGGCATGATTTTGATATTAATAGGTCATTTAGATAATCTTCAGCAACCTTAGTAATACTTTCTTTAGTTTTGTGATTAATAAGTTCTAAACCAGCAATATTACCAATATTATGATATGATGTTTCAATTATGTTATTTCTTTTACCTAATAATTTTGAAAAATATAATATCTTTGGTTTTTCTTGATAAATGTATGAATAAGGATTTACAAAATATCTTTCTGTATAGTTCTCCATTTGATAAGTTGATATATTTAATATTTTATTTATATGTTTTTGTTTTAAGAAATCAGAATTGATTTTAATATTTTCTTTAACCTTCTTTTCTAAGTCAACACTATCATATCTTTTATGTTTATGTTTAACTCTATCCTTATTTTTAGAAAAGTTTTCTAATTTTGTTATTTTAGTTAGTTTCTTAGTTTTCTCAATACAGCTATCAATTATTTTTTTATAATTTTCAATATTATTAGTTGAGCAAAAACCTAACTTACCATTAACTAACACCCTAATACCAATTCCAGAAACTTTATTACTTTCTACATTTTTAGATTCTTTGTTTTCTATTTCTATAAATGTGTATTTAGTATTATCTAATCTAATATCATAGTAATCTATATTCTTACTATCTAGATAACACTTAATATTATCTAATTTACTTTCAATATCTTTAGAACTAGTTTTTTGCATAATATAATAATACTAAGAAATGTATATAAATCATATCTATTATAAATATATATAAACAGTTACTTAAGAGACTAAACAATGAGACAAAGCAAGTTAACAGAGTATTCAGGGAAACACAAATTCTCCAAATCTTTAATTAGTTTAAAGAAAAATACTTTTCTTTATAAGATATACTACAGGTTATTAGATTTCACTTTATTTTATAAATTTAAAAAAACCATAAAATACTCAACAATGACTTTAGTTAGTAATATTTATGATTATTCCTTAATATTTATATTTACAGATATTATTAATCTTCATTATTTAGTATCTGGTGTGATAGCATATGTTTCAGCAGTTTTAGTTAATTATTTACTAAATAGAAGATATACATTTAAATTTCAACCAAAAAACGTATTAGATGCATTTTATGCATTTTTAAGGTATTTTTCAGTATCATTTATTGGTATGATATTAACACTAGGTATTATGACTCTATTAGTTGAGTTCTTAGATATAAATTATATGCTTTCAAAGCTAATTGCCTCAATTATTGTGCTATTCTATGTGTATTTTGCACATTCTTATGTTCTTAAGCCAAAAATCAAGATTAAGCTACCTGGTATTGAATAAATAGGTTTTTTAATAGTTATTTTCTTATTATATATAGTATAAATATTAAGTATGATTATTTATGAGTGATTTATTAGAAAAAGATATTGGGAAACTAATAATAGTTACTAAAAAAGAAGGAGATAAAGAAATAGTTCACAAAGGTTATTTAGTTTCTATTACTAATCATCTTAGTGGGTTTAATCTATCTGCTACTTTAAAACTAAAACAAAGTGGATATAATATTGATATTAATTTAGAAAACACAAAAATAGAAAACACAAAAATAGAAATAACTAATGAAAAAGTAGAACTTGGAAAACCACCTACTCATAAACTAAAAAATAATTCTAAATTACCAAACATAACTTATATTGGAACTGGTGGAACTATTGGTACTCATGTTGATTATAACACAGGTGGTGTTCATATGTGTAGAACACCAGAAGAAATAATATCAACAACTCCTGAACTAGAAAATATAGTGAATATTAAAAAAATTGAATCACCAATTATTAAAGCATCAGAAGATCTATATCCTAAAGACTGGGAAATGATATCAAAAACTGTTTATAACTCATTAGAAGATAAAGATATTGATGGAATTATTATAACACATGGAACTGATACACTATCATATACTGGAACAGCAATCTCTTTTATGATAGAAAATGTAAACAAACCAGTATTACTAGTTGGAGCACAGAGATCACCAGACAGAGCTAGCTTTGATGGTTTTATGAATCTAATATGTGCTGCTCAATTTATTAAAGATAAAGTACCTGGTGTTTATCTAGTTATGCATGGCTCAATAAATGATGATTTTTGTTATGTGATTAGAGCTAACAAATCTAGAAAGATGCATACTTCTAGAAGAGATGCTTTCAAAGCAATAAATGAAGTTCCAGTTGCTAAAGTTTATAAAAATGGAAAAATTGAATATTTAGTAAATAAACCAATTATTACTAAAAAACCTAAATTAAATAATACTTTTGAAAATAAAGTTGCATTAATTAAAGTATATCCTGGATCAGATCCATCAATAATTGATTGGTATATTGATAATAAGTATAAAGGATTAGTTCTTGAAGGAACAGGACTAGGACATATTCCAACTGGTCTTGGTGGAATTAGTAAAGATCTACCAGAAGATAAACAATGGTTACCTTTTGTTAAGAAAGCAGTTGATAAAGGAATAATTGTAATTATGAGTTCACAATGTTTATTTGGAAGAGTAAATAGTAAAGTTTATGCTAATTTAATATATACAGAAAACGTTGGTGTTGAATATCTAGATAATCATGATATGCTACCAGAAGTTACATATATTAAGTTAGGAGTAGCACTTTCAAGATTTAAAACTAAAAAAGAAGTTATTAATTATATGAAAACATCAGTAGCTGGAGAAATTACTGAAAAAGAAACTCCAAATGCTTACGATAAAGCAATAGAATAGATCAATTATGAAAATTTTTAAAGAAACTGAAAAAATTGAGTTAAAAAAATCAACATCTGAACTTAAGTTAGCAATTATTTCAATTGTTTCTATATTAAATAAACATAATTCTGGAAAACTATATTTTGGAATAAAAGATAATGGTGAAGTTATTGGCCAAGAGATTGGAAAAAATACTCTTAGAGATATTGCTAGTGCTATCTCACAAAACATAAAACCAAAAATATACCCAGAAATTAAAACTATAAAAATAAATAATAAAAACTGTGTTGTGATTAAATTTTCTGGAAATAAAGAACTATATTTTGCATATGGCAGAGCATACATCAGAGTTAGTGATCAAAATCAATTAATTGAAATAGATGATATAAAAGAAAGAATTAGTGCATATAGTATATGGGATAAAAATACCTCTAAACATAAAATAACAGATACTAATATTAGATTATTGAGAACAATAATTAAACAAGGAAATCAAAAAGGAAGAATTAACTATAAATATACAAATCCCAAAGATATACTAAGTAAATTAGATTTACTAGGAAAAAGAAATTATTTATTAAATTCTGGATATTTACTTTTCTCTAAAAAAGCAAAAATAGAAGTTCAATATGCAGTATTTAAGACTAATGAAAAATTAGATTTTTTAGATATTGGAATTAAAAAAGGAAATATATTAGAATTAATTGAATTTTCAAAAAGATATTTATTTGAACATTTAAATTGGAGAGCAATTCTAAAAAGTACTAGAATTGAGGAATTAGAGATTCCTGAAAGAGCATTGTTAGAGGCAATAATAAATTCATTTTGTCATAAAGATTATACCATTGAAAAAAGTAATGAGATTGCAATATTTCCTAACAGAGTTGAAATATATAATCCTGGTAAATTCCCAAAAGAATATACAATAAAAGATTATATTAAAGGAAAAGGTAGATCAATTTTAAGAAATCCACTAATTGCAAATACTTTATATCTTTCTGACTTTATTGAAAAATGGGGCTCTGGATTAAGAAGAATAAATGATTTATGTAAAAAACAAAAAATAAAAGTTGAATATAGAATAGAACCTAATGGGTTGTCTATCATTTTTTATAGATCTAACTATATGCAAAATGATGGATTAAATGCATCTGTAAATGCACCTGTAAATGTCCCTGTAAATGTCCCTGTAAATGTCCCTGTAAATGTCCCTGTAAAGTCACATAGACAAAATGAAACTTTAGAATTAATTTTTAAAAATAAGAATATTACAATTAAAGATATTGCTTTATATTTGAAAGTAACTACTAAAACAATTAAAAGAGATTTAATTGAGCTTAAAAAAGACAAAATAATTAAAAGAATAGGTTCTGATAAAACAGGATATTGGAAAATTATTAAAAATGAGAAATTATGATAACAATAACAACTGAAAACTTAAACTATAAAGAACTAGGACTTGCATGTGGTCTTGAACTACATCAGCAACTAAATACAAATAAACTTTTTTGTAAATGTCCATCTAAACTAATTAGTGATAATACAAAACCAAGTAAAATTATTAAAAGAAAACTAAGAGCAGTGGCATCAGAAGCAGGTGAACTAGATTTAACTGCTAGACTTGAACAAAAGAAAGACAAAACATTTATTTACCAAGTTTATGATTCTTGTAATTGTTTAGTTGAAACAGATTCACAACCACCATTCCCAATAAATCAAGAAGCATTAAAAATAGCAACAGTTATTTCTAAATTAACTAACTCAACATTGGTTGATAAAGGATATATTATGAGAAAACAGGTAATAAATGGTTCAAATGTGTCTGGATTCCAAAGAACAGTTATGGTTTCAACTGATGGTTATTTAGATTTTGATTTTGGAAGAGTTAGAATTGATAAAATATTATTAGAAGAAGATGCTGCAAGAGCTATTGAAAAGAAAGATAATGAAGTTACTTATTCATTAGATAGATTAGGTATCCCATTAATAGAATTAGTTGCTTGGCATGACATTCACACTCCTGAAGATGTTGAAAAGACTGCATTATTTCTTGGACAGCTATTTAGATGTACAGGAAAAACTAAAAGAGGACTTGGTTCAATAAGACAAGATATAAATATTTCAATTAAAGAGGGTGCAAGAACAGAAATTAAAGGTGCACAGGATATTCATTTAATTCCTGAGATTGTAAAAAGAGAGGTTGTTAGACAATTAAATCTTTTACAAGTTAAAAAAGAACTAATTAAAAGAAAGATTAAAGAAATTAAACTAAATGAAAATGAAATTACTAATATATTCCAAAAAACAGAATCAAAAGTAATATCAACAGCTTTAAAATTAAAAAAACAAGTGTTTGGGTTTAAATTAGATAACTTCAAAGGAATATTAGGCTTTGAGGTTCAACCAGATAAAAGAATTGGTTCAGAACTAGCTAGTATTCTAAAAGCAACAACATCACTAAGAGGTATTTTCCATTCTGATGAATTACCAAACTATGGAATTACTAATAATAATATTTCAGAAATAAATAAATTATTAGATATTAAAGAAAATGATGCTTTCTTCTTATGTGTTTGTAAGAAAGAAGAAATATTATTAGTTAAGGAATTATTAGAAGGAAGATTAAACCAATTATTAGTTGGTGTTCCTGAAGAAACAAGAATGGTTAATCCAGATGGTAACACTGAGTTTATGAGACCATTATCTGGAACAGCAAGAATGTATCCAGAAACTGATCTTTTACCAATTGAATTCTCTAAAGAGTTCTTAGAAGAAGTAAATAAAGAAATACCATTAACAATTGAAGAAAGAGAAAAACTTTATATTAATAAATTTAAGATTAGTAAACAATTAGTAAATAAAATGAAATTAAATAACTTTGCACCTATCTTTGAGAAAATAGTTAAAGAAACTAAAGTTAATGCAACAACATTAGCTGTGTTTTTATTAGAAGATCTAACAAAAGCATCTAGAGATTCTAAAATTGATTTAGATGATGTTATTGAAAGTAAATTAGTAGCTTTCTTTTCAAGTAACTTAGGTAAAGTTCCTAAGCAAAAGGTATTAGACCTATTTATTTATTATCTAAATAATAGCACTTCAGTTGAACAAGCAATTAAAGATTTAAAGCTAGATTTAGCTAGTGATATTGATCTTAAGAAAATAATTGATGAAATAATTCAAGAAAATAAAGATAAGGTTATAGAGCTAAAAGAAAGAGCTCAAGGCCTATTAATGGGTAGAGTTATGGCAAAAACTAAGGGTTTAGCAGATGGTAAGGAAGTTGCTAAACAGTTAGCTTTCTCTCTTAAGGAATTTTTAAAATAATCTCTTTTTATGCAATATAATCTAATTTCTAATTGATACCGATTAGGTATCTATATAAATTTAATGTATCTATAAATATATAGTGATTAATATGAATGAATTTTTAGTTAGATTAAATGGAAAACCTAAAGAATATTTAAGTAGACTATTAAATGAAGGTTACTTTAGTACAAAAGCAGAAGTTGTAAGATTAGGGATTATTGAAGTAAGCAAAAGATATTTGGATAATGGTATTTCTAAAGATGAACTTGAACTTGTTGGAAAGGCAGTAGAAAGGGATTTAAAGAAAGTAAAAAATAAAAAATTTAATACTGAAAGAGATTTTAAGAAGAAGTATGATAATCTAATTAGGTGATAACTTTGAAAGTAACCTATTCACCTTATTTCTTTAATAGTTTAGACAAACTCTCTTTAGAACTTAGAAAACGATTTATTAAAAAGATAGAAAAAATAAAACAAGTGGATATATCTAGAAAACATCTTAAATATGGGTTACCTTATTTTGTTGAAAAAATAACTAATTCATCGAGACTAATTTATAAGATTGAAAAAGATATATTAATTTTTGTAATTTGCTTTAAGAATCATAAAGGTTATGAAAAGTGGTATAAGAGTTTAAAATGATATTTTGTATAAGTAAACCTAAAAAGGACTCTGGGACAAAACTATTTCATAACCACAATATAAGCTCTTTTTCCAATATACCTTTTTGGTACATCTGCTTTAGCAGAATTACCAAAAGGTGTAACTGTTCTTTCTAATAATTGTATAATCTTTTTATCTGTAAGTGTAAATTTATCAATACTTGCTTCTATTTTTCTACTCATATCTTTTTACCTAACCTATTATTAAAATTCTATTTAAAAAGTTTATTAAAGGTATTTAATATATCTATGGATATCCTTATAACTCTTTCGGTCTATTATTATAATATGTCAAAGAAATATACAAGTTTATGGGATAGACAACTCACAAATAATGAGTTGGAAAAAGCAAAAAATAATAGTAACCTTATTAGAGGGATATATAAAGAAAGATATAGTGTTCCTAAAAAGAAGTTTACTAAAGAATATGATAAAAAGCTTAGAACACAACTAAAAGGTGTATACAAACAGATAAACAATGATGTAGAAAAAGCATATTGCAAAATAAAAATTAGAAATAAAAAAGGAAGACCATTAAAAGATAGAAAACAACTTACAAAGTTACATCTTTTGCAAAATCAGTTTAACATATCAAATAGAGATATGGAAGCATTTGCAGATTTGTTTTTGTTGAATGGATATGAAACATATAGTTATAAAACTATAGAAAGGGCTTATGAGGATCAGATTGTGCAAATGATTTTGCATAATGTATATATACTTTCTTGTGGAAAGCCTAGAGAGTTTGATGGAAGCGCAGATGGAACAGGACAAACACTGGTGATTTATAAACATTATAGAACTGATAGATTAAAAGATCTTAAAAATAAAGAAGAAACATCTAAAAGAAAAGAATATATCTTTTCAGTAGCTATTGTGGATATTAAAACAAATATATATGTAGGTTTTGCAACTGGATTTAAATCAGAAAAAGTATTGTTTTTGGAAGCATTAAAAATGGTTAAAAAAAATGGATTTAAAATTAAATCCATGGTTTTAGATAAAGGTTATTCTTACCAATCTATATTTAGTTGCTTTGATAAAGGAGTAAAAGTAATGACAATACCTAAATCAAATGCAACTATTAAAGGACCTAAAGAATGGAAAGATATGCTTAAACACTGGATAAGATATCCGTTTGGATTTCTTAAAAAATATTTTAAAAGAGAAAGAAGTGAAGCTAATTTTTCAAGAGATAAAAGAAAACATGGAAAAATTAGACAAAAAATAACAAAAAGAATAGAAAATACCTCTTTGGTTAGAACAATATTACATAACTTTGCTATGAAACACATTTACTCCTGACTTTTGTCCCAGAGTCACACAAAAGAAAACATTTAAATATATAACATACAACATATATATCATTAAATTTTAATGAAAAATAAGGTGGTATTTAATGGCAAGCAAAATGTATATTACTAAACTAATTGGTGCTTTTCTATTTGTTTTTGGAATCTTTTTCCTATTGCTATCAATTACAAATATATTCAATGATATTGACTTCATACATGAGTACAAAAGCTGTATAGAAATCTCTGAATATGATCCTACAATTCTAGATACATGTAAAGCAAATGTGTCTGATGGTTTAAATATTGTAATCAGATCTAATCAAGTTGATTTAAGTACGGGGCAGTATCTGAAAATATATATTAAACAAATAATTGAGGTGCTATTTGCTGTTCTTCTAATAATTATTGGTGACTTCATATATCTATCAAACAGACATAAACACTATCATAAGAAACCAATAAAAGTAAATGTTAAAAGAGTAGTAAAGAAAACAGTTAAAAGAAAAAGTACAAAAAAGAAGAAAAGATAATTTCTTCTTTTAATTTTTTATTTTAAACAAACTATTTCTTAAGTTCATTATAAGTTACTATGTTTATTTCTTTATTTTCTTTAATCTTAGATTTAGGTGCTATAATAAACATAGTGCCCTTATCAACAGAGTTCTTAATTAATTCTTGAGTAACTTCTTGATCAGTAACTAAAGCATATATCTTGTTAGGTTTAAAGCCTTTTATCTTTGTTAACAAATCACTGTTCTTAGCACTACCAATTCTTCTTAGTTTTTCATTAAGTATTCTAGATTCTGACTTACCATCTATATCTTCTAGAATCTTTAAAAAGTTCTTTTTCATTTTTTCTGTTAGTTTAGGAAGAACAAGTAATTTCTTTTGTTTAGTTTCTTTTGGTTTTTCTACCTTAGGCACATCAACCTTAAAAACTTCTCTTTTTATAGGAATAACTGGTTTTGCAATATTAGTTGGCATAACTTTATTTCCATTAAACGTCTTAACTGCACTCTCAACTTTGTCTTTTAGAGTTGTGGGTTTATTTTTGTATTCAGTTTTATTATTTCTATCATATCTTTGGTTTCTATCTCTTGAATTATTTCTATCTCTGAAATTACTTCTTTGGTTTCTATCTCTTGAATGATTTCTATCATTTCTTTGGTTTCTATCTGAAACAACATCTACTCTTTCAATATTTGGTATGTTAGATAGCATACTTGAGAACTCATTATCTTGTTTAAAGTCCTTAGTATCTTTAGAAGTTCTAGTATCTCTAAAGTCTCTAGTGTCTTTAAAAGTTCTAGTATCTCTAAAGTCTCTAGTGTCTTTAAAAGTTCTAGTATCTTTAAAGTCTCTAGTTTCTCTAACTTCTCTAGGTTTAGTAAATGTTTTAACTTGTGGTTTAGAAACTACTTTATGTTCATGAGTTGTTGAAAACTTGGTTTGCTTAACAAGTCCTGGTTGTTTAGGTTTATTAATATCTAAATAACTAGACTTAATTCTTCTTCTTAGTGCTTGATTAATTTCTTTCTGTGTTAGTTCTTCAACTTCTTTACCATCTGGTGCTCTAGCAATATAATCAACACTAATAACCTTAAGTAGTTGTGCTTGTTGAATATCTGCACCTCTATCACCATCTAAGAAAATAGTTATATTTTTATTTCTAACAATTGATGCTAAGGATTTAGGTATTCTAGCTCCACCTGTTGATATTATATTTGTGAATCCATATTTTAGCATATTTATTACATCAGCTCTTCCTTCAACAATAATAATATCTTTACTTGATTCTATTGTTGGTCCAGCTGGTAATTTATCAGGACCATAAAGAATAATGTCTCTAGTTTTGAATGTATCTGTTATTTCATCCATTAATTCTCTAGTATCAGGTATTTCTTCCTGCATAATTCTTCCTAGTAAATCAATTGCTCTATTTTTAATTTGTTTTCTTTTTAGTCCTCTTGTGTCTTCTATGTTTTTTACTTTAAATTTAGTATCACAAGGTCCAACTTTGTCAATTGACTCAATAGATGCACCAATAATTGCTGTTTCTACCATTGATAAACTACATGGTAGTTTTAGATTTCCATTTGTTTTGTTATTATTTTGATGAACTGTTATTTCAATTCTACCAATTTTTCCATTTTGTTGTAGTTCTTTAATATCTAGTTGTGAGCCTAATAGTCCTTCAGATTGTCCAAAAATAGCACCAATTACATCTGGTCTTTCAACTAGTCCATCAACTTCAAAGTCAGCGACAATCATATATTTGATAGTCTCTAAATAGGTTTTACCCATTATAATCACCTGTTTTGTTTTTTTTTAATTTATAAGATCTTTTCTTATAAAACAGGATCTACTTCAGAAAAATTAGAATAAATATAATCATTTAATAATTTTAAGGATTTTTATTAATTTAATATTTGATTTTTCTCCTTTAATTATCTCTATTTTATAGCCTAAGGATTTAAAGTATTCAACTAACTCCTTATTTGCCTTGCCTTTTATTGGCTGAGCTCTCAACCTTACTTTACACAGACCACCTGCATACTGTAAGTCCTGCTCTTTAGCATTACAAACTATTTGGAGGTTTATTATCTCTCCTTCTTTAAATTGTAATGTTTCTAACATATTTTATAAAATTTTAATTTTAAATGATTTTTTTATTATATTTAAACTTCTTTCTAAAGCTTCATTGATCCTTTCTTATATTAAGAATCTTACTTTAATTATTAATATTATTTGATTCAAAGATTAAAATCAAATATATATAAATACATTTTCCTACAATGTATATATAATATAGAAGCAAAAAGTTTATAAATTAGTTAATTTACTACTATATTATATATAATATAAGAGATAGAAAGGATAATGCGCAAAATTATTAAAGGAAAATATGGTTTAAAACCTAAAAAACCTATTATTTACCTAAAAACTGGTGAAATAAAACCAGGAAGACCAATTATTACTACAAAAAAAGGGCGTTTATTAGCTAATGTGTATTTAGATATGATAAATGCTACTAGACAAGGTGAATATGGTACAGATAAAAAGAAAAACCTCCAAAATATGCTTATATATTATAAAAAAATACAAGATCTAAATGGTGGCAGATATAAACTTGACCCAAAAGATGATGCACATATGAAATATGTTATAAAAGATCTAGCTAGACTAAATGTAATAGAAAAATTAAAAAGAGAAGAAAAACTATGAAAAACAAAGCTAAAGGCTCAAATGCAGAAAGAGAACTTCTTTTTATGTTATATAATAAAGGATTTGCTGTTTCTAGAGTTGCTGGTTCAGGTTCATCAACCTTACCAACTCCAGACATAATTGCTGTTAAAAAAAGAAAGGGTTTTGCAATTGAATGTAAAACTAAATCTGGTGAATACCTAAATATTAGACCAGAACAAATTAAAGAACTAGAAATTTGGGAAAATCTATCTGGCTTAAAATCATATATTGCTTGGAGACTAGGTAAAGACCAATGGTATTTCTTACATTATACTAAAATGAATAAAACTAAAAAAGCCTATTCTATAAAGAAAAAAGAAATAAAAAAAAAAGGAAAGGACTTTGAAAAGTTTATCACAAAAATCTAAATAAAAAGCTTTTCATACATATAATATATAGTGATTAATAATGTATATGGAACTAGAAGAAATAATAAACTCATTAGTAAGATATGAAACTAAAGAAAAAGGTCTTAAAAACAAAATACTATATGAAAATGCAATTAATGCACTTAGAGAATTAAAAGAAAGAAAAGATAATTTATGATTTTTTAAATCTACTTACTTTTATATTTTATAAATAAGTAAATGCACACACAAAATTATTAATTTTTAATTTTTTTAAGACAAGGGAACATATTTAAAAATTCTTTTTCAGTATGTTTTTTTGATTTTCCTAATTTTATTTTATTTAATTCTTTTTCAACACCCTTACCAACTAATACAACTTCTTCTTTTGTAGGCTTATATTTTCTTGATGTATCAGAATGTTTTACTATAAATTCAGTCACAATTATCACTTTGATACAACTACAATAACTTATACTTCTTTGTAAATTTATCAATTTCTGTTTCTTTTATTGGCCCAATTCCTAAACAAGTAATATCTGGAGCTGGTAACTGAGTATGTGCTGCATCTTTAATTAAAGCACATGGAAATCTATTTTTAATTTCTTGAAATAAATTAAGAAGTTCCATCTTAGAATCAATCTTAAGAACTACTTTTTTCTGTCCAATCTCTAACCAGCTAGCAACTGCATTAGGATCTTTTTTAGATGTAAGAATAAAGGCCTCAACTGAGGCATGTGAAACTTGAGCAGCTATCTTGCCTTTCCCAAGTTTTAAATCATTTCTAAAAATTATAACTTGTTTATACATATCTATCCACTAATATCACTAAACTTTAGTGTATTTTGTGAGGTTTCTTTTGGTTCTTCCTGTGGTGCTACTGGTGTGCTTTCAACTTTAGGTTCTTCTATTGTATCAGCAATTGGTTCTAGTGGTTCTGTTTTTTCCTCACTTAATTCAACACCCTCAACACCTAGATAAGTTACTGTTAAAGTAGTATGATTTTTACCCCACATGGATGTTATTTGTTTTGGTTCATTAATTACTAATGCTGTAGTATAATCATTTCCTTTATGTTCATCTTTAACTAAATAGTGTCTATCATGTTCTATTTTTGCTTCAGATGAGTTACCTGATAATAGCTTAAATATATGTCCATTATTCCCATCTTCTTGGAATGATTCATTTGACTCAACATATATTTTTGTTGTTTCTTCTGAGTTATTTGATGGATTCTCCATATCTGTTATTTTTTTCTTAATTCTAAAAACATATTCTACCATATTAATCGTTTCTCCTATTATAAATATTAAATGTACTATATAACAGTATAAAGATAATTAAGTTTAAAAACACATAACTTTGTGCTAATTACCAATTAATAATCACATGATCAGTTCTTTCCTGTGGGTCAACTATGGTTTGTTCTAGTTTTTGAGGTCCATCATGTATAAAATGCTTAAGCCCAAGGTCTGCAATCATTAATCCATTATCTAAACATACAGAAAAAGGAGGTATATGTAGCTTAATTCCTCTTTGTTTTGATAACTTCTGAAGCATCTCTTTTAGTGCTTTTGAAGCTGCAACACCACCAATCACCATTATTTCTTTTTTCTTAGTGTATGATAGTGCTCTTTCACATACTTCTAGTAACATAGCATAGGCAGTATGCATAAAAGAGTATACTAAATCTTCTTTTTTTACTTTACCAATTTTCTTTTTAGCTGCTGTTAATAGTCCAGAGAAAACAATATCCATTCCTTTTACTGTATATGGTAGATCAATATAGTTATTTGATTTAAAATATACTTTATCTAGTATTGGTCCTCCTGGGAATCCATAGCCTAGATCTCTAGCAAAGGTGTCTAATAGGTTTCCTAATCCAATATCTAGTGTTTCTCCAATTATTTTATATCTTTTATTATCTTTTCCAATAATTTGTGTGTTTGCTCCTGAGGTGTATATAAATAATGGATCTTTTGCTTTTGTTAGTGTTTTTCCAATTTCTAGGTGAGCAACACAATGGTTAACACCAACAATTGGTTTATTATATTTTAAACATAAGGTTCTTGCAAAAGTTGCACCAACTGCTAAGCAAGGTCCAAGACCTGGTGATTTTGAAAAGGATATAATATCTATATCTTTCATTTTTAGATTTGCTTCTTTTAATGCATCTTTAAGAACATAAATTGCATTTTTATAATGGAATTGGGCAGCATCATATGGTTTTATCCCTATTGCTTGGTTTTTTTGTGTAAATTGTTTTTTTGTATTAGTATATATTTTACCTTTATTATCAATTATTCCAATTCCAAAAGTATGTGCTGTTGATTCAATTCCTAGTGATATTATTTTTTTCATATTAATTTAAACACCTTTTCTTTAATTGAGTTATTATATTTTTCTAAATATTCTTTTAATTTCTTTTTATTAAGTTTCTTTTTTATTTCTTTTATTACTTCTTTAGATAAATATTCATTATAATAAACAAAATCAATTAATGTTTTTTCTATGTCTGATACTGGTATTTCAAAATCATAATATTTAATAAAATCATATCCAAAAAAGTATTTTTTATTTATTCTTCTAAGATATACATTAGAATTAAATATTTCTCTTAAACCAGGTTTTATATTTTTAGATGTTATAATAACTGGATTTGTTTCCTGTTCCCATAAATTGTGAAAAGATAAAGCTTCTTGTAATCCATAATAGAAAGGAGAAAATGCAAAACCACTAACCATTATTTCCTCTTTATAAGTGTACTTTCCTTTTGTAATTCTTTTTAGTTCTCCTTCTTTAAGAAGATTAGATATTAAAAGGTAAGAGTATTTTTTAGATAGACCTTTACTTTTAAAATAAATACTTATATCTCTTAAAGAGAATACTAAAGATTTAGAATATCTTTCTTTTAATTCTTTTGAATATGTCATAAACTAAAATCTCCTTTTAATAGTTGATAGCATTTGTGTATAGGAAGGAACAGCACCTGCATAAACAATTGCTTTTAGGTTATCTTCATCAACTGGTTTTGGAAATTTACTAATTAAGGTGTTTATTTCTTTTAATTGTTCTTTATTTAGTTTTGTGAAATGGCTTAAAAAATAAACATCAAAAATATCTCTTATTAATTTTCTATTTACATAAGTTCTTGCTTTTTCTAATAATAGGTCTTCTTGTGATAAACAAAGAACTGTAATTGTAGATCCATCAATTTTTTCATATTCTACAGGTATTGCTTTTTTAAATACACTATCTGATTTATCTAATAACCTAATTTCTAACTGTACAATTATATTATCATTAGAAATTTTAGAAAAAATAACATTTTTAGTTTCTTTAAATTTAATTAATTTTAAATTGTTTTTTGTTAGTTCTTTATTTAATAGTTCTTTAATATTATTTTGTCTTGGTAAATAAAAGTCCAAATCTTCAGAAAACCTATTTCCTGAATAACATCTCCATATTGATGTACCCCCATGAAATAGAATATTTGGAAAAACATTATACACTATATTGGCTAATTGGTCCTGAAGTCCTGCAATATCTTTATGTAATCTTTTTTTTAGTTTATTAAATAAGCATATTCTCATAAATATAGTAATACCCAAACATATAAAAATATATATGTTAGGGTATTGTATAAAAACAAATTAATACAAAATATATTATATCTTATTTAAAATCAATTTTCATAAATTATTTATTAAATTTCACAAAAACATACCCATTACTATATCTTTTTGTCCCATTCCCTAATTGACCAAGTTCATTATCTCCCCAACACTTAATTTTATCATTATTTACTAAAACACAAGAATGGTGTAAACCAGAAACAATTTGTTTTGCATTATTAATACCAAAAATTGGCATAAGACTATCATTTAACAAAGTTATACCTGATTGGCCTTCAATACCTAACTGTCCATAAGTATTATTACCCCAACATTTTACAGTACCATTATTTAATAAAGCACAAGAATGAAATCCACCTAAAGAAATTTGTTTTACATTAGTTAGCTTTTTAACAGAAACAGGTGAAGGTTTATTACTACGATTCTTTACACCTAATTGCCTAAATTTATTATATCCCCAACATTTTACTATACCACTATTTAATAAAGCACAAGAATGATTTTCACCTGTAGAAACTTGTTTTGCATCAGTTATTTTTGTAACACGAACAGGAGAAGAACGATTAATATAACTTCCATCACCTAATTGACCATAACTATTATCACCTAAACATTCTATTGTACCATCATATAATAGTGCACATAAATGTTTTTTACCTATAGAAACTTGCTTCACCAAAGTACTAAAACCAGTAATTGAAACTGGACTTTCTTCATTAGTAAAATAACGTGGACGACGACCTAATTGATAATTTCCATTAAAGCCCCAACATTCAATAAAACCATTTTTTAAGGCACAAGAATTATACCAATTCACAAATATTTTATGACTAGTAGATGACAATCCTTCAACAAGAGTAGGTATAGATTTAGGTATCTTATTACCAATTCCTAATTGACCAGAATTATTTCTGCCCCAACAATTAACAACACCATCATTTAATAAAGCGCAAGAATGTTGTGCACCCAAAGCAACTTGTTCCGCATTATTTAATCCACTAACCAAAACTGGTGAAGATCCATTAGTTTTACTACCATTGCCTAATTGGCCAGAATCATTATTACCCCAACATTGCACAGTACCATTATTAAATAAAGCACAAGTATGATTAGATCCTGCTGAAATATTTTTTATTTTATCTGTAGTTGATGTAACTTGATTTGATTTAATAGATGTGATTGAATTAGGATCAATAGTATCTCTTTTAATAGTTTGTTTTTCAATAATTGGAGTTCCAAATTTTTCTTTATATGCTAAATAATAACCTAATTTTCTTATTGACGGTATTGTTGCATGGTGTGTTATAATTCCATCTGTTTTACTATCTTTTGCAGTTTTCATTTCAATAACTGTATATTTTTTTATTGCATATTCATTTCCTTTTTTTGGAATTCCTTTTATAAAGTCTGCCATGTCATCAATATCATGTTGATAAATATAAAAACTAATAAATGCAGTGTTTATTCCTAATCTTGAATCACTATCACTATTCTTTCTATTTGGTGAGTCTAAACCTGTTCTGGTTTTATTAGTTAAATATTTTAGTCTTTTAGCAATAATTGTATCTCTGTAATATAAAAATATAGCAGCACCAATAGCAAGTCCATCTTCTGAATCATAAAGCCCATCATCTTTTATTATAGCCTTATACTTATCTTCAGTAATATCTGGATAATATAATTTTAAATATTTTTCAAGATTAGAAAAATTATTCATATGTGAAGGCGCATGTACTTGTGCAATTCCTTTTGAGTTAAGATTATCGTTATTAACTTTTGTATAAAAGCCAGATTCTCCCTGTATATTTGCAAAGAATATTGCTTTTTCTTCAAAGGACATTTTAAATTTAGAAGTTACCTTATCAAATGTATCTTTTAATTTATTAAAATTAGATGTTTTCTTATTTAATATATTAAATCCCTCTTTCTTTCTTAAAAGTGCAATTTCTTTTAGTGTTTTTCCAACATCTGAACCATTTAATTTCCAATCTGAATCATCTAATGATTTAAAATTTAATTTCACCATTGAAAATTGATGATCCCAATCTTTTAAATTCACAAAATCTTCATCTAAAATCATAATTGCTTGTTCATTTCTAATCACTAAATATGCTTCATTCTCATTTAATACTGGTAATTGTATTTCTCTAATTGACTTAGGAATAATTGGATTTATATCATCATAAACAGCTCTATAAATCACAGCATCAAAATCACGATATTTTAATTTATATGCAGTTTCAGAAGGTATTTCTATAGAACTAATTTTAGTGATAAATGTAGGAGTTTCTCCATGTAAAGAATCAATCTCATAATCTAAAACAGCAATATCTGTATTATTACTACGACAAACAATTTTATTATCAATAGTATTAGATGATATTACTACAGGAATTATTTTAGTTGCAAATGTAGGAGTTTCTCCATGTAAAGAATCAATTTCATAATCTAAAACAGCAATATCTGTATTATTACTACGACAGGTGATTTTATCATCAATAGAATCTAATGAAATTTCTACAGGAATTATTTTAGTTGCAAATGTAGGAATATCATTTTTTAAAGAATCAACATCATAATCTATAACAGCAATATCTGTATTATTAATACTACAAATAATTTTATCAGTAATATCTAACGGTATTTTTAAAGGTATTATTTTATTTATAAATATTTGAGTTTCTCCTCGCAAAGAATCCATTTCATAATTTATAACTGCAATATCTGTATTATTATTACTACATATTATGTTATTATTCATAGTGTTTGATGATATTGCCACAGGACTTATCCTAGTTATGGTTTTAGGTGTTTCTCTAAGTTCAACAATTGGTGTGTTTTCTTTAAATTCCATTTTATATATTTCATCTGGTTTTGACTCAAAAATAATTGGGTATTTTTTAGTTGCATAATCAACTGATAATATTTCCCTTAAACTTACTTCATCTGGTATAAATTCTATTTTTCCTCTTAAAAACTCAGGTAAACAATCTGAACAATAAAACTCAGCTAATTTTTTATTTATCTTATATAAATAAAGTTCAGCAAATTCTTCTTTAGTTAATGGAACTATATAATAATAATC
>Ga0222697_1000181_pt1 | contig 31711 bp, 55 predicted proteins | sample AntAcemetage1402_FD_179835 | JGI IMG/M metagenome (GOLD analysis project Ga0222697, IMG submission 179835) | Saline water microbial communities from Ace Lake, Antarctica - #1402 | ecosystem: Environmental > Aquatic > Non-marine Saline and Alkaline > Saline | place: Antarctica: Ace Lake... | reverse complement strand
CTGCCATGAATAGCAAGCAGAGCGTCCCGCTCATTCATATATTGGGTTACTTGCACCCTAGACAAACGCTTAGAACCCATTGTGAATAGTTTACTATCTGCCTTCGGAGCGTTTAATATTCCAGTAGGCGAGGTAATAATATAATCAGGCTCATGTCTTATGTCGCCATCTTTGGTAATAGGAAACGGTAAACCCAGTGCGACGGTAACCTCATTGCGGGTAAATCCCATTTTCTGATACAGAGTAGCACTAGGCGCTTTCTCGGTTATGTCTTCTCTTAAAACATTAATATTAGAAAGGTCAATACTGAAATAATGCTTTTTAGTATTGTCAAAAGCTGGCAATAAGAATTCAGTTAATGTTTCGGCTATGACTTTTGCCTTCGGGATTATGGTGTTTTGGTAAAAAATCTTTTGCTGTTCTTTGGTATTAAACTGAGGAGCAAATTCAAATAGACCCACCATCGCAGGCGGTACGCCGAAAATAGCACACACGGTTTCCCTTGATAATTTCTGCCCTTGAATATACTCCATATCCTTTTGGCTCATACCCATCTGTTGCCATTTAACGCCGTCGCTTAACACTACAGTTTTATGTGCTTTCTCTTCACCTCTAAATTTATCATTCCACATCTTGAGCATTCTATTTTTACTAGGCTCATCCACACGGTTATCAGAGCTTAATATGCCGTCGGGGCGTGCTGAATTATTAAAAAATGCTTCGTTGTATTTCTCAGAAGCCTGCAAAGTATCAGCAGGAGTTCTCGCCGCCGCAAGAGGAGCAAGACCATAGTAAAAATCAGCGGCATTATAAAATTTAAAGTGGATTACATCTTCGGATAGATAATGTTTTTTTGTGCCATTAATATTATATTGAAATTCTTTGATGGGATTCTCAGGGTCTCCGCTAGGTTTTATTTTTATATACTGAGGCATTAATGGGAATAGTGTAGTCGGTCTTCCTGCTGTCAAATTATCTTTTAATAGATAAGCGTTTCCAGTAAGTTCAAGTCCACCTGAAAGATAATTAAATAATTGCCGTATGGTCATAAAAGAATTCGGAGTATATAGCAAATTCAAAGCAGGATGATTTTCTACAATAACACCCTTCTCATTTCTTATCACAAACTCTAAATCGGATAGTGTGTTTACAATTGCAGATACGCAAGCATAGACCCACGCTTGGTCTGCATAAGCATTTACATATCTTTCATATTGATGATTAGCTGGGTCTGGCAGTCTTGTATTTTGCTTTCCAAATAAATCGCTTATTGTTGGAGCAAAGAAAGATAATTTACTAGGAGCATTTGAAAGTTTGTTTTCTTTTGAAAATAGTTTGCTGAAAGTTGGTAATAGATTTTTCATAAAACGCTTATCCCTATTCCACTGTTTAAATTGTGCGTATAAATCGCATACCGTATGGCGTCCATCGCATGGTCATTAAATTTTGCAGGCTCATCTAAAACATTCCCCGCCCTATCTTTTTTCCACTTGTAAGCTTGTAATTCTTTTATCACGCTAACGGCGTTTTCATTAATGTACAGCTTACATCGCTTTAAAAAATCAATTCCATTTCCTACTGAGCCTTTGCCTTTGTCTGCATTGAAGACATTTAAATCGGCATTGTTTAATTCAAAGATTCTGTCCGGCTCTGCGCTGTCCGCATAAATTCTTGTATGACCAATATCATTTACTTCTGTTTTAATTTTTGCAGTTAAATCTGCATTAGTCAATAGACTTTGGTAAATTTCCTCTGATATATATAAATTCTTTTGGTCTTTAATTCCTACCTTGATTAAAGCAGTCGGGTTATTATATCCAAAGTCTAATCCGTAAATCGTATCATCAAATTCTGTAGGAAAGTCAATATCTTTTATTACCGTGTAGTTATTGTAAATCAAAGACTGTGGCGAAGTCCATTCTCCCAAAGCATAAACTCTATAATAATCCATATCCTCATTTTTTGAATTTCTGAGCATATCGGTATAATCTTTATCAAGCGTTGGATTGTCTACAAAATTTGAATAAATAAATTTAGCGTCGGGATTATCTTTCAGCTTAGTATTTACCCAGGAGTAAACATCGCTGGGATTTAGTGTAATGAATATCTGATTTTTTTCGTGCTCTAATTTCTTGCCTGATAATCTCATGCGTAAAATCCAAAAGTCATCAATGGAAAATTCTATAGCCTCTTCAATCCATATATAATTATAGCCAGTAGACTTAATCTTTTCAGGGTCATCAATGGAAACAAAATTTATAGTACTACCGTTAGCTTTATTCTTTATAGTATGGTCTGATAAATTATGATTGTAGGGATTATAAACATTCCATTCTTTTAACACATCAATAATATCTTTATAAGCGGTACGCTTTAAAGCAGGGAAAGTTTTGCGTACCACTAGAAAATCTTTTTTAGATTCATTTAAAAACTTATAGCAGATAGTTTGAGCCACGCTGTATGATTTGCTAGACCTAGTTCCGCCAACATGGACAATAATTGGATTCTTATATTTTAGATTACAGTAAAAAAGACGGGTAAATATTAATTCACTCATTTAACCACTGGCGGTTTAGAAATGTCATCACTAGGGTCTTGTAGTCTTTTGGTAAGGGTACTGTCGGGGAGCAAGGTAATAACCTTTGGGGAATCCATCTTAACTGTAGTGTCAATCTTTTGTACATTCTTCCATTCGGCAGGAAACCTATTGCAGAGATAGAAGCATTGAGCTCCTAGATTGCCAGTTAGACCGTTATTGTATAGAGCTTTGGTCATTGATACCTTTCCTTGAATCTGTCCTCTTTTTATAGCGGTATCAAAACTGTGGTCTTTTTTCTTATTTCTTATAACAGTGATTTTCTTTACTCCCAAAAAAACAGCAATATCCCCTTCGGTCAATCCTAAACCTGAAAGAATTTCAACTTGCTTTAAATCAATATTAGCTAATTTTCTTGGTCTGCCACCTAGATTTTTTTTCTTACTCATGCAATTATTATACATGAGCAGGAGATTATGTCAATAGGTAGGTTACTTTATTTTCTCTGCTTTACCGCCTGTAAAAGATTGGCTCTATCAATTTTTCCCATTAATCTCTTTGTTTTCTTTTTATAAGCTATCGCCACTTCCATTATTTTCATAAAATCTTTTGGATTATCTCCTAGCATTTCTAAATGATTATTAGCTAATACTCCGGTAGGAGTAACGGTAGCAACAAAATCTGACAACAATTTATCTATTCCGCTCCATGCGTTAGAATATAACCCTGTTCTTATATCCCTATACCGCATTAGCTTAATTCTATGATAGCCTTCTACTGATAGTAGTTTTTTTATTCTCAAATAAACATCTTCATATTTATCACTAAAACCATAAAGAACATACCACATATTATTACCGCCGTTAGGTTTTAGATTATATTTTTTAAGTAATGATAAAGTTTTTTCAACTGATTTGTCTTGTCTATGACTATCCCATGCAAAGCGGATGTGTCTAAATGCTCTAGGATATTTAGAAAACATTTTAGCTATATTTTCATTTTCTGCAAACTTTACGCAGTCCATAGCCTGATTAAAGTCAATTTGCATATTGCGTTTTTTCATACACATCATAACTGATTCAATATGCTCAATCGGGCAAGCCAATATATTATTATCCATAGCTTTAAAAAAATCATGTTTACTGTCCAGGTTGTTTTCCCATGTCTTATTGATTTTTAAATCTCCTTCGTTCTTTGGCACAACGCACCACGGACATTTATTTATACAGCCCCTTGAAGTGAATCCATAGGAAGAATCAATTCCTGCAATGCTATAGTCGGGTTTTTGAATTTCTATTTCTCGGACAAATCCTTCAGTTATTTTTGCAAACGGCGTGTGCTTTTTAAAAATATCAGGAGTATATGTAGCAACAATTCCGCCAATTTCTATTTCAGCTTTTGGGTATTTCTCTTTATACGCTTTAATATATGCAATATCATTTTTTATATTGAATAAAAATATGGGAGAGAAACAAATTTTATCAGGCGTCCTTTGTGGCAATTTACCTCTATTTCTAAATTCAACACTATTACCCCTACTTTTTTCAAGTGTTGAAATTTTAAGCAAAGCCAGCGGTACATTTTGATTATAGGCTGAAGCTTTATTACTTTTTAAATCAACCAATAGGATATTTTTCATTTATAAAATCCAACAATTTATTCTGTGCCTCTATTTTTGTAATGGATTCTTTTTTCATTATTTTAGAAATTATTTTATTTATTTCATTCTGAAAATGTCTATCGTTATTTTCCAAACATTCATCTAATTCAAAATCTTCCAATGGCTTTATATCTCCCCCAAGTCCTGCCAAATCAAAACCCACCTCTCCCAGTAGGTCAAAATCCATATTCGCCAGTAGGTCTAAATCAAACTCTCCGTTGTTCTTGTTAAGCCGTAGGTTAAGCTCCTGCTCTTTTTTTATATCTTTAATATTAATGTAAACAACCGGAATTTCTTTTATTCCAATACCCTCTGCGACCTTACAGCGGAAGTGTCCGCCTATTATTATGTTTTTTCTATCAGGATTAGAATTTACTATAATCGGGTCTACCAGTCCGAATGTTTTTATAGACCTCTCTAACTGTTCCCATTCCTCTTTACTTGCCTTGCGCGGATTATATTCGGCGGGTTTCAAATTCTTAATTTTAACCTTTACAATTTTAATGTCTTTCGTGGTCATATCATACCTATCTTTTTACGCAAATCTTTAAACTCTGAATTTTGCTCGCCGTTCATAATGTCGCTTGCTATGCAAATATTTAATGCACGACTGATTAGCCGTACCTCTTCGCTGCTTAGTTCTATTTTGTGATTCATTTCCAATCCTTAGTCATTCTAGGTTGTTCAACTTTAGGCGGTTTTCTTGGTTTCATTTATTTTTTTAAATGTTCTATTTCCATCTTTAGCCTTCTTAATTCTATAAGAGCAAAAGTTATGCCATCATATTCCCCCTTAGAATAATCTTTTGTTCTGCCCTCTTCTAGCCTATGTTGTATATCTTTAAACCTCTTATCAAGACTTGCAAGTATACAAGTAATATGAAAAATTACCTTTGCTTTTTTTAAAATATTATTCATTCCCCATTCTCCTTTAGTTTTTTAACAAACCATTTCCAATTCCTTCTGCTTATAGAAAAATCTAACTTTCTGTATCACTTCAAAAACATTGCGGACTATGAAGTAATAACCGCCTGCGTTTTCTATTTTAGATTGCATTTCTTTTTGAAATGGGGATTGTACACCTCTATCTGATTTAACCTCAAAGTATACCGTGTATCCTCTGATCAATGTATGCACATAATCCTTGTCCAATTTTAACAAAGCTAATCCTCCCTTAGCTTCTTGCTCCTTAAAGAAGTCTAAAATCTTAATTTTATTATCGGTAAACTTTCTTTTTATAATTTTAGTTCTTTTCATTTAAAATTTCCTCTATTGAAATTTCAATTCCAGGATGATCACTATATGTTTTTCTTGAGAATTTATTACAAACAAGGCTATCATCTATCCAAATTCCTGCATTTGTACAGGCATCCAAAACAGCCTTTTCTAAATTGTCCAAATCAGGACGCTTTGAATGAAATAATATATTCTTTTTAAGTGATTTTGGTTTTGGTAAGTGAAAATATATTATCAATGACACTGGTTTATCTATTTGGATTAATGGTTTGTATTTTTTTGCTTCATTAAGGACTTTATAATACCAATCTGTCTTTGGAGAATATACAAAGTTTCTATTTCTTACTAGGCGTGGTCTAGCTTGAGCTTTTGGAATCCCAAAGACTGTAAAGTTTATTTTCATATTGTTAATACTAACATTTATGAATACTGAAATGCAACATTATTTCTCTAACCATATTTGCCACATAGGCGGTTACTATTAATCCTATTGGAAACACTATTGCAAATGCCGCCAAGATTCCAAATGTTTTACACCATAGGTCTACTGCTAAATGAAGGGTCATTTTGTACCCTTTAACAACCTGATTGTATGCCTATAAGCGAGAATCTTTCCATGCTCAATATCATAATTATCTGCAAAAGTTATACTTTTTTCAATCTTATTTATTTTTATTTCAAGTTTCGCTATAATTTCTATCTTTTTCATTTTGTCTCCTCTGATTTTATATTGTGATTATTTCTTGACAAGATATGGAAAGACCCTAGACACACATTCTCTTTTAATCTTGTACAAATTTCACTGTATAACTGTTTTAAAATTATAGGTAAAAATGCAAGTCTATTGCCACTCTTGCGTGCCATGAGCCAATATATTTTAATCCATTCTTTGTAAAGGTATAGGGATTTCTTGCCATTTTCAATCCTTTGCGGTACATCATTCTGAACCACGCAACTATCGCTAATCATATAAAATGGTTTATTGATCATGTGATTCCAAATTATATGAGAAGATGGTACTTGGAAACATAAATATTTGTCTTTATTCCAAACACTGTCCCAGTCTTTTCTTTTAATTATAATGGAGGATATGAATGTTAGTTTCAAAGAATCCATTTGCTTGAATGAGAAACAGGCTAGGCAAAAATCAATATATTCTTTGCCTGTTGTGAATTCTAAATCATGCACAGTATTTATTATTTTAATGTTAATACCTCTTTGCTCATAATTTACAAAGTATACCGAATGATTATTTAGCTTATTTAGTATTGGTTCCAACTTGCCAGCTTTTAGAACATCATCATCGCCGAGAATCCATATATAATCTCCTATGGCATAACTGGCAACCTTTAGAGCATTAGCTTCCGCGCCTATATTGGTATCATTTTTGTAATAGCGAATAGGAAATTGATATTGTTTTACCATGTTCTCCGTGCCGTCTGTTGAATTATTATCACATACAATTATCTCAACCTCTTGAGTAATTTGTCCCATGATAGAATTTAAACACCTGTCTAAATCTTTACAACGATTCCATGTTGGTATGCAAATACTTAATTTCATCATCTCCCCTCCCAAGTCATCTTTAAAGTTTTGATTGCGGTGATATAGCAATTTTCAAACTTATCCTTGCAAATTTCATTTATCTTTGTAACTTGATAAACCATATCTTTTCTACGATTATTGGATTCCATATAAGCGAATAGGAATAGTAATGTACCCACAAATAGCGGAAAGATGATTAGCCATAAGGGTGATAGTTTATGTTTGGTTTTCATCGGACACCTCTGCGATTTTAGCCATAAATGCTCTTAAAACCTTATCAATGTCTTTTTCGTTAAGTACTATATTTAATTTTATATTTTCCAAGCTCTTTTTGATTATTATATCTATCCTCCAAACTAAAATATTTAAATATAAAATTGTCAACATTGCTATCGTCGCCAAGTTTAATATTGTTTCAAGTTTCATCCCTTCCCTCCAAAGTGTTAGCCTTTTCAGCGTGGCAATTATAACAAACACCCTGACTGTATAACTCTGTTACTATTTTCCCACACCGCCAACACCTGTATTCTTTAATCATTGTTTCCCTCTATTTTAAGAAAATCCTTTATCTGTTTTTGAATGTCATTGTCTGCCTGAATCTCTACACATTGCTCAGGTGAGGCATGGAATACTACCTGCCCTTTGCTGTTTAAAATTAACACACTCTCAATGTAATATCCATTTTCGGTTATAATGTCCAACCTAACATTTGCAGATACATCTAATCCCATATAGGTCAATTGAAAGTTTTCTGTTTTTTTGGGTTTCATTTATTCTCCTCAAATTCACACTGTGCTTTTTGTATTTTACTTTCAAGTGGTTTTATAAGATTTCTATTGATAAGCCAGTGATTTTCCATATCTATAGCTTTTCCTATTAAATCCAACTCTCTTTCTGTAACCCCTATCATTATTATTTTTTCTGTCACTATCTCATCTCCTTTTTGGGTACTTCCTTGATTCCACCCTTTAGCTTATTGTTTATTTCAACCGCTTATCCTTGCCTGTAAATTTCTTAATCTCACACATACCCGCAATTCGGGATGATAGCCTCTCGCCTATTTTTTTATCAATTTCACTTAAAGATAAATTACTGGTTATAATAAGACCCTTTTTATTTTTATTTATCCAGTCATCTAAAATTATATATAGCATTTCAGAGGAGTAGTCCGATATTCTCTGAACGCATAAATCATCTAATAATAAGTAGGGTATATTTGTAAGTTTTTCTATAAACTCAAATTCCCTACCGCCTGCCATCTCATGACGGGCTGTCATTAAAAATCTAGGGACGGTATAATAAAGCCCGCATTTGAGATATTTAGTCATCATGGTATTAAGCATTGATATTGCTAAATATGTCTTTCCTGTCCCGACCTTGCCAGTAAAAAACCAGTTAGATTCGCCTTTTACATAGCTATCTAAAATGGTTTTATATTCATTATCTCCCTCGCCTAGTTTAAATCCTAACTGATGACTTGTTAGATTTGAATATTTAATTATGCTTTTAAGTAAGTCCTCTTTGCGTTCATTTTCCATTATCCCACTCCTTGATATTATCGTACTTGCCAGCTTCGGCTACGATTAAGTCTGATTTTTTACTACCATTCATTTTGCTTGAAAGCTGATTCCATTTCATGCGTAGTTTACTACCACTTAAAATGTTCTTTGACCAAAAGTCATCCGCCTGACTCCATAATAAAACCTGTTTAATGAGCGTATATGGCTGTTTATCCTGCTCATTTAATAACCGCAGGTCATTAGACCACTTAGCCTTAAAAGATTCTTTTAAAAGAGCGTTAGGGTTATTCTCTTTGATTTTGGTATATAGTAGGTCTGCAAGTTCTACCGCCTCTTTGGGTAGAACAAGAGAAGTAGTATTAACATTATTAACATTCTTTAATGTATTATCATTATTGTTTGGTTTCACTGGAGTTTCACTGGAGTTTCGCTGGAGTTTCACTGGAGTTTCGTTTTGCGTTTCACTTTTGCCATTTACAATTTGATACTGTCCATATTTTAAGACGGTAATAATCGTAAATCTATTTGTCTTTTGAGTTTCAATTAGAGTTTCGTTTTTGAACATTTTCAACAAACGATTTACTTTACTTCGGTTTATTTTCGTTTCACAGGCGAGAGAATTTAAGCCAGTTAGTAATTGACCACGCTTACATACCTGCTTTTTATTGTTAAATATAAATTCCCTATCTTTGTGGTTTGCCTCCAAAATTAAGTGAATCCATAAATGCAAAGCAAATGAATCCTTGTATATGAAAGAATCCTGTATCTTTCTATGAATCTTGATATATCCTCTGTGCATTTTTATCCTTTAAAAGAGAGCCAACGGCTGGAAACGATTAGGTTTGACCGTTGGCATAAATTGTTTATTTTAATTTTATCGTTTCCATAACTAAATCCTACTAAATGTATATCTAATTGTCAACTAAAACAATTTCAACTGGTCTTGTTCTGCCTTAATCCTTTCCCTTGCTATAGTACAATAAGATAAATCCTTTTCTATTCCTATCCAGCGTCTACCTAGTCTTTCGCAAGCAACAGCGGTAGTACCTGAGCCAATACAATTATCCAAGACCAAATCACCCTCATTTGTATATGTTTTGATTAGATACTCAAATAAGGCTACTGGTTTTTGTGTGGGGTGGATTTTATCTTTTTGATTAGCATTACTTTTTTCTAATATGCTTTTAGGGTATTTTTTATTATATATTCTTATATCTCCATAATTGATGATACCATTCGCCTCGCCTTTAGAATAAGTCTTTCCAGTTCTTTCTTTTTGGTCTATCATTATTGGATAATAATTATGTTTTTCTTTTGAGAAAACTAATATATTCTCGTGTACTTTATACGGTTGAGATTTCAGATTCATTATGTTACCCCCTTTTTTCTTATCCCAAATCCATTCATATTTAAACATTCCGATATTGCTCATTATAAGTTTACTAGTAAATGGCTGGCTCGCAGTCAACACTATAGCACCATTATCTTTAATAATCCTCTTGTACTGTTTCCATAGTGGTTCAAATGGAATGATAGTATCCCACTTACAAGCGGTAGATCCATAAGGGGGGTCTGAAATAATTGCGTCTATAGACTTATCCTCTATATCTTGCATAACCTCTAAACAATCCCCCTGTGTAACCTTGCCTATTAAGTTATTCATTAATTCTCCATAGGTAATTTCAATTGGTCTTGTTCTTTCTTTAAAAGTTCATTTGCTCTTTTGCAATAATCCGCATTACCTTCAATACCTATTACCTTCCTGCCTAACTGCTCTGCCCTTACCAATGTAGTCCCTGTTCCTGCAAACATATCGCACACTATGCCACCTTTAGGGCAACCGGCCAATATCGGTTTATCAATTAGATTAAAATTGAATGTAGCATAGTGTTTCTCGCTTGAGGGCTTTGTCGGTATATCCCAAAAATCAGATATGGACCCGGGATTTTTGCCTAAAGGATTATTAGAATTAGTCATGCTATTTCCATCACCAAAAGAACCACTACCGATTCCATAACTCTCTTTTGCACGATTTCTTAATATGTTTTCTGTTAAAGGATTATCCCTAACACTATTCAAGTCAAAATAATACTTATCTTTCTTTGCCATGAAAAATATATACTCATGCTTTTTTGTAAATCTATCAGTTACCGATTCAGGCATACCATTTCTCTTCGCCCAAATAATGTCATTGCGGACTATCCATCCTCTATCAATACATCCTATCGCAAAGCGGTGAGGGATTAGCATTAGACATTTACTGGGGATATTATTATCCTTTGTTTGTTTAAGTTTACTATTTCCTATTGATTCCTCTTTGCCTATTCCCATATCACCACTAGCCATGCCACCGCTTAAAGTAGAGTATGTGTCCCCTAAATTAAACCAAACTGTGCCGGTATCTTTTAATGTACGATAAATCTCATCCATCAAAGACCATAAATGTTCTAAATATTCCTGATATGTCTTCTCTAATCCCCATTGACCAGTCCAATTGTAATCTCTCAACTGAAAATAAGGCGGCGAGGTAATAACGCAATCAAGGCTATTATCCGGCATAGTTTTAAGAATATCCAAACAATCCCCTTGCGTTACCTTGCCTATTAGATTATTCATGTTTATTCTCACACACCCAAATAAGAGCATCTACCGCTGATTGCAGGAGGGTTTTGGATTTAAATGTTTGACCTTTTAATTCTCCTTCCATTTTATATGGCAGTATTCCTATTTCCTTAAAATGAATACCAATATGATGTACCCATGTTTTTTTATTCAACTCCTCAAGAATCTGCTCAAGGGTGTAAGTAGCAACAAGTTTTTCCGTATATGGAATCATTGAAGGGCGATTTAACGGACACAAATGGTTTTCAACTTTTGAAACTATTACCATTTTAAAGCAATCAAATCCGTCTCCTTTTGACCAAAAGAATTTATGGTCTTCCTTCGGCTTAATATATTTAGCAAGTTTCTTACTGGTTTCTAGGTCTGTGAATATGTTCATTTTCCACCTCCGAATTTCGCCTGTGCTTTTTTGATTTTGTTATACAAGCCGTCATAATCATACACTAATTGTTCCGCAAGTCCATATTTTAGTGCCTTTAACTCGTTCTCCGTAACCCTCAGCACCACAGTCTTTTCGGGGGGTATCATCGTTCTAGCACGCCTCCAAAGAGTATAAGTTTTTTTATTCCAAACTATAGTTCTGCCACTATTTATTATTATTCCCTTGTCTTTTAATTCACTTATTCTAGGCGTAACTTCATGTATGGGAATATTACAATCGTATGCTATGCTATAACTTGTATTAAATTCATTCTCTTTGAAAAAATTTAATATTTTTTTCTGCCTCCTATTTAAAGTTTTCTCAATTCTTTCCCAGCTGTCCAACTGTGCTTGATTTACTGTCATAACTTCCTCCTTTGATATTTTGGGCGGTTAGCAGGGATGACTTAACCGCCGGTTGCGTGGCTATCGGGTTTACAAGGACACCCACATCCCACACGCAGGATTCATTTACTCTCTACCCCCAAACTCTGTAGTATCGCTTTCAGGGGCTACGGTTATATCTAAAACGATATTTCCCAAGTTCGCAATTGTTGCCGCTATCATATTTCCATCTTCGCCAGTAGCAAATGTAATATTAACGCTACGATCAACAAGTCCTCTATAATTTAACAAACTTGCCTTAAACTTAATAACTTGCTTAGTATTAGGCTTATCTGCCGTTTTAGGCTTCATTTGATTTAAAATCGGGTAACTCATCTTAAAGCTCATAAACTCTCCGCAGGGGGGAATTTCACCCCCCCACCTTTTATTTAGAATGGTACGCCTGTCACGGCTTCATCTTCTATGCCGTGGTCTGCTGTTGTTGCTTTATCCTGAGCCTCTTCCGGCAATACAGGAGTTAAGGCATTTTTCTTTTTGCCCTGATATTCCTCAATTATAACATCGGCAAATAAAACGCAATCCCAGTTTTTTGGATTAACATCAATCTCACCTTCGTACGGTTCATTGATACAATGTAGCCAACGCTTTGCAATTCCTGCTCCCTTTTTTTCTTTTGACATGAAAGTCACATTATGAAATAACTTTCTATTCTCATATTTTCCTTCGGTAACTTCAAGCGTTACATTCACAAGCGGATCGCCGTTCTTTGATTCCTTCTCTTCGGTCTTTATAATTCTTAACCGATACCTACCTTCGGGCAACGGTTCAAAACCGCCCTCAGAGATTCCTTCTGTGTTATATGGAAACATTATTTACCCTCCTTTTTTCCGTATTCTGTAAAGCACTTTTCAAATGCTTTATATCCTTTGCCAAGTGGCAATTCAATAACCTTATCTGAAATTGCAGGGCATCTGCTACCTGATTCCACCATTTCACCCGCTTTAAAAGATAAGTACCTTTTGATTTTTTTATCAGTTCCTTCTTTTGCAAACATATAACCCACATTACTAACCGTTGAGATAATCTGCATTGCGGTTTGACCATAAATGTTTATTGTCTTTGGATTAATTATCCCTCCATTTCCGTTAGTTTCAGCTTTTTTTAAATGCCCTATAAAGATAACCTTTTTATTTAGCATTAAAAAAGCATTGATTATTTTGAGTATCTTTAATTTATACTCGCCCCATTGAGAGCCGAATTTCCCAACAAACATTGAGGATAGTTTTAAACTTTTACAAATCTCATCCTCTGTCCATTCGGCGACCTTATCTATGCTATCAATAATTACAGTTTCAAAAGTTTCATTTGACATTAAGAGTTTATGGGATTCTCTTAATTCTGTAAGGTTTTGAATGTCAATTTTTTTGCAGGCTATGTATTCTGCCCCTCCATTTTCACACTCAAGCAAAATACTATTTGGAAATTCCGTAGCAAGCGTTGTTTTGCCTACTTTGGGTTGTCCAAACAATACCATACTGTAATTTTTTGGCACTTCATTTGCCTTTGGTGGTTTGCTATTTTCCGTCGGTAGTTCTATTGCCATTACTCCTCCTTTTTTTAGAAATAATATCCAGTTTCTTTTTCTGTTTTTTTGTTGGCATAATTTACAATCCTTTGCCTAAATTCAACTGCACATTTGGTGCAAAGAATTGACCAGATATTATCTATTTTTGCTCTGCCTTCGGTTTTGCCATTACTAACCCGTCCGCATTCGGCACAAACAAAATTATTGTTTTTATCAGGCGATTCAAAATTAAATGTCATTGTCATTTTTTAGTTTTGTTGTCCATTTTGATTTATAAATAATACTAAAATCTGCAGGCTAAATCAAATTTATTTTTTTGCGTTTTAATATATCCTTGCTTTTGAAATTGTCCGCATACTGCTTTAATGCTGTATTAGCAATTTCTTTTATTGTTGCTCGCTCGGTATATGCAATATCTTTTAATTGATTTAGCAGATCCTCGCTCAATATAAATGTAGCCCTTGTATAGCCTTTATGTAGTCCCGCTTTAGCTGTATTGTTTACAGTCTTTGATTTTTTGGGTTTCCTATTTAGGGCAATAATTTTATCATTCACATCAATAATCATTTTATTCATATCATCAATTTTTTTATTTAATTCAAGTATTTTTCCCATTATTTTATCTCCTTTAAGTATTCCTTGATTTCAATTCACGCCGTAGGTTTATGTTAATTTTAACCGCACAGTTATGACAGCGTCCGGTGATTATGTGCCTCTTGTAATCTAGACGCTTACGGCAATGCTGACATCTAGGCATACCACGAATTACCCATCTGATTATTTTCATTATTACCACCACCTCTCAATTCCATGTTTTTTTAATCTCTTTTGAGCCTGTAGACTAGGTTTAAAAGTTCCTTTGACCCAATAATAAACTGTATTCTTTCTATATCCAAGTGTTATCCCTGCCTGCTCTTGTGACCCGCAATGCTCTATGAACTCTTTTAATGTTACTGTATCTTTCATTAGTTATCTCCTTTTCACTTTAGCTATCAGTTTATTTAATATATCCAAGTTCTTTTTTGCCAAAGATTTTAGACCTTTCCATTTCCATTCCCGAACATCAAACCCAAGATTGTTATTTCTGTGTGTTTTTCTAAAAATAATTTCATGTGGGAAATGGTAGACATCTAATAAAACATCTTCGTTATCTAAACTTTTAGCCATACTTTGGACTTCTTCTTTAGCTAATTTTATCATTTCCTCTCCTCAGTACCCAAGAATTTTTGCAACTATTACGCATATCAAAATATATATTATTAGCATTTAATCTCCTTGTTTATGTTTTTTATACTTATCATAAAGTCTATGAAAAGTATTTATACCATTGTTGTTTAGTAATCCGTTAATGGCATTTTCTGTTATCCATAATTCTTTTGGAGTTAGCGAATCGCCGTCGTTAGAGTTTTCTAAAATAAATATTGCCCTGTTATTTATTGATTTCATTTTCATGTCCTCGCTTTTGATTTTAGTATCCTTCCCACATCCCCCGATTAAGAGGATGTAGACTGGATGCTAATTAGATTTTTCTATGTCTTGCAATAATTTCCATAGTTGATGATGTGATTCACTAAAACCACACATATTGCCGAACCAGTATCCACCGCCATCAACTTTTTTATATTTCTTATATTGAACACAAGACCTAGAAGCCCTGTTTAATAAATGAGAACATATTTTATAAAGTCTTGTTTCTATTTGCTTTTTTGTAAATGCCATGATTACCACTCCTCTTTTGATAATTTAATCCTCTTCAGTACGGTTTTGAACCGTAGACCGCCGAAGCGGTTTTTGATTTTATGCCTGCTCAATCTCTTCGGCAAAGTCTTCCTGCTCTCGTTCTTCTATTTCTTCGGCTGAACCGCCATTTAGCGAATTTTCCATTTTGCAATACTCTGCATAGTTCTTTGGATTCATGTTTATGTATTTTTTGGTTTTCATTTCGTTTATCCTCTTTTTTGATTTAGTATCCTTCCCACATCCCCCGATTAAGAGGATGTAGACTGGATGCTAATTAGATTTTTCATTTTCTCTTTTAATTTTTAAATCCTCCTGTTTTTTAAATTCTTCCTGTTCCCGATCTTGTTTAAGTTTCAGAATATAGTCATTTTTACTAGGTATGCCTAAAGCAAATTCTAGAGCACAAATATACCCCCGCTGATACGCTTTATCTTCATCACTTTGAAAATATCCTTTTTGTGCCTTTGCCCAGTCTAGTATTTTTAATGTTTCTTTTTCAGTTTTCATTTTGTCATCCTCTTTTGATAATTTAATCCTCTTCAGTACGGTTTTGAACCGTAGACCGCCGAAGCGGTTTTTGATTTTACGCTTGCTCAATCTCTTCGGCAAAGTCTTCCTGCTCTCGTTCTTCTATTTCTTCGGCTGAACCGCCATTTAGCGAATCTTCCATTTTGCAATACTCTGCATAGTTTTTTGGATTCATGTTTATGTGTTTTTTATTTTCCATTTTTTTGTCCTCGCTTTTGATAATTAACTTACTTCCTTATATATTATAACCCCTGTTTAGCTAAATGTCAATACCTATGTTTAGCTAAAGGTAAATACTCCTTGACAAGAGTCTAAAATCCCTTTACGCTTTTAGTGTCCCCTAACGGGACGCTTTCAGAACTAGATAAAAAAAAGCCCCCCAGTTAAGGAGGGCTTGGAGGAGTAATGACTGAGATAAATTATTTATTTTTTTTCTCCTCAGCTTCTTTATTTCTGATTGAGGTTAGCATAGCGATTAAAGTAGTCGTTCCGCTATTTGATTTTAAAACCACTGAAAACTTAGCAACAGTTTTATTTATTAACTCTATGATTTTAGGATTATTTTTAGTGATAAATATTTTTACAAATACCGGTAATCTTGCAATCAGTTTATTGGCTACGATTTTAAATTTATCCTTGCCAGCACCCTTGCCGATTAAATGCTCCGCGTACCAAATGTGCGTTAGTAAAAGCACATCCTCATAAACACCGCCTTTATTTAGAAGGGTCTGAATATAATTCTGTGTATATTTTGAAACCAAATCAGGAATTACTTTAATTGCGTAAGCTAAAGCAAAGCCTATTGCTATCCCTGTTCCATACCCTTTTAAAAGTTCAATCATTTAGAACCGCCCAGTTTATAGCTTATACTTACTCCGTACACACCCCGATCATTAATCAACGTGCCGAATGTGCCTATTTCCAGCGCCGGCAGCTTCGCCAGTAGCAAATATTTCTTAGCCCATGACCAATCCGATACCAATTTCAAAACACTGTCTATGCGTAAGCCTAGAGCCAATAATGGGTATCCTGTACCATTGCTATTATCGTTAGCGTAGCCCACGTTTATGTTCATTAGCTCAAGATTCTCTTTTGGCATATAAGAAATGACTGGAACACATATCCCAGCATAATCTTTACCTTGCGTTGTATATAATAACGAGGCTCTTGTTTCCCCGAAGATTTTAGCTATATCTATTTGCGGTAAAGCAAATGCATTTACTGGTAGTAACAGGACTGCGAGTAATACTAATTTTTTCATATGTTCTCCTTTTGTGGTGTCAATTTTAAACCTCAAACTAGTTTACTACCTATTGAGCTATTCTCCTCCGTGTTCATGCCTCCTTATTATCAAACTTACAAACTCTATTAGAATTGGCAATTTTAAACTTATCTCCCATAAATTCCTTTAGGGTCTTATTCGGTTTAAATTTCACTGGGCTTTCTGAATCATGTTCCACCAGCCAGTTCCATTTATTTGGTTCTAACATTCTAACTCCCTCTAATGCTTTTCTTCCCTGCTTCGGACATCTAACACAACCTAGTCGTTTAAAATAAGAATATAATGGATTTAGCAAATCATACTTGACACACAGTTCCCTTGCGTCATCCTCAGTTAGTCCATATTTTATTAACAGGCTTTCAGCTTTATGGAGCTTTCTGTTTTCACCCTTTGCTACCCCTATCAGCGTCTTTCGTTCCCTGCCGCCAAGGTACTTCTCCATCGGTTCCCACTTTAAAATCCTAGCACAGGTTTTATATATGGTGAAGGGAAAGCCATATATAGTTCCTTTATGCAATCCTCTCTTTTTTACACGATAAAAATAATCCTCAAATGTCGGACTCTTGATTATTGTTACCTTCTGTCCCATAAACTCCTCAAATCTTTCTATAAATTCAAATTCTTTCTCAAATGGGTCTGGCATTACCGTAACTATTTCATCAATCTTAATTCCGTGAATCTTTGCTAGTATTCCCGTTGCTGTGCTATCTTTACCACCTGACCATGCTAATATTGTTTCCATGCTGTTCACCAATTCTCCTTGTTCACGTTCCGTGTACATCCTTAAAGTGTGTACAGACCCAAGGATCCCCTAGTTCTGTACTTTGACTCAATGTGAGTCTTGCAAATTCAAGCAATTTCCAAAATGATTCAATAACTTTTACTGGATATTGGCTTACTTCTGTAATTTTCCTCAGTGCCTTTTCCACCAAGTCCTCATCTTTATTTTCTGGTAGTCTTGGTAATTCCATCACGCATCTCCTTCTGAACTATTCCAATTTTTGGAACAGTTCGCTTTAATTTTAAACCTCAAATCTTAGCGGATAGATACATTTTTTTAAGCAATTTATTTATTACCATCTAATAATTTCAATTTGCATTTCAAGAGATTCAAAGAAAGCACGAATTCTATCATCTAATTTTTCTGAATCCAGTAAATCAGGTTTAACAGTTGCCATTATTTTCTCCTTTCAATTTAACCTCAAATTTTGGCAAGCGTTACCGCCTGCCCTACCCGCCCAAATTGCACATTGTTAAGAGGTGTGGCGGGTGTGTTAAATCTAGTATAACATAATCTTTAAATAGTTTTACAATTTTCTGAATCGTAAAGATAAAGTTTTGGCATGGGGTTTTTACTGAAAGCAAAGCCCAAATGGACTATACCCACTGTCATTCCCATATTCAAAACCATAGGAACTTCACCGCCAAAAGAACCCGAGACCTGCATAAAATCAGCCGGATATAAAACAGCCACATGACCGTGCTTTAAACCTTTTTGACTTGCAATAACTATTTTACCGCTTCTTGCAGAGATAAAACCGTCAACAAAAGACACTGGTTTCCAAACTGGACTTTCAGTCATAATGTCCACTATATCATTTGCAAATTTATTATTAAATTCAAAGTAACTAAAATTTTCCATTATAAAATTGACTGCAAAATTGCAATATGTAACCCAGCTTTTGAATCTTATTTTAGGATACCAGTTTTCTTTTGTGATTAAATCCTTACAAAGATATTTTAAATACTTTTTATCTTCAAGTTCTCGCATTTAGCCTCCCACTTTAGAAAATTTTAACACGCTGATTACGATATTTATAATTATTGCAACAAGGATCATGGACACCGCCTTAAACAGCATACTCTTCACATCTCTGATACTTTTGCTGTTAGCCGCCACTATTCCAACAAGACCAACAGTGCCATTAAAACCGTGTATGCTTCGGTTTAAACCCTCTATTGAATTGGAATGACCGTCTAATCTTTTGTTAGTAATCTCTAATAAAATTTTAGCTTTCGCCAGTTCTACATTTTGCTTATCATCATCATTTCCCATAAGTAACGCTCCAATTTAGAATCTTAGTTCATAAACTTTAATTTTCGCATCAATAAAAAAGGTTTCCGATTGCGGGTTATAAAATACAATTTGTTTTTCATTTGTTACAAAGAAGGGGAGGCTATGAACACCGCCTGATTTTGTTTCAATTATCGCATTACCGCAAGCCAAAGCCACATCACACATGGCGTTAAAAGCCCAATACTTGCGTACATCGCATAATGCCTGCCTTGCTATATCATCGCAATCCCACACCTCTGCTAAATGCGTTTTAGCGGGATAGATAGCCTTTTGGCATAGGTCTATAATATCTTTGTATTGTAACAGCTTGTAATTCTTATCATCGGTTTTGCTTTCAGCGGAATTGTAAACATCTAGGCAAGCCTGCTCTAATTCAAAAGCGGAAAGTATTAAGCCTAAAGATTTCCAATCTTTGCTTTTAAATATCCAGTTAAAGAATCCCATTATTATCCTTTGGTACATCATTAGGATGTACCCAGTCATCACTACCATTTAGCTTATAGAAAATCCAGTCAATTATTTTGTAAAATAGTTTAAGCATTTTACAACCCACTCCCGTCTAACTGTGATTTAAACTGACTTACGGCCGTACCTGTTGAGGTGTAAAGGTCATTGTTCGTCGTATTATAAATCACACATGGATTTGTTGCATGCCCACTACAAGAATAAGCTTGAATCTCGCCAGTGGTTTTAGTACCAATTATATTGATACCTCCTAGTATTGAGTTGTCGGCTACAGTCAATGATTTTACTGCTTGATTTCCAGTTGTATATGAAAATGTGGAATTATTAACAGTATCACCCTGATAAATATCACCATTTTTATCTATAATAATAGCGTCTTTCCATTCAGTTAATAGATTTCCTTCAAGAGCAATACCACTTGCCGCCCTGAATCTCAGCTTAGCTATGCTATTGCTAATCATAAAGTTACTTGTGGCATTGCGTGATTCCTCACCCCAACTGTTAGTATCTTTATCGCAATCAAAACATATACCCTGATTTCCTCTTGTATAATTTATTACAGAAAACATGCCATAATTGCTAGAACTTTGAATGTTAAATGTGGAATCGGCGCTGGCATTAGCCGAAATGGCATATATTGAAAGACCTTTGTTGAATGAGGTGTCAGTGGAAATTGCAACAGTTCCGGTTATGATTCCATGAAGGGCGGTAACACTTGAGCAGTCTATTTCATCGGCTACAATATCGTTGGTTGTGAGCGTTCCACTTGAGCTTATATTTCCACCGTTTCCGTCAAGTGTAATCGTGTATGTGCTATAAGTCGTTGAGCCGGCCGCCACTTGATAGACACCTGAAATGTGACCGCTTGCCTTGCCTGTTGTTGTTGAAAGCGTTGTGCCATAATATGGACTGATAGCCCAACAGTTTCCAGTAAAAGCAAAGAGTAGAAATAATATTTTTTTCATTAATTATCGCTCCTTAATCACAAGCTGAAGTAGGATCTTGTATTGTTGAAAAATCTCCTACTACAGTTCCTGTGGAAATACACAAAGTTGTTGCTGTGCAGTCCGAACAATAGAACATTTCACCTACTGTTATCGGGTCATAAACTTCAATCTGCGCCTGTGTCTGTGAATGAAACTTAACAGCAGAATTAACGGTTAATTGTCCACCTACTGTGGTTTCTGCCGTTATATTAGCACTACCAGCTTTGACTTCATAGTCAACAAGTAAACCGTCTGCACCTTTAATCGTTGCCGAACCGGTAATATCAGCGTCGCCCCCAACTCCCAAATCACCTTTAACTGTAGCGGAGCTTTCCGTTTGGAATTGACCAGTCATAAAATTACCACCGTTCAATAAAAGAAAATCACTTGAAAGCGTGGCTGTACTTTGAAAATAATCAAATGTTTTAGTAAACGGATTCATTCTTAAATCCGCACTAAACGCCGATGTGCTTAAAAAAAGCAGTCCTATAATTAGTTTTTTCATTTAAAATCTCCTGTTAATTTATAAATTTATTTACCACAAATCTTCATAGTTTACAAAAGTTTGCGTTGTACGCTGAACCCATGCGGCGGTTGAAAGAGATAAGCCCCGTGTATAAGTTATATTCGCTCCAGTGGATTTCATTATATACCACTCGCCATTTTCATGTACAAAACCATAGTAATTTACTGTGGTTTCATCCGTGTATTCAATAAATTGAGGCTGAAAACCAAACAGTTTTTGCAAACAGAATCCTACCCTTACTCCTATGAAAGCTAGAGCAAAACCAATCACCGCTGTTATTAATATTTTTTTCATTTTCTTTTTTCTCCTGTAATATTTTAAGCACCGCCGATAGTTATAAAACCCACATCGCCGATAGTAATATCTCCTGTGTAAAATACAAGCTGTTCCGTATCAGTCGCCCATGCCATAAACGGATATGTAGGGTCTGTTAATGCCTCAGTTTTAATCAAAGCATAAGTAGCTTTTTTAATCCCTCTTCCCTTCGCAAACCAATCAAGCCAGCCTGTTAATATATCTGCATCGGGAATATCACCGTTTGAAATTGTTGTTGGATATGCCATTAAATAATCTCCACCAAGTCATATATAGTATTCCAGTTTTCTAAATCAAATTCAATACCTTCAATTCTAAAGTTTACACCCCAAACTGATAATTTTCCACCTGCATAACTATCATTCCAAAAAACATAGTTAGGATTAGCCGTGCTATAGGCAACAAAAGAATCACCCCAATGCCACATTTTTAATATATCGCTTTCTGAATATTTAACCGTTATCGTGTCGCCAAGTTCTAATTTCAAAAAGAACCTACAGCGTGCGGTCAATCTCCGCTTTGGTAAATAGGTATAATCAAAGACCGTCGGGGATATGACATAAGCAAGATTAACGCTGGACGCTGGCAAAAGATTACCCGATGTTATTGTTAATTCTTTAGTTCCATATTTTTCAATAGAGGTCGGCGAGCTTTCCGATTCACTTGTAGAATCTGCTATTTTTCTATAATCCCCAAACTCTGTATTGATACGATTATAAACTCGCTCCGTACCGTCTGAATAATTTAATATATTTATTATCTTTGAATCATCTAAAATCTCAGAAGGTGATAGCGTTGTTGTTCGTGGTCTGAATATAAATTTATCAGTAGAATCAAATCCTATTTCATAAGTTAATATTTTTGCAAGTTCTGAAATTGCGTCAAAACAATTTTGGTTTGTAAGATTTACCATTTCAATTGTCGTGTCTGTTGTGTAATAATAAATAGTCCAGCTTTGCAGTGTTGGATTTTTTTCACCATGACAATTTCTTGCCACATATCCTGTCCATCTAACTTGCAAATATCTTTTTGTGCTTAGAATATCACCTGTTACACTTACCTGTACCCATAAACCCCAAGCGTCGCCAATGTTGGTCTTGTCCCTAGTTTCAATAACTGAATATGCACCGCTAAAAGCGTTTTCCACTGTTGCAATTTTTCCCCAATTCAAAAAACCACCTGTGCCGTCAATGGTAGGAGTTAAATATTGACCGTAAGGATAATATGTATATGAGCCCACTTCTGTTCCAACTTTCTCATGTGCAGAAATTACAGTAATGCCAAAATATACTCCAGTCGTTGGCGATGTAAAATCCCAACCAGCAACGATTAATTTAGCAGATGTGGAATGTGTAGTGTCTGTAGCTACTAAACCATGTGAAACCCAAGCCCAATATCCTACGGGATAATTAGTCCAAATAGTAAACTCACCATCTGAATTTCTTGCTATTCTAAAAGTTAATGGATTTGATATATTTATTATATTCCCGTTATTATAACTGCTTGCCCAAATTTGAGTAAGAGTGCCACTTGTAACTTTATATAAAATAAAATATGCCTGATAACTTGTTGTTTGAAAAAATGATAAACAGTAACCGTTTGTCGTGCTTCTATTTTCGGTAGATGATATAAAATAATAAAATACCCTTGCTCCCGAATCCGCAGAAGGCTGTGCATATATAGAAAACTGCCATGTTCCTGTCGCTAAAGTTTGCGTTGCGTAAGCAGATGCCCACCCATTAAGATGTCCAGCTTTTATACTTGTAGCCGTAACTGCATAGGAAGAATTAAATGCTTCAAATTGCGTCCAAGTTAAATTTAAGGCGGGAGGGAAACCTGTTAGAATTGAAACATCGCCGTCGGTATGAATCGTATCATCATCTGTTCCTAAATCAAAGTCTGTAGCCGTTAATTGAGCAAAAGTATTTTCTACATTTCCCACAAAAACAGCGGGTGATATTTCATAGCTTGTAATTCCTGCCTCAAGAACTAATTGCGTTACAATCCATTCTATGGTTTTGTCTTGATACCAATATCTATAAGTTACCCATGCCGAATTGCCTGCGGTTAAGGCGTCGGTTAAAGTTATCGTAGCGGGATTATCTTTATCATTTAAATCAGTAACTTTATATTCCGTATCCTCTTTTAATGCAGTGGCTAACGAAGCACCGTCGCCTGTAGCACCCTTTACAACCTCAACAACAATTCCAACACCATCTTCGGCTGTAGTGAAAACTGCCCCTGCGTCTGAACCTAAAAGCTCATCTTCAACCAGCGTGCTAACATTTTCAGCGTTGGCAAGTTCTAAAGATTTCATGTGTCCAATTATCGTAATTGAAACTGTGCGGGATTCAGTATTATAAATTGGCTCATTTGTTACATAGCCATAAAACATTGTCTGCCCTGTGTCATCACTGCCCGCAAGTATTCTGATTTTAGATAAGAATATTATTTTATCAGTTCCAAAGTAGCCGTCGGTCTTTCCAAGTTTCCATTGGTTTTTGTCATTTCTAAAAGTTAAGGTACAATTTGAAAACGCCCACACACCGTATGATTCCCAGTCTAATTTTGTTTTAACATTTGTAATTGAAACTAAATCATCGGTAATATCCACTTCGGTATCGTAAGAATAGGACGCACCGCCCCATGCCCGAACAGCCAAATAAATCTTTTTATAATAAGCGGGAGCAGAGTACTCTAAAGCCTTTTCAAGTGTTTGATTTTCTATCATTTATCTTTCCGTTAAATCCAAGCTCATTAAAAATAACTGTGTCTTGCGGTCAAAGACTTCGGACGGCATAGAGGTTAAAGCATATTCGTAAATCTCTTTAGCGTCATAATCCTCATAGAAAATAATAGTAAAAAAATCATTAGCGTCTATTGCGGTGTAAACTAAATCCCTGTCGGTCTTGCTCAAATTGGCAATACTTAATATGCCTGATTTCTTTGCAAATTCTTTCCACCTTACTATGCTCCCTGAATTTACATAATAACTGCCCTGTTTTGAATAATCCTTGCGTTCAAAAGATGTAAGAGCGTCCATGTCAAAAATACTATTGCATACTTTTAATTCGCCTAATCTAGGCAAATTGTCGCAATCATAAAACTGTAATTGTACACCGTCGCCAATTATTGGAACTGACGATGAAAACACATAATCTAGGTCTGTTGTGCCGACTGGAATTTTGCCAGCGTAAGTCCACGCACCGTCTTTGCGGTATTTAAAAGCTATAGACTTCGCACCTGTCTGCATATTATTTAATATAATCCTGTTAAAATCTCTCTCAACAGAATTACCTAAATTGTCATAGAATAGTATATTCATTGTTAATGCTAAATTTTCGCTTACCCATTGCGTGCTTCTTTTTTGGTCATACATATATACTTTATCAGTTTCAGATACTCCGATATTACAATTCGCATTTATCCAATTCTCTCCTAACAATTCCATTGCTTGCGGTAAACTCATAATGATACCTCATCACTTCTTTTTTGACCTACTTTATAACTTACCTTTGCCTGCTCAACCGCCCATGTAGTTCCACGCTTTGTAGCTTCCGCCAATTGCTCTGCTATTTTCTGAACATCCATTGAGCTGTTTATTCCGCCTGTGATATTAATATTCGGACTAACTGATATGTTTGCTCCTGCTCCTGCAAAACTAGGCTGTAGCGTTGAAGGAGCTTTGTTAGATTTGATACTGTCAACTACTGATTTTGGCAATACATATTCGCCAGCGTGTAAATTTGCAAGCATATCTTTGTCAATGAAACCCCCCTTTGCTTTGGAGGGAACACCGCCACCACCTGCTAAAAAACTACCAACTCTTCCCGAGCCCGGTAAAAACATATCCATAATCCCAAAAATAACCATCTTCGCCATCATCTTAGAAATCATATCTAAAAAAGCTTTCAATATTGATTTCCAAACTCCATTAACAAGTTCCTCAAAATCTAAAAATCCTTTGCCTGCCGTGTCAAAGAAATATTTAAAACTTTCAGTAGCATAATTACTTGCTCCCTCTGCGGTGTCTCTGAAAAATAAACCCCAAGCTGATATACTTCCTTCTGATTCTTTAGCGGCTTCTGTAACTTCATCAAACGATTCCCGCATTGCTTTTACAGATTCAGCCCTTTCTAATGTCGGGTCAGGAAGATTAAAACCCAATGAAAGGGATGGCGGTAAAAGTGGTAATCTATCTTCTTTGTCCGCTGGTTTTACACCTGTCACTGTTATTTTTCCAGTCGGGGAGGGTTTAGACGCTGTATCTCTTAGGTTAATCAAATCTCTTAACCCACTTATGTTTTTTCTAATAGCGTCTGCTTGCAACTCTTCGCTTTTGGTTAATTTTTTAACACTATTTTCATAGACCTCAGTTCCATTCGGCAATGTTTTAAAAATCTTTTCTGTTTGATATAAAAGGTCTAATTGATTTTCCCAAAATGACATTTGACTTTTTAAAGCGTCCTCTGTTTCTTTAGAAACTGTAAGAAATGGAGCAAGACTTTTCATAATACTATTTATAACACTTAAATAATCCTTTAAAATACTCAATATTATTTTTAATGCAGGTGAAAGGAAATTTCCAATTTCTACTGCTAAATCTTTTATAACTCCAAGAGTTTCCTTCAATTGTTGTTTAAGCTCTTTTTGTCTCCGTTTGTATGCGGCGGTAGATTTCCCCGTCCTATCGGTAATAATATTTAACTTTTCTTTTGCTTTGGTAGAGTTTACTAACAGGGTATTCATGCCTCTTAAAGCCCTGCTTTCAGTAAATATTTGAGCTTTCTCTTTGCCAGTTAAATCTAGGAATTGGTCTAGAAATGGAATTAAGCCTTCGGTTGCAAGTTTGTTAAAATCTATTTCATGCCCAAGCTCTTTGGCTGTTGCCGCCATTGTTTCAGAGTCTCTTTGCAATGAAACTAGAATTGAAAGTAATTGAGTGGCCGAACGCTGAGAGCCTTCGCCTGATAATGATAATGTGGCAAATGCCGCCCCTAAATCATTTATCCCCACGCCCGCTGATTTGCCGGTAGATGCAAACATACCTATTGCGTTTGAAACTTGCTCTACAGTTAAGCGTCCGCCTTCCTGCACGGCAAATAGAAAGTCTGCGGCGTCCGTCGCGTCTTTTAATTCTCCCTTGAAAGTTTGTAAAACCGTTATCAATGCAGAAGTAGCAAAGTTTGTAGAGGTAAAACCGCCGACGGCTAACTTTGAGGCGGCTCTTATTATGTCTAAAGATTCTGACGCATCCATGCCTGCTGATACTAAATCAAATAAACCTGCGGCCAAATCGCCAGTAGCCTGTCCTGTTTCAACCGATAGCCGCCTTATCTCTTCGGTAAACTGTGGCAATAGTTGAGATTCCATATTGCCTAACAAAGACCCGACCTTTGACATTTGCTCTTCAAAATCAGCAGTAACAGAAATTAAAGAACGGATACCTCTAATCGCTTGATAAATACCAAAGCCAGCTATTAAAGTTTTAGCCATTGATTTTAAGGCATTGGTTGTGCTGTTAGCCTTAGTACCAACACCCTTTAAACCCCTAGCGGCGGTATCAGCCCCTTTTTTAACTTTCTTTAAACCTTTGGAAACATTATCAGTTCCGCCATTGACTTTTTTAAAAGCATTGACAGCATTATCAGTTCCTTTTTTATCAAAGTTTGAAACTATATTTACATAATGTTTTTCATCGCCCGCCATAATGCCTTCCTTTCTTGATAACTTTTATACCCATCTTGTTTATTTCTAAATCAGTAGCCTCTTTCTTTTCACTCTTGCCACCGCCGAAGATAGCCGATATTAAATCCATTTTCTCCTTTTCAATAGCCATAACCCTTTTGATTGTCCACTCCAGCCAATCAGGAGTTTTGTTAAGTATATCCTCAAAAGAATACTGTGGAAATGTAGACGCTATCTTACCTATGGCAAAAGCTAACTGGTCTACCTCATTATCTATTTTTTTAGATTCAACTTTGCCATCTGAAAATTTGAGAATATCTTTTTAAAATCATTGACCTCTAAAAGAGTTGTCGCTAAATCTGAAATATCGGTTATTGGTATTGAGATAAAATCATCATCTGAAAAATCGCTACCAAGGATAATACTCAATGCTTCTTTTAGCAATCCTTTCTCTTCAACCTTCGCAAAGATTATCCAAAACAAATCGCTGTCTTTTGTTTCAGGTTTAATCTCTGCTTGAATTTCAGATATATTATTTTTAAGCAAGCCCATTAATTTAAAAAGCTGTCCTATCGTAATACTTTTTACATCGTATTCCTTGCCATTAAGTTTTACTTTTGATTTCTTAACATCTAAAGCATTTATTGTATCTTCCATTTTATTATTCTCCTTTTTTATAGGGGGAGGCTAAAGGAGTAGACCTCCCCCCATACCTATATATATAATTACGCCGCAACATCAAACTGTTCTATTTTAGTTGCCGCCATAGCGTTTCCGTTTTGGTCTTTAACGCCAGTAGTTACAATTGCCTGTAATGTATCTTCTCCTGTCCAGTTATCAGTAGGTGTGAATGTGATAGTCTTTGCAGATGTATCGTAAGCTATTGAGCCTGCAACCAATACCGTTGACGCCGGCGTTGTGGTATTCATTATCAATACCGTATCACCGTAAATAATGGTATTTGCGTCCATTAAATTGGTTTCGGTAAATGTCCATAGTACCGTTGTCTTTGCGTCCTTTGCTACCTCGCCTCCGTCGGCAGGAGTAGTAAGCACAACAGTTGGGGGTGTGGTATCTGCTCCCGAATCCACCACTGTTGCGAATTGCTGTTCAGCAGTTTTGGTAGTATCAACTATAACCTCAAATTCCATATCAGCCACAGTCTCATTTTCACGACCATAACTATGCGTGCTTGCTCCAGTCGGCTTGCATTTATGGAAAGTAAATTTACGGGTAATTCCATCACCGCCGTTTACATTAACATAAACAGTCCGATAAGTGTTAGAGGTTTTTCCGCCGATATTCAAAGTATTTCCACCCGATACTGCTGAGGTAGGATAACCAAAAGCTATGGCAAGATTTTCAAGGCTAACTTCTGCCGCAGTGATTCTAATCTTCATAGTCTCATCAATGGTATGTTTTTTTATAATACCTATGACCTGATCAACCCGCACATCTTTGGATTCCTCGCCGTGTTCAATTTCTAAACTTCCTGATAAATAGCCCAAAGCAACAGCATCGCCTTCCACTGCTCCATACGCACCGACTTTAATGCTATTGCTGGCTACTAAACCAAATGCTATTTTACTTAATGTTCCCATTATTCTTTTCTCCTGTATTTGAAATTGAAGTTTACAGAACGACTATAAACTCCTAGTTCATCTTGGTAGTCATCCGCACCACCAGACGAACCGCAAAAAAAGATTCGGAATGTGTCGGATGATATTTCTATTTGGTCTTGCTTTGAAAGCAAAACAATTAACCTATCGGCAATAATTCCTGCCGATTTATAAGTGCTTGCCATGCAATCAAAAGTCATACTACATTCATTTACAACTATCCCCTGAAAACTAACGCTATTGGTATAATAGGCGATATAAGGCAATGTTTCATTTTCAGGAACATAATTCGGGTACATTTTAGCATTGCTTGCCGTTGACCCTAGCAAAGTATCTAAATCTGAATCTGCTTTTAAATATGCAATTACATCTAAATCAATCATAACCCCGTCCTGTGAATCGCCTCAATTATAGACTTCCTAACTCTAAGCAACCAATCCTTAACCGTTCTGCTCAACCACGGTCTACCGCCCTTCTGCGGCGATTTCTTTTCTAAAGCTTCGGCATAGTCAACTGGTTTCCCGCCTGTACGAATTGAACCAAATATCATTAGAATGGTACTGCCAATTATTGAAACCTTAGAGCCTATGCTATTCATGAGTTCGCCTGATTGCAAAAAGGGATACTGTCCTATGCCAGAATGCGTTACACGGCGTTTCCCTTTAACCTTTGCACCTCTACCGCCCTTGCTCAATTTCCTTTTTAAATCTAACTCCATAGCACCGCCAGTCTTAACCATTGCAACCCTTACATTGCTTAAAACCTTATCAGGGAATTTCTTAAATTTAGCCTCAAGCTGTTTGACAGAGGGAGTTCCTTTTATGGTAACTTTAATCATTGCCGATTTATCTCTAACCAAATACAGGTATATCGGTTAGGATTGCCTCCCATATTCCAAGCCCCTAAAATTCTGTAATTTTCACTATTAAAAACTATGCGCTGAGTTTCAGATAAAATGTTACGATATAGGATATAGCATTTATGTGTAGCGTCTTTAAATTTAATATTGTCCACTATCTTTTCACTACCCGATAAATCACTAAATCTACACGCTAGCGTCGCTGTGTCCGCCCAAGATTCAATCTGCTGATTAGTATCAGAATCATGAGTGATAGTCTTAGTCTGAACCTTACAGCTTGAAATTAATAGACTGTTATAACTCATCCGAGTATGCTCACTCTTTTATAATTATCTAAAAGCATTTTAATCTTTGGACTAATACCGTCCGCTGATTGTAAATAGGCAACAGAATAATCCCCCAGAGTTTCCGATTTTATATTGGGATTAGTATTTTGATATAGGTCTGCAATCCACATTTTACAAACAAGTTTTAAGGAATCATTTACGCTTGCGGTATCAGCAAATAAGCCAGCCACATAATCCACATCAATATTCTGCTCGCCACTAGACCACCCGCCTGAATATTTAACAAGCCCAGCTTGCTTATCCACCGTGTAATAGGTACTTGATACCTCTGTACCGCCCACCTCAATTAAAGTAACTGAGGATATGGGATAGTGCCTTAATTGCAGATATTCGCATATCCCATCGCCGTCGTGTAACTCTTCGGTAATGGTACGCACAACGCCGTACCCGCCTATATAGTTTTCAACAGCAAATGAAACTGAATCAATTAAATCTTCCAGTTTAGTGTCATAGTCTGTGCCTGAAATTCCTAGATAAACTTTTAAATCAGCCAAAGTTACAAGTGCATAATCTGAAATTGCCATATTAATCTCCTCTTAATCTTTTCAAGAAAGCTCACCCGAAGATGAGCTTATCCAAAATAGACTAATTTATTTATAGTCTAGGTTTGCGTATGCCGCCGATGTATCACTCTTTCTAAAGCAAATGTCTTCAACAATTTGCCTAGAAGCACTATTGCCTAAATAATCAAATGACATTTGCGTATCGCTAGACATATAAATTATCTTCCATAGCGTCACTGTGGTTGTGGAACCGCAAAGCTCATAAATACTGATTAAGTTAGAAGCTGTGCTTACGCTCAACTGTAACAGTTCAACATCTATTAACCCGTCAATATCCGCTTCCATTGTAGCCACTTCTGTAATCGGGTATGTGGATATTGTAACCGGAGCTGAAGTCAAATCTCCCGCAACAGCAACAACCCCAAACATTGCAACAAAGCCAAAAGCAAGCAGTAAGGATTTAAGCCCTTTTGCTATACCTTTTTTATCTGAAACAACGCCCACCTTTTCTATGTAGTTCTTGAATTTCACAGCGTCCGCAACATCAAACTGAGCAACATCGCCAACACTGTAATTCGCAAACACTTTTTTAATTCTGTATTTTTCCATTTCTTTTCACCTCTATTAAAGTTTTAAACTATTTGAAAAACAAATAGCCAAAGGCACTAGGTACTGATACATCTATTGAAAGTGCCTGAGCAAATCTCAACCAAGTTTCGTCATTTAGGAACGCAGAAGTAGAACCATCATAAGCGTCTTGTGAAACTTTGACCGCTAATCCTTCACGAGGTGAAACAAGGAGATATTTATCGAACCTTCCGAAGATGGCACAAGTCTCATCGCCTCCTGGTCCAAAAGTTGCGGGTATCTGAGAACTTATCTCATAGGGAATATTCCAAATTGTAGCAGGAACATTCCCAGCAGGAGGAGACCAAATCGCATTTCCCTGATTATCTTTTAATTGGATTAGTTTTTTTAATCCTAGTCTTGAAAGTATCAGTTTTCCACCTTGAGCATAGGACGCTGAAAGTGAAAATAGCAGATTTGAAATGTCATCAAAGACAACTGTAGAACCTGTCATGGTTGTTACATTTGTGCCTGAGGCATAAACAATACCGTTGAAGGGGTCACCACTAGCAACTCTTCCAACTAACGCAACCCTTTCAATTTCAAGAGCCATCGCTTCTGCCACAAGCTCACTTAGAAATGCAGTTAAGTTAATAGCCGAATCTCTTAGAATCTCATCGGTACATTTGATAATTGCGGCAAGAACTTTAGCAACCTGCTCAACTTGCCCGAAAGTAGGAT
>Ga0222697_1000179_pt1 | contig 31863 bp, 34 predicted proteins | sample AntAcemetage1402_FD_179835 | JGI IMG/M metagenome (GOLD analysis project Ga0222697, IMG submission 179835) | Saline water microbial communities from Ace Lake, Antarctica - #1402 | ecosystem: Environmental > Aquatic > Non-marine Saline and Alkaline > Saline | place: Antarctica: Ace Lake... | reverse complement strand
TATTATCGTGGGTTAATGGAGTAAACTGCGCAATAGGTTTATCATCATCAGTCGTTGTCCACTGCACAATAGGTGCAGTTGCTACTGCAGTACCGCCGTGCATCGCGAATAATGCAAAACCTTCGCCTCCATGTGGTACTGTTGCTGTTCCGATACCAATTTTCGCAAACTGCACAGTAGAAGTAGTAGCGATGTCTTGAGGAAGTGAAAAGGTAGGATTCCCAGCAACGCCGCTACCGTTTGTAACAGTAACCTGGTTTGCTGTTCCTGTCAGAGTCCTACCAACGAAAGTATCGGCGGCGGTCTGTGTCAGGATACCGTCTGTGTTGTATGCCGCCAGAGCTGTTAAAGTTGCATCTGTGCCTTGATATGTTCCGGTAGTAGGCGTTAGGTCGATTGCTTGGTCTGGCATGGTGATAGCATAAGAGTTTCCGGTAGTAAGACCTGACAAATCCCACGTTACTATCTTCGTACCATCGGCAGTATTCTCAAGGTGGAACGTGCCGTCTTTAGCAGTGTCATCGAGAGTCCCAAGGGCTGACTGAACACTGGTGTCTGCGGCTGATAGCCAACCGTCGAAGTTTGCTACCGTCGTCGTTACTAACGATGCTGAGTTTGTTGATGCCGACGCTGTCGATGTTCCAAGAATACTACGGGCTACGATAACTTCTACGATAGTCGAAGAGCTTTCTTCATAGATAACATAGCCAAGCTGGCATATCTCAAGAGCATAAAGTTCATTGGTAAAAGTAACCATTCCAGCCGTAATCGCCGCTCTCGCTTGAGCAAGGTTGTTATATTGAGCAGTATTAGGTATCGCATAGTAGGTAGCAGTCGCGGCATTAAGATTATCTTTAGAAACTCCACAACGCCATATACCAAATTTATTGCCGGTGAGTGCTGTCATTGTACCAGCAGAATTATACTCGCTAGGAAAGTGTGTGCTGATAGAATCGCGAACCCACTTGCCTGTGCCATCAGTAAACATAAACGAAAAATCTACCGCAGCAGCACCACTGTCAGCAACCGTTGTACTTAGCCCATGGTCGTGAAGGACATCAGCACCGATAATCTGTATATCGTCTGTTGCAGCCACAGCCATTACAGCACCAGAGCCTTCAAGAACAACATGTATAGTATCATGATTATAGTTTGAAATATTGGTAGGAAAATCGTATGGGTGGTTCTCTTTGACGACGATGACATTAGAAGTTCCATCGTTATCGCAAAGAACTTCAAAGAGGACGATGTAATCTTGAAAGAGAGTATCGGGGCGAGTATTGGTAGAGCCTATCGTACCAGCACTGTCCATGTATACCCAGTAGGTATCGCCCTTAGTAAGCGCACCTGTATCTTGACCTCCTACCCATGCAACCAGCCTGCTCTTTACATAACCAGTACCAGCACGCTCTACTGTAAGCGTTGTGCCAGCTACAGAATAGTAGACACCAGCACCGCCCCAGGAAATGAATCCTGTAAGAGTACTGTCAGCCATGAGGGCATTAAGAGAAGAGGCGACAACGGTTTTAGCGTTATTAAGGCCTTCTTTAATTTGTGTGTCTGTACCATATTGACAAACACCAGTTTGTGTTGTCGAGGCGTTATCACCGGCTACAGTTATTGTAGTTCCAGCGTGTGTAACGCCCATACCATTACCGCTTATAATGGAAATAGCGTTAGTAGCTATCGTCAAAGCACCAGTGTCAGTTGTGATTAACATTAAGACTGTATCTTTAAGGACTACATTGCCAGTAGTAACGTCGAAGTCGGTAAGTTGAAAGGTGGCCGTACCCTTCTGAGTATCGGAAGCATTAGCGATAGTACCCGTAACATTATTAGTAGCGCCTGCAAAGGTAAGACCTTGTGCAGTAGTTCCGATAATATTTAAGGCACCAGTAGCATCTGGTACGGCATTTCCAGCGTCAGTACCAAAGATGGCACCAGAGGCTTGAAATAATTTCACCCAAGATGTAGTGAAGATATAAACAGTATCTACATCTTCTACTTCACTAAAAAACCCTTCGTCAGGAGATCGTGATACCCATGTTGCTCCATCAAATTCACAAATATCATCAAAAGAAGCCCCGTCCCAATCAGCATGAACAACACCACCACCGCCATCTGTTATGATATAACGATCAAGTAAAACTTCTGTAGGAGGGGCGTTATTGCCATCCGCAATAGAGAGGACGCTATCTTGGGCATCACCTACGGTATTGGCACCCAGTTTCAACCATAAAGCAATACCATCGGTCTTGTCGGACAATAACCATGATTCCTTTAGAACACTATTAACCCACACCGTAGGTACAACATAAGAGTTGTCGGTGGTCATAGGAGCGCGAGCGAATGTCACATACGTCACTCCAGCAATTGCTACAGAAAGAAGCCCCCATGTAGCGCCGTCGTAGATATAGAAGTCTGAGGAAGCAACATCATAGATTATACGTCCTTGCGTAGGGGTATAAACTATCCATCCAGTAGCAGCATATATAACGATGTCATCATTAGTAGCGCCAGCAGTAGTCCATCCAGCATCTACTGGAAGAGTCTCATCGAGAATATAGGTATCGCCTGGAGCTGGTCCTACAGGAGGCGCGGTATCGGCAGCATAGAAATCATCGGCTTGCGTTGGCCCTACTGTATACCCTGCTTCTATCCAATGAGCAGCACCACCTTCAACAGATGTAAGAATAAATCCAGCATTGGAATCAGTATTTACCCACAATGTAGGAACCCTATAACTAATATCGGCAGCGGTAGGGTCAGCTGTTTCATAGACGGTTTTTATTCCAACGACATTCAGGTTGTTCTGGAAAGCGTTAACATCATGTTGTGCCATATCTAAGAACCTTTTTTAAAATTATGACCAGGCGTACTGCAAATGTTGATATTTATAAGCAACACCGTCAGAGGTGTAAGCTACATATGCACCACTATTTATATCTACTAGGGTCAACGCATCTTGCAGAGAGAAAGTGTCAGCGTTAAGTCTTGTAATATGATAGACCTTGCTTCCATAACCATCAGATTCCAATTCGTCCATGCCTGTTATAGCTAACATTTCGATAAAATCGCCAGTGACTAAATTATGACCTGCTGACGTTACTACCGCTGGGTTTGCCGCTGTGATAAGCGTAATAACTTTACCTGTAACAGCACTCCATATATGTGAATAGTCATTGATACCCTCAGCTAGGCGCATTCGTACGATATTACCAGAAGCATCGTATGTGTTGTAATAAATCTTCCAGCGAGCTTCATCGTCTCCTGATCCAGGGCGAGCGTATCCTACTATAACGATATTGGCAGTTCCAAACTTTGAGATATTCAGAATATCATCAGTAGCAGTGTGAGGAAGAATAGCACCGTTATTATCAGCTAATTGTGTTGGTCTATTAGATGTTGTCAAAATAACCTCCTATCGGATAACTTTTTATTGACAGAAACGCTATGTTTTTGCGTTAACATTACTCTATCAAACCTAGAAACAAAAGGAAATATTTTATGTCTGAACATGAAGAAAAAACTGAAGCTCTTCAAGAGGCTGTTCAGGAAGATGCGAAAGTTATCGAAGAAAAAATTGAAGAAATCGCCATCGATGCGGCTGCAAAAGCCGAGATTCAAAGAGTTAAGGAACTCGAAGAAAAATGCCAAGGTCTTGAAGCTATGGTAACCAAACTCAAAACTGAAATTCCTAATATTACTCAAATCGGACGGCCCATTCATCTTAATCTTATTAATAAAGGGGTGCTTTACCAGCTTATTATTCCAGAAGGTGGCCTAAATAATATAAATCAATTTGCCGAGGTTCACTCAATAATTTCTAAATTCGGAGCGGTGATATCTCTAATGGAGACTAATGCTAATGAAAGCATCGCAAAAGCTCAGGCTGATGCCGAGGCTAAAGCAGAATAACCAATATAGCAAAAGAGCCGCGAGTTTTCCCGCGGCTCTTTTTTTATATGCAATAGGTATGTAAACCATTAAGCATTATGCTATCGGAATAAACATCATGTAGACCATTGCATCATCTGTGTTAACACTATTCAGACAACGTAAAGAAGCGTTAGCTGCAAGTGTTGATCTAGCATCGTCGATATTAGGAAAGTCCGTAATATCAGTGTCCGTCCCACTATAAGCAACAGCAGCACAGATAACATTAGCTCCGTCATCTATTGTTACCGTTCCAGTATTTGCAGCATTTTCTTCGACCCATGCTTTAATAAGACGAGCTTTCTGTGGAAAATTCGCATCATAAAGAGAAGTAGTCAAGTTGTTGCTGATATCCTTTTTGATAATGAAAGGAATAGCCATACCTAAAGCAGTAGTAGCAGCGGCATCTTCTAGTTCCGCTCCGTTTACGTTAGTGATAGCATTACCAGAACCATTAGCATCTATACTTTTCTCAGTCAGTGTATCGGTCGTATCTCGACCAATAACAGTATGAGCGGCATCTTGGAAAGTGATACTGCGTGCAACAGTTTGAGCAAAAATAAAGGTTGTTTGCGTCGCCGCTGTAGCACCTGAAAGCTCAACGCCGAAAGTCTTAGTCAAACCAGCATCGTCTCCGAATACACAAGTGGAATCAGAGAAAATCTTATTGGTAAAAGTTTCCGTTCCTGCCAAAGTAGCAAGCGTTCCTGTTGTTGGGAATGTTACGGCAGTGTTGTTGCTTAAAGTATAACCAAACGTGAAGGCTCCAATCCCAGTAAACGAACCTAGCGTGGTAATAGTTCCTCCAAGAGCGATATCGCCCCCTAGAGTGATAGCACGATTAGTATCAACAACGTTCCAAGAGATAATCTTATTACCTGTAAGAACTTCGGCAGTATCTTGCTCTAAGTCAAAAGCAGCACCAGAAGAACGGATGCTAAATCCTGTAAGACTATCAGCAGCGCCTCCATTAATATCTGGAGCAGTCAAAGTCTTGTTAACAAGAGTCTGTGCCAAAGTAGTAAACGCGAACGTATCAGCAACCGACGCTACGTCAGGAATCGTAAGTGCCGCAGTACCAACGGTTTGCGTTGTGAATGACAAAGTGGCATCATTTCCCCCAGCATCATTCAATACGCAGTTGTTAGCTATTGTTGTTGCACTTGACAGAGTGGGAGTCCCCCAGTTGTTAGCCGCCCCTATCCCACCAGAAAGTAAAGACTCTCCTGCAACACCAACACCAAGAATTACCCAATTCGTACCGTCAAATTGAACGATAGTTCCCTGTGCTTCACTTGTTAGAGTAAAGTCAGTTACAGTGGTAGCTCCGAGGTTCGTAATGGCAACGTCACCACTAACGGCAACGGATGTTATGTCAGAGCCATCGCCGATAAGGATATACTTATCTGTTTTAGCAGCAAGTCTTCCCCACGAAGCGGCATTGCGACGAAGAATGTCACCTTGTGCTTCGGAAGCAATAGTAAGGTCAGATACAGACATTACGCCAGCATTTGTCATAGAACCATCACCACTCATTAGGTGGTTATCCCATGAGTTAACGCCATCCCACAGAAGAATCTCTGCATCGGCAGGGGCAGTGATGTTTGTGTCGGAAGCAGCGGCAATTGTTGTGATACCAGTAGTGAAAGCACCCCAAGCAGCAGCATTGTAAAGAAGGTATCCGTTGGTATCTTCGTCGAAGACTACCATACCATCAGTAGGTACCGTTGGAACCCATGCGGCATCGTGATATTCATAAATGTATGTGTCTGTCCATCCACCGCCGGTAGCGTTACAAAGATAACGATTGCCTTCAGCAGCAACAGCAGCACCGATAGCGGCCTGTGCAAGAACCGACTCTTGAAAGTCATACTGCCTATCCATTTCTAGCCAGTTGGCAACGCCAGCGGGCTTCGACAATAGAATGTACATTTTGCTTAGAGTAGTATTAATCCAGAAGTCACCAAGATCTGGTGCTGAACTTGCAGCAGTTGGACTTGTCGTTGCAGTGAAAATTTCTGGCAATGCTTTATCAATGCCCATATATGATAAAGGGCCTTTACCTTTGTATCCCATCTGATACCTCTATTAATGGTTAAATTTACAAGAAGACTAACTCCCTGATTAGGCACCATATTTGCTATTGCAAGATATTTGTTCAATCAAATACATTATTGATGAAATGAGTTAAAGATAAGGAGCATATATGAAAGATAACGAGCATATCGTCAGATCACTAATAGCACTCACAGACAAGCAAAAAGATTCTCTAGATTTGTTAGCTAGGAATATCTGCCGAAAGAGAAAACCTAGTCATTACAATGACAAAATCACCGCCAGCACATTAATACGGTGCTTAGTCGAGCAGTTCATGGCGCAATGGGAAAACTTGGATATCGAAGATATCTGCACCGAAGAAGAATTGCTTGAGAGACTGTAATCACTCTTTGTCTTCGCGCAGCTCTGATAAGAATTCACGCGCTACTCCTGTCATATCAGCGGCTAGTTGATTTATCTGTATCTTCTTCTCTGAAGCAGTTATCAGAGGATCCATGCGAATATTGTTTATCAACTTGAAGTTCTTAGCAAAAACCTTGCGTATTCTGTTAGACTTATTCTTCTCATAGATCGAGTATTTTTCCTTACCATACGCCTCTCCACGCTTGCGAAGTTCAGTCTTTCCCTTGAAATGCTTATTGATATCTTCGGAGACATCATAGAATTTTCGTATCGATTTTGACTGTGTCCCTGATGTCTCTCTACCTAAAATTGCTTTCAAAACAGGATAATCTGCTAGTTCTTTTTCTGGCCTTATGACTTCTGGGACAATGGCAGCTTTTTCTAAAATAGTATCTGATGCCGATAATAACCATCGTCCAGGCTCTCCTGTCCAAGCAGTAAGCCAATGGTCTATTTCTATAGGAGAAGCAATCTGTGTATCACCGATAAAAGGTATCTTGGAAATACCCTTGCCGATAAGTTTCGCCGTCTCTGTAGTATAGGCTGTTCGCTGCATTTCTGCTGGAAGTCCAATTTGATTTTGAGGTATTAAAGGAGTTCCAAAATATAACCGCTTATTAGAATAGGATTCTAGAGGCGGTTGTGCTATCGCTGGTATATACTGTGGCGCTCCTACGTCATAAAGCGCCCTAAAAGCTTGTTCTAATTCATCAGGGTCTTTCTCGTAAATATATTGAGCAACTCTTTCTGGGATAGTTGCAAAAGCAGCACCTATCTCAAACGGTTTTGGTATCCTCCAATGCTGTATAATCTTAGGCATATAGTCGGGTAAAAAGATGTGCCAGTATGTATTCTTCTCCCAGTCTGGTAATTCTTGATAACGCTCATCATCTTTATTTGCATACCATAACGCAAGACTTGGAAGAGTAAGGTATGTGGCTGCTTTAACGGCAACAGCTGGGGCAGCCTTAATCATCTTGGAAGGGTTGTTTTTCAACTCCCTATAAAATTTATCTATACCTTGTATATGAGCATTGAAGAACGGAATGGCGTTATTAGCGAGTTGCGTCTTTGCGCCCCTCTTGGCGAAATCTAAGGTTATTTCACGAGAATTAAATGCGGCTTCACGAAGTTCATTAGCATTCATTCCTGTCCTAGAAAGACCTTTCCTAAATTCACCAAGACGCGTACTTTTTTCAATAGCTTCGGGGATAGACTCTATTCCCTGAGCTAAACCCTCAAAACTTGTCGCTATATTTAGAGCTTTATTCTTTGTGAGGTTTCTAAGTTTTTTCTGGTTTACATCACGAGACAGTGAACTTACAAAAGCTTGGTCTCCTCCCGCAGCTTTCCATTTATAATACAATTCAGTTTTTCCCATAGAATGGAATAGACCTTTAGCCATATCAAAGAAGGGTATATATCCATATTTGCTATATAATAGTGCTTCCGTTTGGTCTCTAAGGATGTTCTTTAAAATAAACGTAGGGTTAAGTTGTACCGCTGTCAAACGTATAGCACGAGTTGGGTATGATAATATCTTGGACATCAACCCGAATTGCTGTTGGGTCATACCTTGGATAGCTTCTGCGACTTCCTTCGGAACTTCATAAGTACGCTTTACACCATTATCAAAATAGGTGATTTTACCCTTCTCAGATTTCCCAAGTTCCATGATGTCAAGAACATTACGTGCAGTCTCTATGACTGGCTTCTCTGCTTTAAATTCTAACGCTTTGCCAACACCTTTCTTTGCTTCAACAAGGTCTACAAGAGAGCGCGTTACCATGTTTTGTTCTGATGCGCGAATGATAGAGTATGTGTTTTTTATCAGCGATTCTAAGGGGTCTATGATAGGTCTGAAAGAACCGTCTAATCTGTAGAACGGACTTTTAGGTTTCAGGTTTCTTCCTACAAAAGCTTCGCCTTGTTCGATTACACGATTGAAAGGAACGTAATTCTTATACATCTCTTCAAACTTTGTGCGCAATTCAGGAGAAAGAAGACCAGCCCCTTCAGCATAATCGAGAATGTCATTACGGAAGACATCCAATTCGTGTTTAGCTTTAGCAAATTTACCTTTATCTTCGCTAATAATCCTCTGGGCATCTTCGAGTTTAATACCAGTCTCTTTGCCAAATTTGTTCAACTCTATTGCGTGTTCTGCGGCAAGATATCTGCTAAATTCAGCAGTGTCATTGCGGATAGGACGAAGAATATCTTTTAGACCTTTGTTCTTAAATTTAAGAGTTATTGGGTCAAAAGTCTTGTACGTTAGGAATGTCTCAGCCTTACCACTCCATCCACGAGATAGCCGAGCTAACTTATATGGGTTTTGCGATATTGGCAAGTCTTCAGCGTTGAGGTCTTTTACAAGCTTCTCAAGAGGATAAAACTCATCGATAATCTGTGACCTTAGAGACTCTTTTTCTTTATGTGTAACTTTCTGAGTCTCTCCAATAGAAACTTGCTCTTCCACGGTCTTCCTTCTAGCAACAGCTTCTTCAACACGAGGACGAGACTCTGTCTCGATGCGTCCTTTCTCTTTAGACCACTTCTTCAAGATGTCTTGCTTAAGCTTAGAACTCTGTTTCGACTTCTTCTCCGCGGCGATATCATGGGCTTTCTGAATCTTAGCATTACTTTTTTGTAAGCTCGCCTTATATTCTTCAAAGGTCTTCTGCTTCCCCTTTTCAAGCTTCTTATCACGAGCCTCGGCACGCTTGAGAATATCATCTTCTCTCTTCCTAGACTCCTGTTCTACACGAGAAAGTTCTTGCTGACGTATCTTGTCGGCATTCTCTATTGCCTTGTCATTGAGTTGCTTTATCTTCTTCTTTGAATCTTTCTCGATACGCTTTATTTTATTATTGGCTTGCTCATCAATCTTATCTTGTTTAGCTTCAGCACGTTCTTCTTTGGCTTCGCGGGCAGCTTGACGGCTATCTTCAGCCTCTTTCTCAATCCTTTTTACTTTGTCATTGTATCTCTTCTTCTGATTTCTTCGCGTCTCTGCTAACTTCTCTCTAGCCTTTGGAGCTGTAGTATTTTCAAAGCGTTTATCACTGGCTTTCTTTTCCTGGTTGCGTTTCGTCTCTTCTAACTTGAGCTTGGATTTCTCTTGAGAATCTATCAGCTTTTCTTGCTGCTTTAACTTTTCTGCTTCAACTTTCTCAACACGTAACTTCTGCTTTTCGGAAGTATCGTCTATCTTAGAAGCTTCTTTTTCAGCTTCTCTTTCAATCTTGACTGTACTCTTGTCAGCCTTATCTACTTCACGAGACAATTTCTCTTCGATTTTAGTGTTAGCCTTCTCGACATCCTCGACGTATTTCTTTTCGGAAGCATCTATATCTTTATTCAGCTTTTCACTAGATTCTTTTGTTTGGGTATCTTCCTTTTCATAAACCTTTTCGTCTTGACGAAGAGTTTTTCTTATTTCTTCCTTGGATTCTTCAACCTTAACATCACGCTCTTTATCTATCTCTTGAACAGCTTTCTCTTCTTTAGCGGCTTTCTCTTCGACAAGCTTCTTTGCAACGGAACTCTTCTCTTTGACAAGCTCTTTTTCTACTTCTTGGACTATTGAAATTTTATCAATTGCTTTCTCTGGACTTAATCCTTTCTCGATGTTTTTTGAATATTCATTGGTAACATCAACAGGATTCCTACCAGAATCAAGAGCCTTCTGTGCGATACCTTCTACAATTTTACTACTAGCATGAAGACCACCTATCAAGAGAGCATTGGAAATTAAGCCTTTAACAGTAGGTACTTCTCCTGATACTGCAGTCTCGGCAGTAGCAAAAGCAACGTTCTCGGCGACAAACTTCTCAAGTGCACCTGCACCACCACGCGCTACATTGCCACCAGCACCACCAGTAATACCGCCGATAAGCATAGACTTTAGTGCCTTGCCAGAAACTTTATCGCTACGTTCTACAAACTCAGCCCACGTTAAATCACTACCGGTAGCCTTATGCTCAAGATATTCACGATATATTTCTTGTACTAATGTTCTTGCTCCAAAAGCAGAAGCACCGCCGCCAGTGGCAGTACCGATTGTACCGCCTATAATCGCACCAGGAGGGCCACCTATTGCACCACCCATAAGGGCTCCACCTTCACCGCCGACTATACCGCCAGGAATTGCAGCAACGGCAAAGAAAGGAATATCGGTAAATATCGAAACGGCTTCTTCAAATAAGTCTGAAAAGAAGGCAGGGTCTTGTTGCTCACGAGCAACAATCTCTTCTAATGTCATTCCTTGTCCAGCTAAAATCGAAGACGCACTCTTCTTAATGCCAGTAAGGACAGGATCTTTAACTTTAGCAGGAAGAAACGAAAGTGCTTTATCGAGAAATGTTGGAGGTTCTACCGCACCAACAAAATCAGGAATCTTAGGTTCTTCACTTTTTTCTTCTGGTAGTTTCTTGGATTCTGTCGGATGTTCAGAAGTTTTGTCATAATCTTTCTCAACAAGTGAAAAAAAATCAGGCGCTTCCTCTTTCTCGTCGACATCCTCAACTAAAGAAAAAAAGTCTGGCGCTTCCTCTTTCTCGTCGACATCCTCAACTAAAGAAAAAAAGTCTGGAATCGTCATAATTCAAATATCTCTGATAGAATTTTATTTATCTTGGTTTTATCGCCACCAGCTTTTTGCTTTGCATCTTTGTAAATTTGCATATGCTCTTGATTTTTAGGGTCGAACTTGATCTTTTCCTGCTGCTGAGGTTGTTCTTGGGGAGCATCTTTTATATTAGGTTTCTCTGAAAATACATCTACATATTCTTGGAAAGCATCGGAAACAAGTTCTTTACCAGCAGTAATATTTTTTGAATTGGAAGCCTGCTCCTTACGAAGCTTTTGTATTGATTTCCTAGCTGATTTCTCATCTCGAATAATACCACCCCTTATTCCTTCCTGAATGTCTTTGACAGCGCGGTTATATTCTGTATTCATAGAGTCTTTCTGAAGACGCAATTCCTTGTTTATCTTCATAGGAGTATTTTCCGCCTGAGCCTTTTGTATGAACTTACCTTTCTCCATCAAAGTATTGAAATTTGTAGAATCTCTAAGTGACTGAGCTTGAGGAGAATCTGGCGGTACATTTAATGAATCAATAAAAAATTCAGCAAGATCAGGTATTTGCTTCTGCTTCATATATTCTTGTGCAGAAGACGTAGCCTGTTGAGGATTACTGCCAGCAAATTGACGCGCTTCTTTATCTGGAACACCCAAAGTTCTCGCAAACTTATAGTTACTCTCGAACTCTTTTCTGCGTTCTTGTGTCTTAGCATAACTATTAGTTAGACTTTCAGTGGCACTAACAACAGCCTTTCCCATGTCTCTAGTAAATGGGTCTTCTGGAATTACGTATGGCACAGTACTCTCCTATTTTCAAACTCTTTTACCAACTTCATAGCCTATTTTTTTACCTGCCGCTCCACCAGCCATAGCGCCTCCAGGACCAACAGCACTTCCTATAACAGCACCAGCAGCGCCAATAGCAGCAGGCCACATGCCAGAACTACCCTGATTTACACCGATATCAAATTGCTTTTGGAAGCCTTGATTTATAAGTGCCGTATAACGATCTAATGCTGACATATTTTGTTCGCCAGGAGCTTTCGAAAGTTGAAGTGCTTGCTGTATAGCCTGATTACGAATCTGCTCTTTTTGTTGTTCGGCACTGAGCATCGTATTTGATTTCTGCGCAGCAAGACCTTTTTCCATATTCGTTGCTGCTCCACCCATAGCTAACTGCGATGCACTGCTCCTAGAACCGCCGACACCAGCATAGCGTTCAGCAATACCTGGAATAGTCTCTTCTTGAAATGACGTTCTAGTAGGATCACCAATATATTGCTCGAAGTTGGATGCAACTTTAGCAGGATCAAATTCTGCCATTTGTTGCTGTACTGCCTCGCCAGCACCTTGATATAAAGAATTTCCCTCTATATCATAACCTAACTTTTTCATCATTTCATCCATCATTCCGCCAGTCTGCTCATTCAATTTTTTTAAATTCTCAGTCTGCTCTTCTGTAAAAACGTCTGTCTTTTCAACGCCTGCTTTACTCTGTCCCATTAAATTCTCCCATTAATAAAACTTCTTCTGTTTTAACCATACCAAACTTCTCATAAAAAGAGGGAGTATCGGTTAAAAAAAATACTTTCGATATGCCCATTTGTACCATATCGTTTCGGATAAGTTTAGATATTTCTTCAACTTTGCCAGTATTTTTCCACTCATCACAAATGCTAATGGTATTTATGAAAATGCTCATATTCATCATGTTGACCTGATACCAAACATATCCCTTAATATCATGATCTTCATCGATTATCGCATATAGAAAATCATTTTTAAAGCGCCAAGCATCCTTTAAATATATGTAAAATTCGTCGGCATTGCCACTAGGAACCTGTTCTATGAGTTCTCTCGGTATTAATCTGGCATCATGTACTTTTATCAATTCCATTATTCATGCCTATCCTGCGGTTGACCTATATAACGTATATGGCCTGTTATGCCACCAATAACACTTTGAGCATTAACGTATGCGCGTGTTGAGCTATGAGTGCCAGACATAAAACAACAATGATAAGAATCTGTTACACCTATAGGAACGCAATATGTATGTTGAGCATTAGCAAAGTCTATGTCACTTGTCATACAACTTCCTGCCCATATATCATTCGTTGACATCCACGTTTTAAGCGGTAATCCCATATACATATAACCAGCAAAATCTGCCCATGACTTCCAGTATACCTGAAACCAATAATCAACCATCTGCGCTTGTCGAAGATACCATCCTTCCTGCTTAGTATATTGCAATGTGCCAGCAGTTCCACTTCCATACATAACAGGTGTGAAGCTTCTGATAACTCCATTGACACTTCGAGCAATATCACGTAGAGCTTTCTCTAACTGTAATTTCTGCTCTTCTGGTTCTGTACTAAGAATGTATTCGCTATCTAATCTCATTGCTTAATTTTCGCTCCTGGCTTCATCCAAAAAATCATACCATGAATTTCTAACTGCTGTAATGGAATATTAGTGTCTGCTTTCTGTGCATCCGATAGATACATTTTCATACGGATAAACTCTCCAGTAGCTACCATGTCAGCAAAAACCCACATTTTATCACCTTCGCCAGTAGAACAGTCGATTGTCGCGGTATAGACAGGTTCGATATCCTCATCAACATAGAGATCTACGGTAAATTGTGCATTTGTCAATTTTGTAACAAAAAAACCAACTTGCTGTAGCAGAACCTCGGAACCCTGCTGTATAAATGGATTCAAACGACCAGTCATAATTTCAAAGTCAATAATGCTTTCAGTACCAAGCCAATCCGTTACATCAACATTAGACTCGTCATCATTGCAATCATAGACATAACCATGAGTTCCTCCAGAAAGAAGAATGGGATATCCCGCTTGCATCGAGCGATCTCCCCACATAACTCCTGCCAGCGATTCTATCGTGTGCCCAGAATAATCCGCGAATGTCTTGTCAGTAGATTCCACCCATGAACCAAAACAAAAACATGGAAGATCATATTTGGAAAAAGCCATGTCTTCATAGTTGTATACCAATACCGCGTTATTAGAAGCTGTGTTAGGTGCTCTAGGATATGCTAACCATATTTGATCTAAACAGTCATTCCTTCCAGCATAACATTTGTCAATATTGTCGATGTCAACATCGTAAATAAAATCAGGAATAATCTTATCAAAATTATCACATGAACTTCCGTTAGTGGCTATAAGACCTTTACCGCCAAGAAACGCCGCTGAACTCACATATTCTATTCCAGAATATGTAGAACTCACATCTTTAAAACCAGCGATCCTGCGCCATGTAAATGGCAAGTTCGGATCACCAATATAATCCAATGCCCAAATGCTATGTTCAAATCCAACAATAGGTATTTCGCCAAAAAAGGAAAAACTAACAATCTCATCATTAGTCGGAGCATCAACATAACCACCCTTGCCAGGAGTATCTCGTCTCCACGCATCAGCATTAAGAGGATTACCAGCCCAAGACCAGGTTGCTCTTTGCGGTTTGTGTTCGCTACCAGCACCCTCTACAACATTAAGCATGACAATTCGTTCTTTATGACTGAAAATTATCAAAGCTGATTTTATTAAATCTGTAGCAACAGCACCATATTTTAAACTCGTATCGTCGGCTATAGGATCACGTATAACAGAGCCGTCATAATAACGAATTCCATTTATAGGAAAAGCACCAGTAGCATCATATACAGTATTATCCGTTATCCATAATTTATCATTATACGGCCATGTCCATACAAGATTCGTGCTATTCCATAGATCATAATTAACACCACCCTGAGCAGTAATATTTTGAAAATATTGATGAGTAGTATCCCATTTGCTCATGCGAGTATCTTGGAATCCTACAAGAAGATTGCTGCCAGTATAACGATCAAATTGATAAACTCCTCTGGTGTCTTCGTCGATTTCGTAGTTGTAATTAATTGTAACAGTGCAAAGTGCCTCTAGCGTTGTGAAACCTGCTGACGTTATAACTCCACTTTCATAATCAATAGTTCCAGCGCCAGCAACATCTCCAATAAAACCACCTTCACCATCATCATAGATAGTATACGGAGTAGCTACGCAACCATTAGATACCGACACACTTCCTGGTATTACAGGCGTATTTACACATGTATGATCGAAATATTGTATAGTGCCGTTAATTATACCTTCCGCAGCAACATATTTTCCAAGTTGACCATAAACACTCTGTCCAGCACGTTTCCGCAATATTCCCCTTCTAAGCATGAAATTACTTAAAATGTTAAAAGCATCCGCTGGAGTTTTCCAGGGATCGGTAGCTAGGTTGAGACCAGAGCGGAAATCGTACACGGCGAACGGCTGAAATGTCATTTATCATACTCCAATTTTTTATTGCTTACATTTAAAAGCACCTGCTCAGTATTACGCTTTAAGCTCTTCAAATCTGTACCATGAGACAGCATGAAATTCTGAGTCTCTTTCTTCAAAACATCAACAGTATTGCGTATCTCTCCAACCAATTGCTTCACACCCATAGTGTTATTGTGGTCATCCATCTGCATGAATAGCGAACGTACTGGAGCGCAATCCTCAATAACAGCAGGTTGATTTTTCTCGGCACATGACCAAATCGTTTCTCTGTAAAAAGGACATACCTTGCCATCTTTATTGTGCTGTTCCCAGAAAATACACTTCTCTTTTAAACACGTCCCTTCCATCTTAACCTCAATTTTTAGTGGCTAAAACACAGACCCTGCCAGCAGGTCTCCACGTAGCACCATCACTATGACCTTCACCATCACCAGTAGAACCTGTAACTGTTAATGCGGTTATTCCTGTAACAATTGAACTACCATTAGTTCTTCGGCTGGCTGTTATATTAGCTAATGTATGTGTATGCGTATGCGCAGGTATCTCTGCTATCGTTAATATATGTTCTGGCACAGTCCAACTTCCTGCTAAAGTTGCACCTGCCGTATACGTACTACCACCCTTAACAGCAATAAGAGTATCTCCAGCATCGCTTACTTCTGTCCACCCAACAGGAGGCGCTGCCATGTAAAATAACATCGGTACAGCATTATAAAGAGGAAATAACTCTGGTATATTAGTGCCAGCAGCTAAACGAGCAGCTCCAAGAACAGCTTCCAATGCAGCATTATTATCTCTGATCTTTCCAGCAGAGACAAGAAAATCTGTTGCTGATGAAGGTTCTAACGGTTCCCATGCCATAATTAACTCTTACTTAAATGTTTAGTCTTTCGTGCATATAATTCCTATCCGTGCTGCTGGCCGAAAGAGCAAACCGTGATTATGCGCCCCGTCACCCCCAGTGCTACTAGTCGCTGTGCCTGTAGTTACACTTGTGACACATGCCCCTCCAGCAGTTCTTCGTCTATTCTCAGGATCATTAGGTTTAGTATACGTATGTGTATGAGCAGGTAACTCAGCAGTAAGAAGAACATGGTCAGGTAATTGCCATGACCCTGCGCCAGCGCCACCAGTAATATATGTAGCCCCACCTTTAATCGATAACAACGTATCTCCTAACGCAGCAACCTCTGTCCATCCAACAGGCGCAGCATCCAAATAAAACCACATTGCCGACGTTCCACCAGTAGGTATATAGTCGGGTATCGCAGTTCCAGCGGCAAGTCTAGCGGTACCACAAACAGCTTCTAACTGTACGTTGTTCTCACGAATATACGCGGCACCCACTGGAACATCAGTTGCGTCTGCTGGTTCAACAACTCTCCAAATAGCCATAATTCACCACCTTAAAATTTGCATAATGGTCTTTTAGAGGAATTCTGAAATACTATCCTTTTCTTTAGATATAGTTTCTCCCTCTCGTACCAACTACGTACTTGTTGTAACCTGTCATCTTCCCCTGTCCCTTCCAGAATATTTACCGACGTACCGTGAGCAATAACAGATCCCCACTCCTCATACTCCCTGCCATTAGCGGTAGGTAGTTGCGTTGGAGTAGAAAATGTAGTAGGACGTATAATACAGGGCATCTTAATGTAATAAGTGTCATCAGGAATCGGTATCGTCCTTATCTGGCCAGAATCTATTAAAAAATCAGTAGGTTCATTCTCATCAGTAGTACTCTTAGGAGGCCATGTCAAATAAAATAAATTGGCATCCATCCATACAGTGCCAGCGTCTCCGATAACATCCGTATCCGCAATATAAACAGTACCATCAAAAGCAACGACAACATCCTGATCTATAGTATATAAATCAGTACTTGCTGCCGTTTCAAATTCATACATATCATGCAATTCATGCGGATTGACTTCTTGTGGGAATTTATAAAAAAAATACTGATTAATCTTATTCCCAAGTTCTTCATCACTCAATTGGTTAATACTACGTTTCATAGTCAAACCGCGAACTTCAGATTTTATTATGTCAAAATCCCATAAATTAGCCATATAAACACCTAATAATTAAACTCTTATGTTGTCCATCTTATGTCCCCATTCAGACTGGTTCGGTATGTCAGTCTTAGGATCAAATTCCTTCTCGAATGTCTCCAGCACCGTCGCTGAACAACGAGGTATAGTGCCGACAACTTTTAATTTAGCTGCACGGTCTCCAGGTTCTCTTACCATCGCTCTGTCAGGATATTTGCGCGTATTGATGTGGTCGGCTATCTCCTTCAAAACAACATACTCTTGTCCATCCTTAAAAGAATAACGAATACATTGCTTCGTGAAACTAAGCATTCCGCCTGGTTCTTCTTGATAGTGAAATTGTATCTTGCACATCTTTACAAGTTTGCCAGCCTTACGTAGAACTTCATTATCCTTCTCTTTAGCAAGTTCAGTCTTGAATTTCTCGAATGCCTGCTTCTCTTCTTCCAGCATTATCTTGTATTCTTCTGTCATCTTTTCTTTTTCAGCCATCAATTCCTGAAGCTTTGTCTCTTCCGCTTCCAAGTCTTTTTTGCTGACTTCTTTTTCTTTGACCATAATATTTACCTCAATTACCTCAATTTAAATAAATCCCCCCACCGAAGTAGGGGGAAATGACTATCGTAAGTCGTTGATTATCATCAACCTACATCACCCAAGTTAACAAATTGATCGTCTTGATAACAAGTGACTTCAATCCATGAATCGTTAGCGCCCATAATTACGGTCCCGAGGGTAACCCCATCGTAACCTTCGTTATCTACTACAAGGTCAAGAGCGTAAGCGTTTCCACCAGAAACATAAGCATCGTATCCCGTCGAATTGACGTTGTCACCCTGCAATGTCTGTAGTGAAAATGTGTCAACGCCGATGATGGTTGCCTTGAAGATGATATTATTCAAGGATGTCATTCCCACGACATCTTTGATTCTTACCTTTACAATATCTCCAGCATCACCAAAACCATGGGCTGTAGCAGTAACAACACAAGGAGAAGCCTGTGTCGCACCCGCAATAGCATCTTGGTTATCGGTAAATGCAGATGCACTGTAAGGAGTGAATCCGTTAGCGTTAGTGATAACACGGTTAGCCGTGTTATCTTCGCATACACCAGTAAGGGCGTAAGCGTCTGTCATCATCTTATTCCAATGATGTTCGACTTTCTTGGTGTCTGTACCAAATTCAGTGTGGTTAAAGACATCAATACGGTCAGATACAAACCCAACGTCTAGGTTGTATGCAGCAGCTCCACTTTGGAGCCAAAAAGTCTTAGAATACATAAGTGCCTCCTATTAAGCAGTGTGGGTGCATAAAAGTTCTGTAACCCAGTTGTCGTTCAAAATCAATGAGCCATATCCCATAGCCTTCCAGCCATGTGTGGCTATCTGCTTCAATGGGTCTGCTGTTCCAGCGGAACCAAAGTCCTGGAACTCTGTAGATACGCTTCCAGCAATATCAACGGTAACGTATGAGTTCTTAGCGATAACAAAAGCACTGTAATAACTAGTAGTAGCATCATAATATCCCAAAGATGAAAGCATCCAACGTACATAGTCAGTAGAACCATATTCAGCAGGATGTAAACCTTTTGGCATCGGATATTCTGATTTCTTCTGAAAACCAGCAATATCAGCAATGTCATCCATCATCGAAACAGAGGACAATGCCCAGAAAGTCTCTGGCAATGGCGCTGTACCAAATTTATTAACACCTTCTTGCATAGCATTGAAAGGTCGTCCGTCGTTCTCCATAAGAGTTTTAACGACTTTGCGGATGTCTTTTCTGCTTAAGTCTGTAGCTACTAAAGCTCCGTACTCGCATGTGTAACTGGAAGCTGTTGCCGCCAATACATCACGGGTTAGGATATCTAAACTACGTCCCATTTGCTCACCAAGAAGTTGTGTGCTTTCATTAAGCACAGGATCTTCTAAAGTGTATGCGCATTTATCGGTAATTTCAACATAATCGCCGTACTGTTTGACCCTTACGGTCTTTCTAACGTTGGTCATCTTCTGACCAGCAGGTGGTGTGCCTTCAGATAAAGCAACGAGCGCAGGATCAAGAGATAAAAACCCCCCAACCTTGAACTGATCGCCAGAATTCTTCGGCATCTTTGCTTTCTTCGAAAATAAGTTATGGATTTCAAAGGGTTCAGCACGGTCAATCATTAGACCTGCATAGTGAACACCAACCGCATAACCCAGATCTGTTGTCTTTGTAACAGCCATAGGAAATACTCCTTATTAACGGCCGCCCTCTCGTATACACTTATCTGACCAAGCTACCCTCTCATCCCTAGTCATATTCTTAAGCTTATTAACCAAGCTAACCGTTCCACCGCTGCCAGCAGAGCTACCAGCTCCAGGTTTACCCATATTTTCAGCCGCCCGCTTTGCATTATCATGTTCCGCATTAACGGCATGATCTCTTATATATTTCGGGCCATCTTTACAAGTTTCATAAGCTGCTTCCATAGCATCAGGATCGCCAGGGTGCTTTAATAAAAAAGTGCGTAACTTCAAAGGCAATGTTTTGCCGTATTCGTTCATTGTTTCTTCATAATCAGGGTGAGAAGATAAAAAACCTATAACCTTAGTCTTTGTCTCAAGAGTTGTCTTCTCCTGAAGCATGTCGTTTCGCAAAGCCTTCTCTCTTTGTCTTTGCTCGGCTATCGTTAAAAAATCCGTCTCATCTCTGCCATCAAAAGGATCAACTTGCTTTTCTTGCGTCTGAGTAAAAGATTGTGTCATCTTCATTATCTCACTACGCAAAGCAGAGTTTTCATCTTTCATATCCTTTAAAGCACCCCTCATACCTCGGAAATCGTTGGCATTAGGATTGGTGGTCTCAGGACTAGCGCCCGTTTCTTCAGCGGCTTCCTGTTGAACAGCGGCGGCCTGTTCCGTTTCGCCCGATGTGTTTTCTTCGTCCATAACGTACCTCAATTAATTGTTACCTCAATAGCACCTCAATAGCACCTCAATAGGTACGTTCCAAAATGGAACCTACCACCTCAGTTATTCGAAATTTCCGAACAACTTAAAACGCCCGATACCCTCTCCCGAAAGAGAGAGCAGGTCGGCATCACCTTTTTATGCGTTAAACCCTAAAGACGCGTAGCTCTCAGGTCTAATGCACTTCATACCATTACCAAGTTTGGAAACACTATCCAAAACAAGGCTTGAGGCGCACCCATCAGGGATAATTAAGCCCCCTCTCTTGGTATATGGTAAATTCCAAACATGTTTGATCTCTTTGGGTGTCCTCTTAACATACAAACAAAGACTCCCAATAACTCCAACAGCCTCTCTCAAATATTCAGCCATCCCTTTTCTAACAGGATAGGCCGCTAAATGCGTACGTACTAAACGCTTCTTAGCTTCTCGCTTAGATATCTTCGTGATATACATCTCATTCCAACCGTTCTTCTCATGGCATTCCTCGACCAATTCCCAAAGTTCATTGCTTAAGAAATCTTCCGCCGCCTCTTGCGCTATATCTCTATTATCGTGTGCCATAATTACCTCTTCCTTGCCTTACAAAGTGACCAAGCGACAATATAATAATGCAGTAATACATAAAAACATTATATTACCACCTACTGAGGTTGCTCTTGCTGAGGTGATGTCTTCGCCCGCATGTCATCAGTTAAACTCATCTCAAGAATACCTTGTTCTTCATCAACCTCTATCATCTGCTTGGAAGCAAACGTTTGTTGCTCTTCTTCCATTCTCTTATTCTCATACATCTCCAAAATGAACCGAGTAGCGTTCTGCACCCTCTCAAGGTCCAGCCCCTGCATCTCTTTCGTAGCTTGTATTTGCTTCAAAACAGCATCAATGCGAGTATCTATTACTCTCGACTGGTTTAGCTTGCTCTCACTGACACGTTCCATGGCCAACGCCTCATCAGCGATACTACGCTTCCTCTGCTGTTCCGCCAGGCTTAGTTTATGGATCACTTCAGCGTTAGCAAGACGCTTCTGCATATCCTCCATCTCAAGAACTTTAGCTTGCTGCTCTTGCTGCTGCTGGCTTTCTTCTTCGTATGCCTGCATCAATTCCGACTTGTTAGCTATCGGCATATTAGAAATAATAAACTTGTCAGGTATAGCAATGCCCCGATCCCTAGCCTGTAATGCCTGAACATACGCAAGGTTGCGGTTAGTGTCCGTTAACATTCCCTCAGCTGTCAGTAAATCAAACTTCTCAACGTCCTCTTGAAAAAACTCTTCTGGTACTTCCTTGCCTGTAATACGTTCAACAAATTCCTTGGTAAAATTGATCTTTATCAACTTAACAATCTTTCGACCTAGTCCCTCTTGCGCGTAATTAAGATTATCTAGGATGTCTTGCAAGGTCTCAACGCTGTTGCTAGCACGCATCTTCGCCAACGTTCCAGAAATCTGAGTGTTGCCAATTTCAGCCGTACCCATGAATTCCTCACTGCCGCCAGCTAACTCCACCAAGTCTTGCTTTAGCTGTTGTGATAGTGCCATTGTACTCTGAGGTACTTCCCTAGCTCTTAACTCCTCAAGGTCTCCCATCTGCGCCGCTTCATCGAGCGTAATCACTACGCCAGGGCCAGTTTGGAAAAGGTCATCGTAGTTCACCACCGAACCATTCTTGACCTTGTAACCACCGTATGGCGCACTATCCAAAATCGTGAACATCTGGCTTCTGCGCTTGTTCTCCTCTCTCTGAGCATCGCGCAGAGTCCTTACTAGGCCTTGAAGCTTCCACTCAAATTCAGCAATGTCAGGATCAAAGTAGCCCGATACCAAAACATGAGGGTACTCACCAAAATCAATACCCCTCTCCTTGCTGCCGTATGGGTCTTTACCGTGGTATAACTCCTCACCTTGCACAAATACAGTCAACTGTACTGTAGGCTCGTAGTAAACAATGAAACTCACCCAAGGGAATTCCATAATGTGTTTCTCAAGATCCCCCTTCGAACCGTTCCACCTCTTAGATTCCCCGCTAATATTGTCAAGTAGCATGTAGCGCTTTCGAGTCTTGCGCTCCCAAAACTCCGTGTAGCAAACAATGTCATCGCCGTCTAAATGATTCGTCCCAGCAAACTCAAACTTATTGTCAACCTTGCCACCCTGTAATTCATCGATAGCTTTAGCCTTCTTCGGTAGTAGTCCCTTGGCATCGTCCTTGCTCATGTAGTCACTAGTAATAACGTAGCGACAATCACTCAAGTCTAGTTCACTGAAATCAGGTGCTAGTAAAAAAGTGTTGTAGCCCCTACGTGCTACCTTGATCTCCCCGTTGATGGGATCTCTACTATAATCCATATAAGGGTGAAGCAAGTTCCAGCCAGGTACTAGCGCACCCTTCTCAAAAGCATCGGAAATCTTCTGGTATATACGACCCTTATTATGCACCCACTTGCTAACATCGTCGTAAAGTTCTGCAATATATTGGTCTTGCGTCTCAGTCGCTTCAATAACCGTTGCCAGTCTGTTCTTACGTTGATGACCGCCTACCCTCTTGACAAACCTACGAGTATAGTTGAAAACAATGGCTTCACGATTGAATTTCTTGAGGTAGCTTTTTTCCTGAGTGCTCCATTGATCGCCAACGAAAAACTTGTAATCCGTATAGGCTTCCTCTAAAAATGTCGCAGTCTCTCCAAGTGCCTCTAAATACGCATCTTCAAAACGCTCTTTATTAGTTTTCTTTTCCATGTACGCCCTAACAAATTGAAATTTTAATCTCTACCATAAACTAGCACACTAACGTTTTTACCTGCCATAAAACCTACTCTTATTCTCAATATCTTCTTTTGTAAGCATATTACCGCGTAAATTATTGCCGTATTTCTTTAACCCCGTAGCCATATATCGAAAACTATCGGCACAGTGTCCAGCAGATTGTTTGGGCTTCGGCATATTGCTAACCAAACCATCAGAGGTAACGTCCTTACGGTAGCCGTCCATCATCTTAATGCCTAACTCGCAAGCCTCTTTATCAAACCAGCAGTTCGGAAGCAATTCACGCACTAGTTCAATGCCATCGTCAACAGGGAGCCGCGGCAATTTCGTAACCTTTACCCCTAGCTTGTTGAGTTTTGTTTTGCGTGATACGCCCGTACTCAATTCGTGCACCTCTACATCATGAGGAAAGAAGTTATGCTCGATGGTGACCTTGTTAATCTCTTGCCATTGCTTAAGCCAGTTAACGTACCTAGCAAGCCCTTCGTTACGGTCTTCCATATAGCCAACGACACGGACAAAGATACCTTGAATTTGCACAATCCATATTGCCGTAGCATCTCCGTAGCCAAGATCCCAAGAAGTGTAGGTGGGAAGGTTTACGTTCACTGGAACCGTTGCAATTTGCCCCTTTGTGCGCAATTCGTTCATAAACTTCTGATAGTAGTAGGCATCGGACGTTACCTCTATGGCCTCCTCATACGTAGAAGGATACTCTTGCTTCATCTTAGAGCCTTGTATACGCTCCTCTGCTGCATACCAACGCTGCTGCGAGTCGTTAAGCGTTATTCCATGCTCAGCCTTAAGGCTTCTGAAATAGTCGCTTATACGTGTCGAGAGGGGGTATTCCTCTTCTAGCGTGTACTCGGGGTTATCGTACCACGGAAAGAAGAAAAACTTGAAGTCCTTGTCCGTGAGAGGTCTGCCGTCACGTTGGATCTCAAGCGCATTCTCGCATAGGTCGGGCATGAGTCCATAGCGACCCTCCATCGTAGATTCAATGAAGATTTGCCCCTTCTCAGCGGCTGGAATAGCACCCGTCTTGACTTCCTCAGCCTTGGCGGGGAATTGCTGGTACATCTTGGCTAATTCGCTGATATGGAGTATTTGCAAGGTGTCAGATCTAACCATTGTATCGGCGGTGATGATAGAGCCGTTATCGAACTCTATGGAAGCAGTAGTTATTCTAGTAGCCTTGGGAACGAAGCCAGCGTCTTTGAGGTATTGCGGGATCTGGTCATAGGGAAACTTGATCTTAGAAGCAAAAATCTTAAGCGCGTCGTTCTCTCTGTGAGCTATGATAGCCGCCTTGTAGTTGTTATTGAATAAACATTCATCAAGGATCTTAAAGACGCATACACCCGTTGTTATGCCGTGCTGACGAGCCTTCGGTATGACGTTGCGCTTGTGACAGTCCCTTAAAAGCCTTGCTTGCGTGATGTTGGGCTGTATAGTAACGACCTTGCCCCACTTGTCCTTGATCTTATATAAGGATAGGATACGTTTATCTTTATCGGCGATGAATTCAGCGATCTCACGTTTTGTTATGTCGGTCATCCCTGAAAGCGCCTATGTTGTTACTTATCTTTTGCAGAGATACAAGCAAAGTTACTTGTCACTAGCGGTATAACCCCAATCACTCGCTACCGTCACCAACGTATTATCGCCGCAAATTCCACATTTTCCAGAATGAAACGTAGCAACGTGACCCTTATTCCAAATTGCACCAGCTTTAATGGCACAATCACTGCAAGCAAGCGAACTTGAACCATTGCCAAGTAGAGGATTCTCCATGGAAGCGCGCAAATATATGTCTTTAAAGGTTACCATGCTATTTCTTGACCTTCTTCTTCTTCGCTAGCTTTTCTTTTGCTTCTTCGACGAATTGCTTGCTTTCGCTCAGTGCTTGTTTTTGCTTGCTTATGTCAGCAGTATCATCGACTTTCTTGCGCTCATCTTTGTACGCCGTGAAGCTTAAATCTTTGTGATTATTGTCGCGGTCATAGAAGCCATGAGTGAATTGCATGGTGCTGGCATTGTATTCGCCTTTATATGCCCCAGACTCCCTTCTCACGCGGATTCTTTCCTTCGCAACCATGAGCGCGTCGCGAAATAATTCGTTTTTATTGCCTAGTTCATACATTACAGCGCGGATATATGGGGGGTTTCGATACAGTCCAAAAGTTTCAAGAACAAGCTCATCGCCAAGGCTCCAATTTATGAGTTCTTCGGCTTCTTTTTCGATGCGTTCGGTTGTCCACTCTTCAGGTCTTCCGCCAAGGTTTTTATTTATTGGTTCTGCTTTCCTGTTTGGTACTGTGCTTTTTTGTAGTAGTTCTTTGCGTTCTGCTTTGCGTTTGATATCCCGTTCTTTTATTGCATCGAGTGAGCCGTAACAACCTTGGCAGTATCCGCCGCCCTTGTGTTTTGATTTGATAGTACCGCACCTCTGACACTTCTTATAGCTACGCGCCCATTGTTTAAGTTTTGCCATGCGTGAACCTGTGTAGTTTTCTTTTTACTTTATGGGTGTGAGGAGTAGCTTTCAAGTTATTTATTCGTCAAGGGATTATTTTTATTAGTGTTGTTTGGTTTAACGCTTGCGTGGAAATACGCATTATATTAATGTGATGGTATTGACAAGCACAAAAAAGATAGGAGCTTTAGAGAGTGGCGAGAAGCGAATGTTTCAATATTTATTAACATCAATGTTTAATGTCATCCCTGAAAGCGATGCTATATGTCAACTACCCACGACTAAAGTCATGGGTAGTTGACAAAGATAAATCAAAAAGGGGAACCCGCCCCGCCTTGGTTCTCGATCAGTAAAATCAACGATCTGATTAAAAAGTTCTAAGAAGGCGAGTTATTTGAGCGTTAAACATCTGGAATGTAGTTTGTAATAAACACTTCTTTTCCTTTGTATCTTCCGCTTCTAAATCCATCTTTTAGCTTTTTTCCGCTTTTTTGGTCATCTGTTCGGCTAATTGTGTAATTCCATTCTTTATCTAACATGCTGGTGCACCATTTGTACAAAGATCTTACCTCATCACAATTGTCATAAGTTATTAAAAATTTTAGGCGGTGTGCGTTTTTTTTAAGAACTTCTGCTAGTCTATAATGATCGTTTTTTACAAAAGAGCAGGTGTAAAATTTATCTTGATCAGCATTATAATAAGGGGGATCTATAAAAAGGAAGGCGTCGTCTTGGATTGAATCAATAACATTTTCGAAATCATTATCTGAAAGATAGGCCCCTTGTAATTTTTCAGAAACAGTGCGTAGGTGCGGTGGCCAGTTTTCAGGGCGCATTGAATATTTTTCACCATAACCCCAATAGCAATTTTGGTGTTCCATTATTCCTGAGAAAGATGTCCTGTTAAGATAATACCACCTCATTGCTTGCTCTAATTTATTTTCAGGGGAAAAAACATTTTTATAATGGGAGTGGAGTTCCTTAGTAGCGGGTATACCATCAAGCAGAGTAATAAGATCTTCAACACGGTCTCTAATTTGAATGTAGCAATTAATAACGTCGGAGTCTTTATCGTTTAAAATGCTGTTTTTTGAAGAATCTTTGGCAAAAAATATAGACCCCCCTCCAACAAAGGGTTCACAATAGGTTTGATGACTTGGAATACATTCTAAAATTAATTTTCTGGCATAGAATTTTCCACCAGCATAACGAAAAGGGGAGTTCTTTTTCCCAGATTTCGGTTTTGAAAGAGTTGCCATTTTAGCAGATCCATATGTTAAATTTTGTGTTATAAGAGACACCGGTCCGGTGTCTTTTTGGTGTTACACACGGAAAAACGGTGGAATTACGAAACGGCGCGAGGAGTTAATTTTTCTTTAATAATATCAATAGCTCTTTGCGCCATTTCTCTACATGTTGCTATTGGGTGAATGGTGATAATTGCTTGTCGTTGTGTGTCACCGTCTTTCCATCTAACGCGGGCGATGACTTCGTCTTTGTGTTCTGAGACGAAGATTTTGGCTTTAAACGTGGATCCGTCTTCTTGCCAGTAGTGGGTTACGTCTTCTTTGTTTAGCATCCTGTTTCTTTCCAGGTGAGAATAATTTCAGTTCTTGGTTTTTCCGCGTAGATTTTTTGAGCTTTAAGGCTGTATATCTGCGAATCGTCGACATATGCGAGATCGTTTAGCACATCTAAAGAAAACTTTATATAATTATCAATGTCAGGCCGCTTTACATGCTTGATATCACCGTTGAGCATGGCGGCGCGTTTCTTTTTAGAAGATGATTTGGGTATTGGTAAGAAATATATAATATTAATTTCCAATGGACAATCTAACTTTTCCGTAATTTGTTCTACGGCTTGGAGTTTTGCCCAATTCTTACGATCCTTTGCAGCGTCATACGTTCCCCAACGAGTAACGCGAGCGCGAGGTTGAGCTGTTGGTTTGGTCTCAAGAATTATCTTCCGTACTGGCATAAGCTTCCCCGACTTGGTAAACGGAATCAAAAACGGAATCGGTGCCTTTCATCTCGAAAATGTCTTTGTGCTTGAAGTTCCAAGTCTCGACCCAAGCTTTTATAGGGATATCGAGAGATCCGAAAGCCCAATTTATGGAACCATCAAGATTTTTGTATTTAACGCCAGCGGCGAGGAGTGTGAGTTTAATTTCTGCTATTGAGATAGGGTATTGTTTCATGCGAAGACCTCACCTTTCTGAGCGGCGTATTTTTCGACAGCTTCTTTTGCTGAGGTGCAGAATTTATTTTGAGCTTCGCGATCGAATACGATAATTTTTGACCATTTTTCTTCATCGCGTCTTTTATATGTTGGAAGCACGATAAACCATCCGCCCGACTTGCCTTTGATGATTGCGAGATTATTGATAACCATGTGCCATTCTGGGATTGAGATACCGAATGTGGCTATAACTGATCCTTGTTGCTGGCTTTTATTGTAGTAGGTTACGTTCATACACCTCTATTTCTTGTTTTAAGGGGTCTTTACTGGGTTATATTTGTTATTATGACAAACTACACCCCTAAACATTACAACGGCTTTACGGTATGTTTCTGTGAATCTAACAGCATATTGGTATATTCTTTGAATCTCTTGGCGGAGGCCTTTTCTGACTCGAAGGTTTCGTACTCGTTCTCGCCATCTTCGCCCACAAAGAATTCAAATTTAATCTGCTTGGCGCATTGGTATATAACTGAAACTCTGTCGAGATTGATTAGATCGCCATCGTTAGTTAGAATCCAAGTCATGACTTATCCTTGATACATATTTTATTGAGAGTTTGCGGAAGAGCTTGCCGTCCTTTTGGAGTTTAATTAGCGAGACGCGAGCGCGGAGAGCTGCGCGTTGATTTCCGCGAGAGGCTTTAAGCAGGTCTTTCTTTATGTTATCGATGTCGGTGATAATACTTCGTGTTAAGAAGACGAAATCTTTAAAGCTTGGAGATTCTGACTGCGAGATACTCATGTAACACCTATAGTAAAATTTACATTAATACCATATTATGTTGACGAGGTAAGAGTGTCAAGAACAAAATTCATCTGGATACCCTTTCTCTTTTGCGGCACACCTTACACTTCGAAGACAATCCACAAAGGATATTCTTGGAGCGGAAGAAGTATTCTGCGGTAGCTGGCTTTTCTTTGTGGCAAGTAGAGCATTTTTTAATCTCGGCAAGAACATCGTTATGCTCATCGAGTTCAAAGGAGACTTCAACTAGCGGCTCGATCTCTTCGTATTTGCATCCAAGGGCTATGATTATCTCTAGCTTTTCACAAATGATCTTGTCTTTGGTTTGTCGTAGCTCCCGATAGCGTTCATCGTAGGCTTTTTTTACTTTCTCGATTGAGCGTAAAGCTCTGACTATCTTTTGGTTACTCACTAAATCTCCTGCAATTTTTTTTTCATGAAATTATCTCTAGCGATTGATTTACTGATATTTTTGTCGATTTCCAAGCACTCTGGATTCAAGCAAAACCAAGAGTAGAGGTCCTGTTTTTCGTGAAAAACATGACCGTGAACCCCACCACACCGAAGGCACTTTATGTCGGGGACGTCTCTGGGGGGAGAGAGTTTGACATATGCGCCTTCGTGGGTGAGATAATTAATTTTCATTTTAGGACACTAATTCTCCAAGAAGCTCTTGGTCTAACAAATGGTATTGCTTCGTATTTTTAGCGAAGCTAATAATAGCTTTGTCAATCAAATTTTCAAGATATCCTATAGTAGAATATCTTCCTTTGGGATCTCTAAATTCGATATGAAGTTCTTTTGTATTGATACCATGTTTTTCATTATTTCGTAATGGCATTGTTAATTTTTCACATATATCTCTTCTGTTCACGATTTTTTTCATATCATAATTTTTTTTTGTGAGCTCTGTCTCTTCTTTGCTAATTGTCGGTACTGCTTTGGTTTTTATCAGAATCGTAAAGTATCCTCCTACAGGGTATATTTCAATTTCTTTAGACCTTTGGATAAATCTAAGACATGCGTTATTCCACTCTTCTTCAGTTAAGTCTACCCCTCTATTTGCTAAACATTCTCTTTCATCATTATCCATTTCAATGGCAGAAAAATTCTTATTAGCAATTCTGTGTCTCACCAGCTCTTTATATTCTTTTGGAGATAGCCTCTCTCTAGCTTTCTTTTTTTCTTGCTCTTCTCCATGTAAAAGAGAAGAAGAAATCCCCTCTTCTTCTTCTTCTTTCTCTTCTCCTTTAGTCTTCTTAAGAGTTGGTCTTCTTATGTCGGATATGTTTTCCGACTGGCTGGTTTTCGGGACGTCCGGAAAACCTACCTTTCCTAAGAATTTTTTGAATACTTCTTCGCTTACAGGATTTTCAAACCAGTACCAGTCATGTCCGCTAAATGAGTTGATATTTTTTCTAGGTACTGTATGTAGATGCCCAAGGTTTTTAAGCTCTTTCACTGCTTGGTCAACTGTATATTCACCTTCTTTAAAAGACTTGGCAATCTTTTCTTTTACAAAATTCCAACTATCAGAATGTGATAATCCTATACAAAGAAGTTTAAAAGCTTTGCAGCTTAACTCTGGGCTTCTGATTAAATTGTTTTTAATTATGGTAAAATCTTTATTAGAGCGGTGTGTGTAACTATTATTAGAATCTTTGTCTATCATCCCATCCCCCCCTCATTTCTACGAATTATCATGGCGTCCCCTCCACGGTTAATTTTGTTCTTTAGTTTCTCCAAAATTTTGTATGATTCCTCTTGGACACTAGACCTATCATACTTTTTTGCAAAGCCCCAAAGTTCAATTTTTACAAAAAAAAACCCCGCCGCAGCGAGGTATGATCTTAAAATATTGAGAGTGTAGTAGTTAGATTCTTTCTTCTACGAACAGCATTTTGATTTTAACTGTTGGGATATACGTGAGAGCCCCGTTGAGATATTTTATGCAGAGACACTCATTTTTATCGAACCTCTTCTGGATGTCGTAATCCATACTTCCTTCGAACTTGTATTCCGTGTCGTCAATCAACATGACTTTGATCTTGTATATCTTGAATTTCATTTACAGAAACCTTACCTTTTGTTAACAATAGAATCAGATTAATTAAAGTCTTTCCTGGATTGCGCTTTCCGCACAAAACCTGTGAAAAGTGTGTTGGGTGGACACCCAGAATTTTACCGAACGTATTATGTTTCACTTTGTACTTCGCCAGATATTCTCGTAATTGCATAGCGACCTCCTGTTGTCAACATCTTAAGCTAATGCACATTTATTAACCATATGAAAACTTTGTGTTGACCTTATTCTTAGCATGAAGTATAGTTAGGGCAAAAGAAAGGAAAACAACGGGAAGCACAATGTGCACCGTAAAAGGAGACAAGATGGAAAAAGAATGCTACGACTTTAAAACACCAGCAGACGCCCTGTTTGCGCTGTTCGAGGAGCTATACGACTCTGAGTCATCTATTAATGATGAGCGCATAGATGGTGCCTCATATTGGCTGTGTAAGCATTTCGGGCTAAACACTGACCAGCTAGCTTTCGGTCTTTGCGTAGAACACAAAAGAGCGAGATTTTCTGACAATTTGAAAGAATGTTTTTTCCAACTTACAAAAGACAAAGGAGCTAAAAATGTGTGAAGAACAAAACTGCATCTCAATAGAGAAAAATCAGTCCGATGACGTTGGCAAGCTCTTTGAAGCACTAGCAAAAGCACAGGGACAGCTAAAGAAAGCTAAAGAGAACAGCAAGAACCCGTTCTTCAAAAGCACCTATGCAAATCTTGAGTCTGTTTGGGACGCTGCTCGATCAGCATTGAGTCAGAACAATCTATCTATAGTACAAGCCCCAAAAATTGGAGCTAACGGAGAATGGATCCTTAAAACGATACTTGGCCACAGCTCCGGGCAGTTTATCTGCAGTGAGTTTCCAATCATTATGAACAAAAGAGACATCCAGGGTTTCGGAAGTGCGATCACGTACGCAAAAAGGTATTCTCTTTCAGCTATGGTAGGAGTATCACCTGGCAATGACGATGACGATGGTAATGCAGCTGTTAAACGTGATGACAACAGTTTCATTACAGCAGAGCAGGTCAAGCAGATACACAGCCTTTTAAGTGGCAACGAAGAACTTCTTGATCAAGTTGTCAACGGCTTCGGATCTCTCGAAAAGATACCGTCAAAAGAATTCGACAGAGTTATCAAAAAGATCAAAACGATTAAGGAGAAAAAGTCAACTACCCACGACTAAAGTCATGGGCTTGTAGCTAGTCAGGAGACCGCTAC
>Ga0222697_1000176_pt1 | contig 32022 bp, 63 predicted proteins | sample AntAcemetage1402_FD_179835 | JGI IMG/M metagenome (GOLD analysis project Ga0222697, IMG submission 179835) | Saline water microbial communities from Ace Lake, Antarctica - #1402 | ecosystem: Environmental > Aquatic > Non-marine Saline and Alkaline > Saline | place: Antarctica: Ace Lake... | reverse complement strand
AAGAACTATACAATAAGGGCATGACATATAAAGCCATAGGCAAGAAGGCACATAGACACTACGTAACTATTGTGCGATATAGAAGAATGGATATTTCTAGACCTGATGACAGGGTTTTGAGAGATTTAAGGAGGGCACTTAAAAAGGCACAGGAAATGGAGATATGGTAATGAGGATAATATTGCTCAAAGTAATAGTCGGTATATTTGCCTTAAATTTATTAATAGTGGTGTTTATGTATTTTAAATATGGGGGGAGATAATTATGGGGTATTTATTATTATGGCTTATATTCTTTGGAGTGCCAGCGTGTTTGATTGTTAGTGAACTAATAAAAATGAGGAGAAAATAATGTATAAGTTTAGAGAGTTTTATATCAGAGACCAGATGATGGATGCTATTAGAAACTACATTGACAAGCAAATACATCCCGGAAGTTTCTTGACTGGCGTTATCTGTAATGACCTAAAAATGGCTGTTATGTGTGCAGATGACGAGAACATAAAGAACATACCAGCATTTACATCATATTTCTATAATGAAGCTCCATCTAATTGTTGGGGCTCTATGGATATTATGAATAATTGGCTTAAATATGGACTTAAAATTAACCATAAGGAGACCAAATAATGTTTATGACATGGGCTGAATTTGCAGTAGGGCTGGGGCTTTTGTTGGTATCTGGCAGGCTAGTAACAAAGAAACATTATGGGCTTGCTGTTGTGGCTTTTGGGTTGTTTCTAATAGTTATTAATTACTAGGAGGATGAGATGAATTTACCATGTATAACTTGTAAGTATAGGAAAGAAACAACACAGGCACATAGAATATTTGTGGGTTGTAAGAATAAAGCTAGAAAGAAAAAACATTTTATAGAAGATAGTTTTTGTTATTGGCATACATGCACTGGTTATGTAAAAGACGATAAAATAAAGGAGACCAAATAATGCCAAACAAATACGAAAAGGTTGCAGAAGCAGGCAAAATAATACCTAATATATTTGCAAACATATCCGCAGGAATAGAAGCAGGTAAAAAGCCAGCAGATAAAGCGATTGAGGGTTGTAATCAGGGCTCGATTTTAAAAATTGTAAGTGAGGGGATTCACATAGCCAATTCTTCTTCAGACGGATATATTGATAAAATTAAGAAAGATAATGCTACTCTAAAAAAATCGTTATCTAAGGCCGGAGAATTGATAGAGGAATTAAAGAGAGAGAATAAATTACAAAAGGCGCAATTAAGGAAATTCGGACAGGTGTTCGATAATTGCGGCGGCAAAGAAGTGGACGCAGAATTTAACGATAAAGAGTTTAATGATTATGTCAATAAAAAGAAAGGAGAAATAGACCATGATAGTGATTCCAATAACTAAGAAGAAAGCCGAAGAACAGGGATTTGTACCAATAACGGACCCGTTTCCGAAGAAAGAATGGCATCTACTTGAGGATTCTATTGAGCAATTAGGGAATCTGGCGTATAGAGTAGTAAAAGATGATAGAGGATTGGTGCTGTATCGGTTAGAGAGTGAAGTTGAAAAATTATATGAGGGGGAGTGATGATGAGAGAGATTAAGTTTAGGGCGTGGGATAAAAGAAAGAATGAGTTTTTATCTTGGGAGCAAATAAAAAGGAATACATCAATGAATTTATTTGGAGGATATTTTGAATTATTTAATAGAAATGAATTTATCCCTATGCAATATACAGGGCTAAAAGATTGTAAAGGTAATGAGATTTATGAAGGGGATATTATTAAATGCACAGTAACAGATAATTCAGCAGATTATTTACAAATAGAGGCAGGGGACAAACATTCCGTTTTGCGAATTATATCAATTCCCGAACTATATCAAGAAGGATTGTCTGATGATGGTGAAATAATCGGCAACATCCATGAAAATAAAGAATTACTAAAACAACAATAACAAAAGGAGAATGAGATGGGAAAAAAACCACTAGACGCACTATTCAAAGACACAGACAAAGTCGTTAATAAGTTCTTTGCAGACATAGACAGCATAAGTAAAAAGAAACTTGACCCATACATAAAGACGCTTGTAGATAAGATTAAGGTGTTGGAGAGCTTGGTTGAGGAATTGAAAGCGGAGAAATTTCAGCTAGTAGAAGATGAGTTTAAAGCAATTGATATGTTTAGGGAGTTAAAAGCTATATGCACAAAGGATCAGTTGGCTAGGTTAGCGTATGTAATGAAACGTATAAAGGAGGAGGAGAAATAATGCAAAGAAAAAAAGATTGGTTTAGACAAGCAAAAAAACTAGACAAACAAAGAACCAAAGAAATAAATAATGAGATAGCAATAGAAAGAGGTAATGAGGTAGAGATCAATAATAACAAAAAGGGGGCATTATGATCTGTATAGACATTGAGACTTGTCCGATAAAAATATCGGAAATTCCGAAAGAGAACAAAGAATACTTAATAAAGAAAAGCGAAAACAAGCGGTCAGGCAAGATAATAGATGGCGAGAAATATGGTCAAGGCGCAATAGGGAAATTTGAACTATCAAAGATACTCTGTTGTTGCGTTAAGAAAGACGATGAGGAAGAGATTGAGGCTTATTATGGGGATAATGAACAAGTATTAATTTATGATGTATTTGAGAGATTAGTTCATCAAGACCATATCATAACATTCAACGGAAATAGCTTTGACCTTAAATTATTAAAGTTGCGAGGGGTTATCAATGGACTACACACAACAATGCCTTTTAACATAAAGCAGTGGAGTGAGCATTACATAGACGTTAGATATCAGCTAACAGATAAGTTTGGAGTGGGAGACCTAAAGTATTGGGCAAGGGTTTTCGGCATTGAGCCACCAAAATGGGATGAGGGTATGGACAAAAGCGATTTATCACAGTATCCCATAGAGCAAGTAGTCAAAGCGTGCAAATCTGATGTTCAATGTACTTATGAATTATATAACAAACTTAATAACGCAATGAAAAAGGGGGAATAAGAAATGTTAAAAGATTATAGTAGTACATGGGCAGAAACTAAGCGTAGGAGAACCAAAGAGGCTGTAACTATGGAACGTAAAGCAATGCTGGCAATCGCAAGACTTGAAAGGTTGCACAGCGAAGTAATGAAAACATTTCCAAAAGAAATATCCGCTACTATTTTTATGATGGATAATGGATATGATTATATAACTGCTATTATCGACCTACCCAACGATGCTCCGGCTAAAGATACTGTTATGGCTAGGAGTTACCTTTCAAAACGCTATCATAAAGCAGATAGGGATTTCGATGTTAGTGATGGAACTTTTACTTGGTCTGGAATAGCAGAAAGAAAAGACAGAGAGGGGTGGTATCAAGAAAAGGTCAAGATAGCAAATACCGACCCCGGAAAATGCAAGATAACTAAGTATGAAGAAACAGTAACTAGATTTAAAACCGATTGCAAATAGAGGAGAGAAAGCATGAAAATCGCAGAAATAAAACAAGCTGAAGCAGGACTGAAGGGATTCACAGTAACGGGTAAGGTAGTTGCGGTATATGAGGGCAAAACAATATCTGGCAATAAGAATGGCAAGGATTATAGCTTTGTGTCTACATCAATAAAGCTAGAAGACGACACGGGAGATATTTATGTTCAGTTCATAGATAAAGACGCAGAATTACAGAAAGCAAAAGATAAAACAATTACTTGTATATCTTGTAGTATAAATGAATATCAAAATAAACAAGGAGCTACTCAACGCAGTTTAAGGGCAAATGAATTTTCTTCAGAGATAACTATTGCTGACCCTGCACACCCAGAATTACCAAAGACAACGATTGTCAAAGAGGAATCCACACAAGCGGAACTAGAAAATCCAAAGAAAGCATCAATGGCAAAGAAAGAAGAATCTGATATTTGGGCTGAAAAAGACCTGCGCATTGCTAGAGAGAATAGTAACCTACATGCCACAACACTTATCTGTAAGTATTTTAAAGGTTCACTAGATGAAGCCATCGCAGAAGTAATTAAAACATCAAATATCCTTGTATCTTCTGTATATCAAGGATTAGATTTTCCCATAAAAGATCCAGACAATTCAAGAACACCCACACAAGAAGTAATATTTAAAGACATAAAAGAAAAGTCAGATAAAATTGTTGAGGGATATAAACAACAAGAAAAGGTTAAAATATCAGGCGCACCCGGAGTTGGTAGTGAGCAGGAAGTGGGAGAGGATTTGGTATGAAGAAACCAAAATACATTGCAAAACCATTTCCAGAGCATGTTAAACTTGCCGTCATGGATGCACAGCATGGAAAGTGTGCCGAAAGAGATTGTTACGGTAAAATAGTGGATTTTCATCATTGCAAGCCAAATTCAAAAATTAATAATAAGCTCTATCCTTTGTTTATACCATCTATTTTTAATTGCAAGGGTTGTTGTCGTTGGCATCACGAACATTACGCACAATGGAACATTACAGACGCTTTATGTAGTGCTTTTGAAGAATGGTTAGAAAGATTTATGACAGACATGCCGTTTTCAGGTATAATATATGAAAAAATAGAGAGGGGGTAATATGAGCGTAAACTTAGTTGCAAGAAAAGGAAAAATAGAGATAACTTTCGGCAGGTCATATCATTACAAGGGAAATAATGGCGAAAATATAAATAACATTGATTTTGATGTAGAAATAGAGGATATAGAAAGCAAGAAAGGTAAGTACGTAGAGAGAATTAAGGGACTTGCGAAGTATAATCCAAAAGATATAGAAGATATGTATAAGGTTGAGGAGGATATAGACGGGATAATTGAGAACCTATTGGATGAGGAGAAAAGATTAGGTAGTCTTATAATATTGAAAGAACTAAGGGAAGAAGGATTTTCCTTTAGAGAGGAATAAAAATGAATATAGACCAATTAGCAGACGAAAATAGCAGACTAAGAACGGAGTTATTAAACAAAGATAAGTCAACGAATAGGCCAAGTGAAGCTATGTTACGGTCTATGTTGGGTGAGTTAAAGACTAAGGTTGCAGTATCGAGGGTTTATGGAGTGGATGAGGGCAGTATTAGACGGTGGTGTAAGTTTTATGGAATAGTAGATATAAAAGAAGATGTGAGGAGTTTTATCAAAGCACTAAGATATGAAAAATACGATATAAAAACCAAACTCAAAGCAAATCCAACAGGAGAGACACTTATTATATCGTTGGGAGATTGGCACGCAGGTAAAGAAATAAAAGATGAGAAAGGCAAGACAATATTTAATGAGGAAATATTAAAACATAGAATACTAGACAAGTTATTTCCAGAGATATTAAGCCTATTAGATAATCGCATTAAAAAAGCAACTAAGATAACAGAGGTGGTTATACTTCTTATAGGCGATATGGCAGATGGCTCTAATATCTATCCAACACAGCAATATAATCAATACATTGCACCACCAAGACAGGTTGTATTGTGTCAGGGATTGATTATGGCTCTTGTAGAAAGTTTGGTTGATAGAGGACTTCCCGTTGCTATTTATGCTGTTCGTGGCAATCATGGGCGAGGACTTAAATTAGAAAGCCCAGAGAATAATTGGGATACTATGTTGTATTTATGGCTAAGACATGCAGTTCTATCGTTCCCAAATGTTACGCTAGATTTTTCTGATTTAGATTATATGAATTTCAAGATAAGGGGTTGGAATTATCATATAAGACATATTGCGCCTGAACAGGATGATACGGCAGCAGGTAGAGCTAAGTTCTTAGGTTGGGAGAATATACATAGCTTTAATGTGATTGTGTATGGTCATTATCATCATTTTGGTATTACAGACTTCTATGGTGCGAGAAGATTGAGGAATGGTTGTGTAACTGGTTGGGATGATTTGTCGGAGAAAATGGCTAAGACGGCAGACCCTGTTCAGTTGATTCACGGATGTAGTAATAGGCGAGCTTTGTCTTTCGTGTATCCGGTTGATCTCAAGGGAGCGGAGTAAATGTACACACTTATGCACAAGTATATACAATGTAGACACAAACATTACACTACAAAATATAAACTAAAGGTTAGAATAAACCTAGTGTTTAGTTCACAAAATAGTGAACAATGTAATAATGTGAACATAATGTATCTGTGTGGTTACATACTACGGATAAAACTACAGTTAAACTACGGATAAAGGAGGAGATATGAGAGGATATATAAAAGAAGAACACACTAATAAAAAATGCACAGTTTGTGGCAAGAATGGGCTACTAAAAAATAGGAAGTGTACACAATGCCATGAGGTTGTTGTATTTAAGATATTTAAGAGATGGTTTATGGGTTTCGTAGAACAAGAAAGACATAGAAATATGAGCCAAGAAGAGTTTGATAATGATAAATTACTAGGAGGTGGAAAATGAATAGCGAAGAATATACCACGGGAAAATGTGTGGTTTGCGGTAAGGATAGCCCATTAAAATATGGTAAGTGTCCTGATTGTCAAGATAGCACTGATTTGCCTAAAGCGTTTAAGGAGATATTTGGTATGAATGACAGGGGAGAAAAGAAATGAAGTGTCCAAAATGCGGAAGTAAGGATTTAATGAGTCAGGAATACTCATGGGATAGTAAAGAACATTATGATGGTATAAGTGAATATCATTGCACTATATGTGGTGCTAGAATAGGTAGATGGACAGGAAATATTCTGAAAGACGGAGAATTAGAGCCTCGTTATGGGATAATAAAATGATTAACCAACAACAATGGTATCTATATGGCTTGTTTGGTAAACACATGTTTGCAATGATTAACATAGGAGAACAAAATGAGAAAGCTAATAAGAGTAAAATGTACAGGCTGTGATAAATGGTGGTGGAGTGGAAGCAGATTCCTCCGTAGATGTCCAGCTTGCAAGAAAATACATATTTATGATCCAGTAATATATAGCTATAATTATCCGTATAATAAAGAAATGATAAAATACGGTACATGGGAGAATAAACAATGGTAACAACCATAACTAAAGATTATCCACATCATATAACGTGCGATATAATACCACAACAGCCTGAATTAGGCACTAAGTGTCATAGGTGTGGGGATCTGTATCATGCCGGAGGATAGACACTCTAAAATCGGGTCATTACACAATATAAATGATGAGATATTAGAAAGGATTTGACAATGAATATTATGTGTGATATACATATGAGTATGGTAAAGATTATAGAGTTTAATAAAAGGCTTCTCCAGCGACAGATACCTCCAGAAATGGATAGCTCTGTCAATTTCTCCCGCAATCGGGAAATCTTTACCAGCTGGGGAAGCTTTACTTTTGGGAGGTAGATTATGAGATTAGATGATATTGGTTTTTATACGCTATCAGATAATAGAGCAAAAACAAGCTCTAGTAGTAGTAATTTAATGCGTTGTGAGATTATACTTACAGATAGATGTAATTTAAAATGCCCTTATTGTAGGGGACTTAAAAAAGAATTACAGGGAGAAATGTCACTGCCTTATGCTCAATATGTTTTAGGATTATGGATAGATAATGGATTGCAAAATGTAAGATTTAGTGGTGGAGAGCCTTCTATATATCCATTTTTAAAACAACTAATAAAAGGTTGCAGAAATTCAAATGTTAAAAGAATTGCTATATCTACAAATGGAACACAATCACTTGATTTTTATAAAGAGCTTGTTGATTTAGGAATAAATGATTTTTCTTTATCTTTAGATGGAGGTTGTTGTAGTGTAAGCAATAAAATGACCGGCGGAATAAACACTTTTGATAGAGTTTCTAAAAATATTGAGTACCTATCTTGGTACACTTATGTAACAGTGGGTATGGTTTTTACGGAAACTAATGTAAAGAAAGCTATTGAAGCGGTTAAATATGTAGATAGCTTAAACCCTTCAGATATAAGGGTAATATCAGCGGCGCAGTATAATGAGGCGTTAGAATCGCTAATTAAACTACCTGAAGATATTTTAAATAGACACCCTATCCTTAAATATAGAGTTAATAATTTTAAAAAGAAAAGGAATGTTAGGGGTATTAAAAAATCCGATACCAATAAATGTTATTTAGTTAGAGATGATGTTGCTGTTGCTGGAAAACATCACTTTCCATGTATAATATATATGAGAGAGGGTGGATCGCCTATTGGAGAAATGGGAGAAAATTTTAGACAAGAAAGAGAAGATTGGTTCAAAAAACACAATACTCATAAAGATAAAATATGTGTAAAAAACTGTTTAGATGTTTGTGTAGACTATAATAATAAGGTCGAAGAATTTAATAATGGATAATAAAATCAAAGAGGGTGCTTTTCAAATAGCAAGGCAATTATTTAATAGCCAGCTTTGGCTTGAAAAGCCGTCATCATGGAAAATAATTTGGATATATATATTAGGCAAAGTAAACCATGATAATAATAAGCATTTTAATAGAGGTGAGGGATTCTTTAACTTCACTCAAGAACTAAAGCAAATAGGTCGAGATATAAGTTATGACCAGATAAGGCACTCAATGACATACTTTAAGAAAAGTGGAATGTTGAGCACAACCAAAAGCACAAGAGGAATTACTGTTAAAGTGTTGAAATATAACAAGTTCCAAACACTAGATAATTACAAAAGCACAACAGAAAGCACAATGAAAGCACAATCAAAGCACAATGAAAGCACAACTATAAACAAGAATGTAAAGAATGTAAAGAAACTATATAGTCAAACTTCTAAAGAAGTCCGACTTTCTAATTTATTATTTAACTTAATACAAAAAAGAAAGGCTAACTTTAAACATCCAGACATACAGAAATGGGCTTTACATATAGACAGGCTTTTGCATATAGACAAGAGAACTCCGCAGGAGATTGAAAAGGTTATTCGTTGGTGTCAAGAGGATGACTTCTGGTGCGTGAATATACTTTCTACGGATAAATTACGCAAACAAATAGATAGCCTAGAAATAAAAATGAATAACAAGCCCAGCAATAGCCAGAAAGAACAGAGACCTGATTACCTTGATAACCGAATAACTTAAAGGAGATAGGATATGAGAACTAGAATAAGACAAGCATTAAAATACCTAATGGGTAAATACGGAAACACAGAAAAAGACGGTACTAAATTTTTAAGAATTGACGAAGATGATTTATTTGAGGGAGATGGTGGTGTTTCCTTAGACACGGCGGTTGATGAAATAGAGTGGGAAATAAATCGTAAAAAATACGAAAAGGAGTAAGTGCTATGAAATTAGAAAAACAGATTTGTAGTTTAGAACACGCAAAGAAGCTTAAAGAGCTGGGAGTAAAACAGGAAAGTGAGTGGATTTGGGCTATTATGAATATAGGAGCAGGTCAATCAGCATATATATATAATACCGTAGGTGATAAGGGCTATTACAGAGATGTAGAATATTCAGCCTACACAGTAGCAGAACTTGGAGAACTTTTGCTAGAAAACGTATTAAATAAAAACTGTTCCATTTATTTAGATATGTCTAAAATAGATAATGATTGGTATATAAATTATCGTGCTGGTTGCATCAGAGCAGATATTAGCATGGTTGGAGTAACGGAAGCAGATGCAAGAGCTTTAATGCTAATTTACTTACTAAGAAATAAATTAATAAAAGGATAGTTAGAAATGAATAGAGGGCTTGGAATAAGCGATGGGTTAGAAAGGGAAAATGGTGGGAAGCTTAGGAAAAGCCCTCTACGTTATAAGGATAAAATATGACACCAAAAATGTTACCACAAAACCTAGACGCAGAGATAAGTGTACTCGGCTCAATGCTCTTAGACAAGATAGCCCTACATAAGAGCAGAAACCTTTTACGCAAGCAGGATTTTTACCTAGAGCAGAACAGTATAATATTTGAGGCTATATTACAGCTTGATGATAATAACATAGAGCCAGATATTATAACGCTTAGTGAGAAATTGACAGGTAAAGTTGGCGCACATATTATATCAGGGCTTATATCAGACACAGCAACAAGTGCAAATATTGAACATTATATACAGATTGTTAAAGATAAAGCGGTTGCTAGGGATGTTATTGTACTGCAAACAAGAACACTTGACCTAGCATATAAAACAGATGATATATTCGGATTATTGGGTAAGATAAGAGAGAGTAGTAGTGAGTTGTTACAGAAAGGGATTACAAATGAGGCTTGGGATTTAGGCAAGGAATCGGTTAAGGTATTAGAGAGAATAAGTGAAAAAAATGGTAAACCAGCAGAGTTTCCAACAGGGCTTATGATGTTAGATAGAATTATTAGAATTAAGCGAGGGGATGTAATGACCATTGGCGCAGAGAGTAGTTTTGGTAAAAGTTCCCTTGCTCTTAATATAGCCATGAACCAAAATAAAAAGGTGTTATATTGTAGTACAGAATTAAGCAAAGAGGAAATAATAGAACGTATGATTTCAATGGTTGGTAAGATAAACTCAAATAAAATCACATTGGGAAATTTAAATAATATTGATTGGCAAAGCGCAACAAGTACTATTCCAATATTACAAAAGAAAGATATAACCATAATTGATGTTTCTAATTTAAGACAGGTGCAAGAGGGCATTATAAAATACTCTCCAGACATGGTTGTTATAGACTATTTACAGCAATTACAAGCACAAGATACAATAGGTAAAAGCAAAGCGGCGATTATTGGAGAACTAAGCAGACAGGTAAAGCAAATAGCAAGAGAGAACAAAGTACCTACTATACTTTTATCACAGTTGAGTAGAGTGGGAGAGCCTAAAGAGCCAACATTATCGAGATTTAAGGAATCTGGCGATATAGAAAATAACAGCCAAATTTGTGTTATGATCTGGTGGAAGTGGAAATCAGATAATAGCGTAGATAAGAATATATCAAAGCTAATTGTCGGGAAGAATTTTAATGGGGCTACGGGATATTGTGAAGTTAAATGGCAACCTGAATACTTCAAATATTCAAACCTAGAGGATAATAATGTACCAGATTATGAAACATAGGAGGGTGTTATGAAGAAAGAATTAAAATACCAAGTTGTTACATCAATGAAGCTAAGCAACAAAATACATGAGTTGGGAGTAATTTTTCCAAGTAGGTTTTATAGAGAATGTACCACTTCAGAAGATGTGCAAATGTGGGATGAACCTGATTATTGTCCTGATAATGTTAATTGTTTTACAGCAGACGAACTAGCAGAAAAACTAATTTACTTAATAGAGAAAAAGCAACTAGAGGCAGAATATATATGAATAATTACACAACATATCACAACACACAACTAATCAAATATAATATAATTGATGTGTACGCAGAACACTTGCGTTACACAGTACAAGACAAAACAGAAGAGGAGAAGATATGTGCTTTGGGTGTGTTTGTTGGTAAGATAAGATTGATTAAGGATTTAGCTGTATTGACTAGAATTAGTAAAAAATATAGGAGAAATTATGAAACCTAAAATACTAAAAACACACACTAAAGCAAAATGTGAGCATTGCCACAGGGAAGATATATTACAGCTAATAGAGTACAAAGACATTGGAATATGCATTTGGATATGCAAAGACTGTTATGATAAGATAAATAAGCGGGTAGAGAGAATAAGTAAGCGTATTAAGCGGTTTATATTACGACCACGTGGAGGGAAGAAATAATGGATTCAATGATAACGCAGAGAACATGTAGAGCGAGAGCTAATTTTACAGAGCCTAAGCCAGAGAGGAAGAATAATAAGCCCGAAACAATATTCCGAGATTCGTTGCGTTCAATCGCACCATTGTATAATTGTGCTTTAATAGCCATACCCGACTTCATACACGCAAAGGGGAATAAAATTGTAGCCCATAAACGCCCGTGTGATGACATTTTGATAACTCCTCATGGTAATTATTTGATAGAGGCAAAGTATGGGAATAACCCTCTTTTACCGCATCAGAAAGCCACAGAATCAAAAGTTAATGCTATCAATGGTAGTTTCTATGTACTAAGAAAGAAAGTCATCAAGAAAGGCACGTTTTACACAGTAGAGCAACCAGAGAAAATTATATTATTTAAAACACAGAAGATTGAGGAATTGTTTGAATACTTCAAGGATCCCACAGAGAATAATAGCCAGAACATAATGCTTGATAGTATTTTGCCATATAATACAAAGAAATTATTGAGAAAGGTGAGGTCGTGAAACTTAATACTGTGATATGTGGGGATTGTCTTGAAGTTATGCGAGGCATGGAAGATAATAGCGTGGATAGCATTGTTACAGACCCACCTTATGGCTGGAGCTTTATGGGTAAGAAGTGGGATTATAATGTGCCAAGTGTTGAGATATGGCAAGAGTGTTTGAGGGTATTAAAGCCGGGTGGATTTATCTTGTGTGCTTGTGGAACTAGAACACAGCATAGAATGACAGTAAATATAGAAGATGCAGGATTTGAAATAAGAGATATAGTTGCTTGGGTTTATGGCAGTGGTTTCCCTAAATCTCATAACATAGGAAAGGCAATAGATAAGATAAATGGTAAACCACAACCAACAGAAGAATTTAAAACCTTTTTAAAAGAAGGCAAAGAGAGGTCTAAACTTACTTGTGAACAAATAGATAATAAAATTGGGAATGGTAGTGGAATATTTAGTCAGCACTATACTGGTAATAATTCACAGATTGAATATCCAACAAAAGAAAAGTATGAAATTCTTAAAGATATTTTAATATTGGATGATAGCTTTGATTATTTAATAGACTGGGCAGAAGCAGAGCGTGAAGTAATAGGAAAAAAGAAAAGTTCAATAGGAGGAACAGTTTGTGCTGGAGAAAGAAACGCAGAATTTATAGAAGAACATAGAAATAAAGAAATTGATATAACTATCCCTACAACAGAAGAAGCTAAAAAATACGAAGGCTGGGGAACAGCCCTAAAACCTGCTATGGAACTATGGACTTTAGCACGCAAGCCATTAAGCGAATCCACCGTAGCCCAAAATGTATTAAAACATGGCACAGGTGGAATAAATATAGATGGGTGTAGAGTTGGAATGAGTGAAGAAGATAATAAAATGTTAGAAGCCAAAAGTAGTAAAGAATTTAAAGGAGTAAAACCATTTGGCAACACAGATATAAAAGGCTCTGCACTAAAACCACACACTCAAGGCAGATTCCCAGCAAACCTAATCCACGATGGAAGTGAAGAAGTAGTGGGGTTGTTTCCTGATACGAAGCCAACTAAACCTCATGGGGGAGATGGTGGCAAGTTAGACACACAGAATATGGGTTGGGGATTTAAACGTATGCCTTGTAAATTATCAGATAATGGTGGTTCTGCATCACGCTTCTTCTATTGTGCTAAAGCATCAAAGAGTGAGAGGAATAAAGGATTAGAGGGGTTTGAGGAAAAACCAATGACAGAATATGGCTCAATTAAAAAGTCAGAAGGTAGAACTGGAATAAACACACCACAAAGTAATTCACACCCCACAGTAAAGCCAATATCCCTTATGCGTTATCTATGCAGACTAATAACTCCCAAAGATGGGACAGTATTAGATTGCTTTACAGGTTCAGGTTCAACAGGAGTAGCTTGTAAATTAGAGGGATTTAATTTTATAGGCATAGAAAAAGACAGTGAATATGTAAAAATCGCAGAGGCTAGAATAAAAGCATGGAAAAAGGAAGCGGAACAAGGAGTATTGGGAATATAAACAAACTACTTGACAAACCAAAATTAAAAGAAGATTAATAGAGGGGAGAGTAATGGAATTTGAGATATCACTTCCACCAGCCACGAAGAAAAACTCACAGAGAATATTTAAAAAGAAAATAGGTACAAAGTTAGTGCCATTTATCGTGTCGAGTAAAAGATTTAAAGATTATCAAGAAAGTTGCGCATGGTATATGCCATCAAATTACACAATCACTAGACCAATAAACATTAAGGCTATTTATTATATGCCGACCCGTAGAGTAGTAGATATTACAAACTTACATTCAGCTCTACATGATGTATTGGTACATTGGAAAGTGATAGAGGATGATAATTGCAAAATAGTTGTAAGTACGGACGGATCTAGGGTATCGTATTCTAAGGAAAGCCCACGAACAGAGGTAGAGATAACAGATTCGGATTATGTATGCTGGGAAACCAAGCCAGCAATATGGAGAGATGAACATAATAACCTACCACATACAAAAAGAAAATTTAAAAGGAGAGTAATGGGATGAGTAAATATATTTTATATTTAAAGTATATCATTAGACATAAATGGTATGTAGGTATTGAATGTTTTAAAATGGGAGTGTATTGGAGAGGTATTACGCATGATTTAAGCAAGTTTTTGCCTTCTGAGTTTATACCTTATGCGAAATATTTTTACGGTGATTATGGAATAAATAATAAGTGTCCTGCTAAGTGGCTTTCTCGTACTGTAATGAAGGTTAAAAACGATTTTGATTTCGCTTGGTTATTACACCAAAAAAGAAATAAACATCATTGGCAATATTGGATTTTAAGAGAAGATGACGGAGATACTAAAATTTTCGAAATAACAAATAAATACACAAAAGAAATGATATGCGATTGGGATGGAGCGGGTATGGCTATATCGGGAAAAAACAACACAGAAGAGTGGTATTTAAAAAATAGAGACAAGATGCAATTACATCCTAATACTATAGAATTTATTAATAGACGATTAAAACATAGGAAACAACCATGAGCGACATAATCTTTACAGATACACAGCGAGCAGAAGATCAAACAAAAGTAAGAAAGCGAATGGGTAGAAGAATAAAGCCACGCATGAATCGTAAGGAATTGATTAAATTAGCCAATGATGAGATAGCTGAGTGGGAAAATTTTTTAGTTCAACTCAACAAAAAAAATGATAACCAAAATTAAACTAACCCTAACAGCATATATATTACTAATACTAGCAATACCTATGTTATTATGTGGTTTGGTTGTTATGGTTGTGGAGGGGGTGAGGAATATATGAGCGAATCAAAGAGTTCAAGCAGTGGAATTGGATTTACAGGACTATTGACTATTGTATTTATAGTCTTAAAGTTGATAGGTAAAATCACTTGGTCTTGGTGGTGGGTATTATCACCGCTATGGATTAGCACAGCACTTGTGATTGTTATATTTTTAGTGGTTCTAATTGTAACTTTAGTTATAGGTATTATAAAATAACAAAAGGAGAAATAGACATGTTTAATAAAGAGAAGATTGAAGTGTTAAGGTATGTAACTCTTATAGATAAACGATATGAGAAACTATGGGAAATGCAACAAAAGATATTGGGTTTTCTTGATGTAGATTTAAAAACAACGGAAGCGAAAACTGAGTTGGTAAGTAGGAAGAAGAAATAACATAATTTGACATTAATAAATCAATATGCTATAAGGGAGTAAGGAGATAATATGAAAATAGAGAATGAAGTAGCAAACACATTGGGAAACTCAACGATAGACGAAAACAGGCTTTACTTGCCGGAAGGACAGCTTGATAGGAAACTATATTTAGCGGTGAATAAAGTTCTTGAGGCAATACATGGTAAGTGGAATAGAAAAGAAAAAGCGCATGTTTTTAGTGGATCACCGTTAGAAATCCTTGATGAGATTTTACTCACAGGAGAATACGCTGACCAGAAGAAGGAATATCAATTCTTTGAAACACCGGAGAATGTCGCTTTACAACTCATTGAGATGGCTAACATACAAGAGGGAGAGAAAGTTCTTGAGCCAAGCGCAGGTAAGGGAGCAATAGCAAAACATATGAAATGTGATTGTATAGAGCTAAACCAAGAAAATAGAGCATATCTAATAGAAAATGACTTTAATTTAAGAGGAATAGATTTCTTAGATTGTAAAAAAGAATATGATGTTATAGTGGCAAATCCTCCATTCTCGAAACAACAAGACATTCTACATGTAGAACATATGCTTGGGCTATCAAATAGGGTTGTTTCGGTGATGTCAAGTTCCGTACTATTCAGAACTAATAAAAAGACAGTAAACTTTAGGGCAATGATAAAAGGATTAGGTGGAGAATTTATAGAGTTACCAGAAAAGTCATTCAAAGAGAGCGGAACGAATGTCAATGCTTGCATAGTGACCGTAGGGAATAAATAGAATGGAAAAACTAATTTGGCACACAGAGCAGAGACAAATCAAGAAATTAATTCCCACCGAGGGGAATCCTAGACAATTAACAAAGAAGCAAGCAACAGACTTAGAAAAATCACTTAAGAAATTCAATCTTGTAGATATACCGGCAATAAACACAGATTCTCGAATCATTTCCGGTCACCAGCGCATTACTATATTAAAAACACTAGGCAGAGGAGAAGAAAAGATTGATGTCAGGGTCCCAAATAGAAAGCTGACAGAAGAAGAACATAGAGAGTATATGCTCCGGGCTAATTTCAATCAAGGGGGTTGGGATATAGACCTTTTGGCGAATATGGATGATGAGTTATTAAAGGATATTGGATTTAATGTAGAAGAAATGTTTGGACTAAATGACGAGATTGAAGACGTGCAACTTGGAGAGGAAATAGAGAAAGAAAATATATGTCCGAAGTGTGGTTATAAGTGGAAAAATAGCGACAAGAAAGCAGAGAAAATAACATGAGTAAAAACAATCCTAAAAATCCGAAAACAAAGGCATTGGTCAAACCACTTATATTTAATGAGTTTGCAATGTGGATGGCTTTACCTGAACCAATGAGAGAGATAAAGACACAGGGAGAATTTGCAAAGAAGTTCGGAGTGCATCAGGACACGCTTAGCGACTGGAAGAAAAAGCCAGAATTTTGGAAAATAGTAGAGCAAGAGTGGAATCATTTTGGACGAACAAAAACAGCCAATGTTATAGCTAAATTCTACAAGACAACCATGACAGAGGGCAAGACATCAGACATCAAGCTATGGCTACAATACTTCTTGGACTGGAGTGAGAAGATAGACAGCAGAGTACAGCATGAGGGCGGTATAGAGATAATACATATATATAGAAATAGTAAAGATGACCCCACAAGTAAGCCTACAAGTAACCCATAAGTAGAGAGTAAAGATGACAAGACAGATTGAGGTAGAACACGCAGAGCATTGTTATAGATTCCTATTAGAGACAAAGAAGCGCGTCAATCTTTTATATGGCGGGGCAGGGAGTTCTAAGAGTTGGTCGATAGCACAATTCCTTTTATTAGAGAAGATGTACAAAGAGCAAGACATACGCATGCTCATAACAATGAAAACCAGACCTGCATTGAAGAAAGCGGCTTGGTTATTAATGAATGATCTTATCAAGAAATATGATCTGCCCGGATGTGTACCAAATAAATCAGATTTAACATTGACAGTAGGCAATAATCAGATGTTCTTCGTTCCACTTGATGACCCTGAAAAGCTAAAATCATTCGAGAAGATAAATTATATATGGGGAGAGGAGTTTACAGAGAATACATGGGATGATTTTTTACAGCTAGGATTAAGATGTAGGGGTGAGAACAAGAACGGAAAGAATCAGTTATATTTTAGTTTCAATCCTGTTGATGAATTAAGTTTCCTGAAAGCTATTACAGACAATCCTCCTGATAACACAGCAGTACAGCACAGCACATACAAGGATAATCCTTTCCTTGACGCTGATAACAGAGAATACATTGAGAGCCTGAAAACACAGGATTTAACCTATTGGAAGATATACGGACAGGGAACATGGGCATCACCGGAGAATATTATATATAAGAATTGGGATATAGTAGATGAGTTTCCTGAATGTGATAAGGTTGGTTATGGATTGGATTTTGGATTTAATAATGCGACAGCGCTTGTAAAGATTGGAGAGAGAGATCAAGAGATATATATTGACGAGACACTATACGAAAGCGGATTGACAAATACAGATTTAATAACAAGAATGAATGACTTAATTAAGAATAAAAATGACGAAATAATAGCTGATTGCGCAGAGCCACAGCGCATAGAAGAGATAGATAATGCGGGTTATAATGTTTTTCCTTGCATTAAGGGCAAAGGAAGTGTTAAGATAGGTATAGACAGAGTAAAAAGAAAGAAGCTCCATATTACAAAGAGGAGTGTTAATATCATAAAAGAGATTAAGGGTTATAAATGGAAAGAGGACAGGCATGGGCATGTATTGGATGAGCCAGTACCGTTTAGAGATCACAGCATGGACGCTATAAGATATTACTTAGGGCATGGCGAAGATAATGAACCCTCAATACGTTTGATTTAGGATAATGGATAGAGAATATATTAAATACTTAGAGCAAGAAATAATAGAATTTAACAAAGAGCTTATATCTATTCTTGAATTGCCAAATGCTGATAAACTTCGAGAACGCATAAATAAAGACAAGAAGGATATTAAAACAATGCTCAACCTATATGCTAAGATAACTAAGACAAATGAGGCTATCAGGCAGGTTAAAGCTGATATTAGAGATTGTATAGCAGAAGCAAAGCTACAATTAAAGCGTGATGTTAAGAATAAAGAGAAACAAGTTAAGTGTATCGTTTGTCATAAAGAAAAGCCAGAGAGCGAGATGGATAATGTAAATATATGCGATTCTTGCAGAACTATGGGGAGTGAGAGATATTAGATGATTTGTAAAAAATGCAATACTATGCTAGAATTCAAGATTGAGAATGGGCAGGGTAAATTTATATGTCCCAAGTGTGGGCATAAACAAGATGTGGAACATTGCGAGGTTGAATTATGAATATAAAAGATAGATTTAAAACGGCAGTAGGTATAATGAATGGCAAGATTGACCCAGTAAGTGTAATAAAGAGTGAGGTTAACCCAGTAGTAGCAAGTTCAATAGGTGTAGGCGATAATAGTAGGGGTAAGCTACAATCAGGCGATTATCAGGCAATGATTGAGAATTACAGGAGCTGGCAATATGCGGCGGCAGGAGTAATAGCAAGAAGTGTAGCAAGAGTACCATTGAGATTATATAAGAAGAAAGCAGTAAAAGGATCACCGAAGTTAAGTAAGCAAATCAAAGAGCTAGTTAAAGACAAAACATATGAGGGCAATCTAGTCAAGTTATGGGTGCAAAAGGGGTATGAGGTAGAAGAAGTAAACGAACATCCATATTTGGAACTAATTAAGGCGGTTAATCCTATGATGAATGGCTTTGAATTGTGGGAATTGACAAGTCTATATCTTGATATTATAGGTAATTGTTATTGGTATTTAAGACCAAATGGCGCAGGATTGCCCGGAGAGATATGGGTATTGCAAGGACAATATGTCAAGGTCATCCCAGATGCAACGAGCCTAGTAGCTGGTTATATATACCAACCGAAACAAACTATGATTAAACTGGCTTATGAGGAAGTTATACAATATAAGTATCCGAATCTTAGTGACTTGTATTATGGCTTTTCGCCTCTTCAAGGTGGGGCATATAGTATTGATTCAGACAAGTACCAAAAAGAGTTTGAAATTAATCTGTTTAAAAATGGAGCAATGCCGGGAACAGTATTGGAGACAGACAAAAAGCTTGGAGATGATGCATATAAAAGGTTGATGTCTTTCTGGAAGAAGTTCAAGAAAGGCGGTGCTGGAAACACGGCAGTATTAGATAGCGGATTAAAAGCTAATAAGATAGGATTAAGCCCACAAGAATTAAGCCACATAGACGGCAGGAAAGAGACAGCCAAAGAGATACTATGTATTTATGGTGTGTCATTGGTACAGCTAGGGTTTGGAGAGCTGACTAACAGGGCTACAAGCGATACACTTGACTATGTGTTTAATAAATCAACAATCCAGCCGAAGTTAATCCGGATACAGGAAAAGCAGAATGAAAGGATCATGCCAAAATATGACGATAACTTATTTGTGCAATTTGACAATCCTATTCCAAAGGACAAAGACTTTGAGATTAAAGAGAGAGAGACTAATTTAAAGATGTATGTTACATCAATCAATGAGGAACGACAGAAGATAGGATTAGACACGGTAGATTGGGGCGATAAGCCATGGATGCCGTTCAACTTACAACAGGCTGGTAGTAGTGCATCAGAACCGACAGAAGATGGCAAGTCAGTTAAAAATCGAGATGATACATATTTCAAGATGTGGATGTCAAAGGAAGAGAATGTAGAGAAGCATTTTATTAGAAAATTAAAGGTGTATTTTAACGAAGAACGAAAAGAGGTATTGAGTAATTTAGACCATGAAATGAAGGATGCGGTAGAGAATATCTTATTTGACATGGACGAAGAGGGTATTAAACTAACCAAACTAAGCAGACCTGAACTGACAATGGCATTAAGAGAGGGTGCAGTATTAGCAGTTGCAGAAGCTGGCTTGACGGTCAGTCCTGAATTAATCGTTACACAAAACTCAAAATGGATAGAGGCTAGATTAGCTAAGTATGTCAAAGAAGTAAACGAAGAGACAGCAAAGAAACTAGCAAGAACATTGAAAGAGGGTATAGACGCAGGAGAGAGCATAACTAAGCTAGGTGATAGGGTTAATGAGTATTATGACAGCAATGAGAAGTATAGGAGCTTGAGGATAGCTAGGACTGAGACGGCTGAGAGCATGGAAGAAGGCATAATGAAAGCGTATAAAGAGGGAGGTATTACTAAGGTTAGATGGCTTGTCGAACCCGGAGCTTGTAATGATTGCGCAGCATTAGATGGTGAGATTGTGGGTATAGGCGATAGTTTTGGTGATAATGCTTTTAATAACGTAACGCAGCATCCGCCTTTACACCCAAATTGTGTTTGCTCCATAATTGCGGAGATGGATTAATGAAAGATATGCGAATAGGAAGTTTTGGCATAACGCAGGCAATAATAGAACAGTATCCAAATTCAGCTAGAGAGGTAATGGGCATGGTAATTGTTATTGAAGCTGATAATCAACTTTCCCAATCTGGTGTGGTTAAATACACAGCAATATCTTCTAAATTTGATAAGCTAAAAAGTGGAGAGGCAATTCCAAAGTATGAAATTACAATTAATACGACTTGGTTTGTCCGTTCTATATTAAAGAGAATAGGAATTACAAATATTGGAAATAGGATAACTTTTAAGAGGAGAAAATGAGTAATATAGATATAGAAGTAACAATACCAAATAGAAACATAGAGATAATAAAAGAGACACACAATATAGATGTTGAATTACCAAATAGAAACATAGAAGTTATATTGGAGAGTTGATATGGATAGAGAAATAGATTTTTATGGTATAACTAATGGGAGTGGGTATTCAATTACTTATTCCTATCCCGATGGACATACGGATATAATATTTTACGATTGGAATGGTAAGGAATTAAATGCCAGTAGATAAAGACGAGTTTGGATATATTACATATAGATGCTATCAGTGCAAAGAGAGATATTGTGTGGTTAGGATTAAGTCAAGAGAAGTTAAGCCAACAGATTGCCCATATTTATTAGTAAAATGTAAGTGGCAGAAGAAAGGACATGAGGAGTTATATGCTTGAAACAGAATTACTAGAAGAAATATTACTTAAATTGGTAGATATTAAACATCTTTGTTGTATTATATTTTTTGCGTTGATAGTGGGGTTTATAATAAGGAAAAGAAGATGAGCAGAAATGCAATAGTAACAGTAAATGTCGGACAGCTATGGCGAGGATTAGGCAATATCACAGCCAACACAATGATTAAATATGCTCATAGAATAGGTGCGGACTTTGTAAACATAAATAATTTAGTAGTACATCCAATTACACAGTTTGATATTAGATATGAGAAGTTTCAAATCTATGACTTGTTAGGAATGTATGACAGGATCATGCTGGTTGATTATGATGCGGTTATAACAAAGAACTGTCCTGATATGTTTAGATTAGTGCCGGAGAATAAGATAGGTATTAAGATTAGTAAAAGCAGTATAGATAAATTTAAGGATAGAATTGAAAAGCAATTAGGAAAGATTGAGTGGGGTGTCCATTATTATAATAGTGGGTTAATTATAGTATCTAGCCAACAGCGAGAGTTATTTAATTATCGCAGTGCTAAAGTGCTGACATCTGGCTTTTTAGCAGAGCAGAATACTATTACCTACCGCATATATGCTCATAGGACACCCATTCATTTTCTTACATCTCAAGAGCATTACATCCCAAGAGTAGACAAAGAGATAGAGAATCCTTTTATTATACACTGGGCTGGTGGTGGTAGAGGTGGACAGGAAGCAATACAAAAAAAGGTAGATTGTATAATAGGGGATATTAATGGTAAGTATAAGGATTTGTTATGAAAGATATTTCGTTAAATAAATATTATATTATTAGAACTCATTACTTCAATAGTGATATTGAAAAACATTGGGAATTTAATGGCTATTTACTAGAATCTGAACATACGAATTTAAGTCCAATACTAGATTATCTAACAACAGGACAACCACAACGTGATTTAGAGCTTTTTATAAAGAAGATGCCATCAATGCAGAGCTATGAGATAGAAAAACGTTTTATATTAAATGAGGTTGGGGTTAATATAGGTTTTACTGCACATGGGGTTGAAGTAAAAAAGATTAAAAAATTCTTAAAGGAATACAATGAGTAGAAACGCAGTAGTAACTATGAGTGTATCTCGCAAGTGGGATTGTCTTGGACAGACTACCACAGATACAATGGCTAATTATGCACGCAAGATTAAAGCTGATTTTGTGAATGTAAATAGCGTAGTTATACCCGGATTAGGTTGTAGAGAATATGTGAAATTTCAGAGTATGAACTAGCATTTAAACTTGATGAAAAGAAAAAAGAAAAAAAAGCAGAAAAGAAGAAAAAAAGAAAATGGATTAAGGAGATAACATGAGTGATATAACCATAATACAAGTAACACAGAACGACAAAGGATATAAGCTGAACTTTACAGTCAAGGATGCTGATGGTGAGGTTGTTAATTTAACAGGCAAGGCAATATCATTTCAGGTAGCTGAGAAAGTCACTCTCACTGAAAAGTTTGTAGGTGTTTGTGCGATAGTGAGCGCGGTAGCTGGCACTTGCTCTTATACAGTAGCAACAACGAACTTTGACGCAGTAAATAACTATTTAGGGGCTTTACAGATGACAGATGGTGCTGATATACAAACAACAAGGCGTATAGAGATAGAAGTAATTGCGGAGCTGGCTACATGAGTATATTTTGGTTCTCAATAGGCGCAGGAATAGGAATGGTTGTATCGAGCATAGGACAATATTTTTTATTTCGTTGGATGTTTAAAAAGGGATGGTTATGACTGAATGGGAAAAGAAGTTATTAGACAATGTAAATGAAGTTATAAAGCATGGCTGGGGCAGATGTGAGATAGTTATTACAAATAATGGACTACGAAAACAATATAGTAAAACAATTACAGATGTGGATATAGAAAAACCCTTGCAATCATTTAAGAAAGGTGTATAATTAGATTATATGATTACAATATCAAACAGAAAATCGTTAATACTGGAGGGAATATATGAGATATTAGCCTAATAATTTAACCTAAATCTAAGAGGATAGGGATAGATGTTTCGAGTAAAATCGAAGTGTCTATCCCTTTTTCTATTGTATAAATAAGGAGGAAACAAAATGAGCAAAGAAGAGAAAAGAAATTATCCAATAAAGGATTATCTTGGAACAGTAGAAGATAAGCTCCCTGACGAGGGGACATTTGTTGTTGCTGTTAGTACCGAAACACCTGACAGGGATAATGAGGTATTAAGGGCAAGTGGGTTTGAACTTGGTAATTATAGAAAGAATCCGGTTGTATTATGGGCGCATGATTATAGTTCGCCTCCAATAGGTAAAGCTCTGTGGGTAAAGACAGTAGGTGACAAACTAAAAGCAAAGGTTAAATTTGCAAGCACACAATTCGCACAAGAGATAAAGCAATTATATGAAGAGGGATTTTTAAGTGCTTGGAGTGTAGGATTTATACCAAAGAAATGGATAGATGGAGAGACAGATAGCGAGATTAGTAGAGAATATACAAAGCAAGAGATGTTGGAGTTTAGTGCAGTGCCAGTACCGGCGAATCCTGACGCTTTACTTGAGGCGGTTAAAATGGTTAAGGATGTGAATTTGAAAAAGATGTTAAAGAAACAGATTATAGAACAGAAAAAGATAAAAGCAGAAGAGACACCAGCAGAGAAAGTAGATGAGCCTGTTATAGATAAAGACAAAGAGAAATCTATTGATGTAGTTGACAAGAAAAAAGACAAGCCAGAAGTTAAAGAAACGTATAAATGTAGTTGTATAGATTGCGGATGGGAAACAGAGACAGAGGGACATTGTAAAGATATTAAATGCGAGAAATGTGGCGGAACTATGCGCAGGGCAGATCGTCCCGGTCCCGGAGAGGAAGTAGAAGATGACAAAGGAGATAAAGAAGTAGATGAATCAAAAAACCTAGTCAAGATTAGCGATTCACTATTGGAATTTGAAGAGGGCAAGATAGATAGAAAAGAAATATTGGCGAGAATAGAGAAAGCAATGACTGATGTAATGGAAAAGGTTGGTGCGGTATTAAGTAAGAATAACAAAGCAAAGTTGGTTATAGCAAGAGAGAACATTCAAAGCATATTGGATGTAGCAGAGATAAACACAGCAGAAGATGACAAGGCAGTAAGTCTTGAGGATATTCTTGAGGCGATCAAGGCTATAAACGAAAAGAAAAAAGAAGTAAAAAAAGAAGAGGTTAAGCCTCCTAAAGAAGAGGTTAAAAACGAGAAAGAGGTTTCAGACAAGAAAGTCCAAGACATTAAGGCTATTATTCATGCACAAGCTGGAGAGTGTCTAGACAAATGGGTCGGAGAAATCAGAACAAGCATATTAGGCAAAGTATAAAAAGGAGATAATTATGGAAGAGAAAGAATTGAAAGAATTAGTTAGTACAGAGATTGCGACTGTAATAACTGATAAGATGAATCCGTTAATGGCGGATATTACAGCGAGATTGGGTAAGTTGGATGAGAACAAACTTAGTAAGCTGGGCAATGATAAGGATCTTGCTCACGTAGAAAGAACTGTTAAATTTTTCAGAGCAATCGTAAATGGAGATATGGCAGAGGCAAAGGATTTGAGTGAAGGTGGAACTGCTGCAAATCTTGTTCCAACGGAGTTTCAGGCAGAGGTCATCAGGGTTATTCCGACTTATGGAGTAGCAAGAAAGAGTTGCCGTAAAATCCCAATGATTGCAAAGTCTAAGACTATCCCATCTCTGACAGCAGGGGTTACTACCTACTGGACAGACGAGAAGGGTGTAAAACACCAAAGCACACCTAGTTTTGGATTAGTTACATTGACAGCAAAGAAACTTGCTGGTATATGCCCAACAACTGAAGAGCTTTTAGAGGATTCAGCTATTGATGTATATAACTTGCTTGTTGAGTTGTTTGCAGAGGCATTTGCTAAAGAAGAAGATACTCAGTTGTTTACGGGTACTGGTTCTCCAATAACAGGCATATTCGAGAAATCAGGAGTTAATTCTGTTGAATTGACTGGTGATAGCATAACAGAGATAACAGCAGACGATTTATTGGATATGACTAGCGCAGTGGATGACTTCTCGGAGAAAGGCGGTAAGTTCTATTTAAATAGAACAGTTTTAAACATAATCAGAAAGCTGAAAGATAAAAATGATCAGTATATTTTTCAGGCTCCTTCAGCAGGCGCGCCGGGAACAATATGGGGATATCCGTACGAAAAGATAGCTGTATTGCCGGGAGCTAAGGACGATGCAGTAAGTACTAAGTTTCTCGTATTTGGTGATTTGAAATACGTTTTACTTGGTGATAGAAGAGGTATGACTGTGGACATATTCAAGCAGGGTATGATTGGAACTACCAACTTGATTACGCAGGACATGCAGGCAATCAGAATAGTTGAAAGACTGGACATGCAGGTTGCAGTGCCGGGGGCATTTGCATATGGAATAACAGCTGCATCATAGACGTAATTGGTGAGGGGCGAGAAATCGCCCTTTTCCGCTAAGGAGAAAGAATGAGCAAGTCATTAATCAGCATAATAATACCAGCTTATCAATGTGGAGAATATCTGCAACCATTAATAGAAAGCACAAGATTGCAGAAGGTAGATTGGGAAATGATTGTTGTTGATGTAGGTAGTAATGATAATACGCAGGAGGTTATGCAAGGATTCAAAAAGGATAGACGGATTAAGTATATAAGGACAGACCGCAGGTACAATGCAAATATCGCAAGGAATATAGGGCTACAAGTAGCGAGAGGTAAATATATTTTTATCGCAGACGCAGATAGTATATTAGGTGAGGGTTGTTTATTGAAATTAAGAAACAAGATCAACAAGGGATTTGACTTTGCTTATTGTGATTTTAGCGTAATTGAAAAGCTGGGCAAACATATCAAGACAGGTGTTCATATTTGCGGTAGCTTTGATGCACACAGATTATGTAAGCATAATTATATTAGCATAATGAGTATGTGGCATAGGGATAAACTTGTTGCAATGGATAATACGGTAGAGAAGTTACAGGATTGGGATATGTATTTAGAAGCCATAGAGCAGGGTTTAAAGGCAGGTTATGTAGAGGAGAAGCTATTTATAGTCTATTTAAGAAAAGATGGCATGAATAAGCAGTCTGACGGTAGTTGGGCTGAAATTATAAGAGAAAAAAGAGGAATTAAAAATGTATGATGATTGGGGTTCAGATAGAGAAGAAAGAAAGGAAAACAAAAGACAGAAAGACAAGATGATGAGGAAGAATAAAAAGGATAGTAGTAAAATTGAAACTAAGAAATATAAAAAGAGGGCAAAGAAATGAGCTTAGTTACCGCAGAGGAAGTTCGTGAAGTGCTGGGCAATCCAGAGATAGACAATCCCACAATAGACAGAATGATTGCTAGAAAGCAAGCATTAATGGAAAATTATATTGGCAGAGCAATAGCAGAGACTGAATACACTGAATATTATAATATGGAAGCTGGATTGGATAGCCTTAACTTGAAGAACTATCCTGTAACAACGTTTACCGGTATGTGGAAAGTAACAACAAGCGCCACAGCCGTATTCAATAGTACATATTATTATATTCAGAAAGAAAGAGGGATTATAGACTTGTTAGGTGGTGTGGAGTTCATAGGTGGCAATAAGAGCATCAAGGTACAATACAAGGCTGGATATGCTACGGCAGATATTCCAAAGGACTTACAGGACGCTTGTATAGACTTAGTTTGTGCGCAGTATATCTTTCATAAAGTATTAGTGCATGAAGTAGAATCAGACAAGGCAGGAGATAGAAAGACAGCACTTGAGGATTCAGCATATAAAACACTAGATATATATAAAGGTATAGCAGTATGAAATATAAAGCAATGAGTAATTATTGGAGTGGTGGAAAGCTATTGATTAAAAAGGGCGAGGTTATTACTGATGAGGCTATGTTGAAGAAATTAGGGATAAATGTTTCTGAAAGTAAAAGTGAGACTGTAATTATTCCAGAGATTATTGATAGTAAGTATATGAAAAAAGGTAGTCAGATGGTCAAGAGTAATGAGAGAGAAGAAACTGGAGTTAAGGTTTGTCTCAATGTGGGTTGTGGTGAGAAGATTAAAAAGTCTGACGAAAACGAGAGATGGTTTAATTTGGATATAAGGAAATTGACTGGTGTGGATTTTACAGTCGATATAAGAACTATTGCATTTGGGGGATTAGATGTAATTGAGGCAAGAGATATATTAGAGCATTTTGGACGTAGAGAAAGTAGAGAAATATTAAGCAAGTTAGTTAGTTGGTTAGATGGTGGTGGAAAGATAATTATACAATGCCCAGACATAAAAGAAATATGGAGTGATCTTAGCGAGAGCGAGGAATGGTCAGAACGTAGAACTTTTGGCGGACAGGATTATAAGGGGAATTATCATGGTTGTGGTTGGACTATGAATATGATGGAAAGAGAATTAAATAAATTGGGTGTAGATGTAATTAAGAAAAGCAATCTAGCGAAGAATGGAAAGAGACAGGGTAATTTCTATATGGAAGGAATTAAGAGGGGTAGAGATATAGATGTTGGCTTAATAACAATAGCTGGTAAGAGATGGGCTAATATGGGCATGGCATATTTAAGTGATTGTGTGTATTGGCTTGGTGGATTGTGTGAGGTATTAGGAAAGAGGGTATCAACGGTTAAATGCGAAATAGAAGAAGGAGGATATACAAAAAAAGGCAATTTATTAAGTGATGGGATATATGTTGCGGATTGGGAGGTAATGGGTAGCGTAGACAAGTTTTTAAAACTCGTAGAGAATAGAAAAATTAAGGTATGTTTTGTCTGGGAATGTAGATTTAATATTGAGGTACTGAGAAGAATTAGAGATAAATGCGAGTGTATAGTTGTGGTTACAAATGACTATCAGGCAATAAGAGATAGAGATAAACATTTTGGAGAAGTAGCAAAGCTGGTTGATTATGTAGTTACCACTCAACAAAATGCAGAATATGGCAGTAAAGAAAAGAATATATGTATTAGACAGGGTGTGAATTGGGAGAATTACAAAGAGGATCATAAAAAAATAAACAAAGTTGCATTTATTGGTAACTTGAGAAGTGAAGAAAGAAGGGATTATTTAGAAACACTAGCAAAAAGAATAGACGGAATAGATATATATAGTCAGGACTATGCAAGAATGGGCGATTGGAGCAAGGTTATTAAAATGTACCCGGCAATAGACAGAGTAAAAATGCGTCAGGTATGTGGAGAGACAAAGATAATTCTTGGCGATAAGTTTGAGATGAGCGCAGATTTTAAAGGTGGTGCAGAACATTACTGGAGCAATAGAATATATCAGATATTAGGTAGTGGAGGATTTTATTTAACACCTTATATTGAGGGATTAGAAGAAGAATTTGAGAATGGAAAGCATATTGTATGGGTAAAGAGTATGGATGAGATGGTTGATAAGGTTAATTATTACTCAAGACGCAATACATATAGAGAAAAAATTGCAAAAGCTGGATATGATTTAGCGCATAAGAAATATAAATATGTAGATAGGGTTAGATGTTTAGTTAATGAACTAAGACAAAGAGGAGTGAACATATGAAGCTGGGATTTTGGGGTTGTTTAAATCAAAGCGGGGTTGGTTATGTAGGAAAGAATATAATTGATGGGCTTGGCATTCAACATATAGCTTTAATTCCAAATAGAGACAAAGGCTTTAGATTAGATTGGGTAAAAGGTAGAGATTGGACTTTGCTAAGTGTACCTGTATTCCCAAGAGCAGTTATAACTGATTGGCTTGATAAGACACGGCCAGAGCTTGTTTTAGTAGTAGAGACACCTTATACACCGTATCTCGGAGAAGAGTGTAAGAAACGAGGTATTAAGACAGTGAATGTGGCTATGTGGGAGGGTGCAGATGATAGATTGTTAAAGGAATTTGATTATCATGTAAGTAAGTTTGATTGGGAGAGAGAACACCTAGAAAAAGTAATGGGATATAAGACGTTAGATTTAACACTCCCGACAGAGATTCATAAATTTAAATTCAAGAAAAGAACGGGCAAGCCAAAAGTTTGGTTACATGTAGCTGGATATGGTGGATTCTGGGGTAGAAAGAATACGGAACTAACAATGAGGGCTTTCGCTCAAAGTAAAGCATTTGGAACATTGATTGTAAGGGCGCAGTTAGATGATTGTGCTTATTCGCAGATGTTTCATTCTAAGAGCAGGAAATTGACAGACATAGCAGAAGAATTAAACGACGATAGAATTATACTAGAAATAGGTAATAAGACGGGCGAAAATTATGAACTGTATGACGAGAACATAGATGTATCAATACAACCAAGTAGGATTGAGGGTTATGGACTTAATATAATAGAGCCTATGATGTGTGGTATTCCGGCAATTACAACAGATGCAGAGCCAATGAGTTGTTGGGGTTTTAATCCTTATCTTGTCAAGACGGAATTTGTAACGATTGGAAAGAAACGATTTGATAAGTCAAGAGGTGAGTTCATACATCAAGGAGTTAGGTTTGCGGATCTAAAAGAAAAGGATTTGACTGATACAATAAACCTAATAGCCGATAGAGACATAGGAGATGATAGCGAAAATGCAAGGGCTAGAATGGAGGCTATGGGCTGGGATAAACAAAGAGATAGTTGGATTGATGCGCTTGAAGGAGTGATACATGGTGGTTAAAAATATGTTCGGCGATCCAATGTACTTAGATAAATTAAATACTCTGAAATTGAGAGATAGAAAGATATATGAGCCATTTGAGACAGAGATAGTAAGGCAGGTTGTTAAAAAAGGCGATACAGCAATAGATATAGGCGCAATGATAGGCTGTTATACTTTAGTGTTTGCAAAGCTAGTTGGAGATAAAGGCAGGGTGTTTGCTTTTGAGCCGGAGATAGAGAATTACAAGGTATTAAAAAAGAATATCAATATAAACGGATACAAGAATACAAAATTAGCATATATGGCAGTATCAGACACAGACGGAGAAATGAAATTATATATACATGATGGTAATTTAGGAATGCACACTTTAGGCAAGCCTACATATTGGAAACCGAAAGGGGTTGTTAATGTTAAAACTGTTCGGCTAGATACTTGTTTTAGTAAATCTTGTAGAGTTGATTTTTTAAAGATGGATATTCAGGGCGCGGAGGGATTGGCTTTAAAAGGGATGGAGAGAACATTGCGAGACAACAAAGACATTAAAATGATTATAGAGTATTCACAGCCGGAGTTAGAAGTATTGGGAGATCCTAAAGAATGTTTAAAATTACTTACTAAGTATGGCTTTAATATATTTGAGATAGACAGATGGCAGAGGAACGTGCACAGCCGGATGTTGAGGAAAATTACAGATATAGATAGGTTTTCAAAGCGGTGTTATGAGGGATATTATGGTAATTGTAAATGGATGAATTTGTTTTGTGTTAGGGATATAAAGGGCTTGCCAAAAAGAATATTAGATAGAATAGGCAGTGAGGATATTAATGATTGAGATTAATGTATTTATAAAGAACCCAGAGAAGATAACTAAGATGCTTGGTGTAGATGCGAACAAAGCGGTAAATCAGGGCATGAAGTTTGCAATGAGAAGAAGCATGATTAGATTAACTAATCATATTGCAGAACATAAATTACATGGACAGGTATTGAATGTAAGAACGAATAGATTGAGGGGTAGTATTCAAAAGAGCGCAGGCAATAGAATAAATGTAACAAGTGATGGAATATCAGGAACGGTAGGTACTAACGTGATTTACGCCAAAATACATGAATATGGAGGTGTTATAAAGCCAAAGACTAAGAAAGCACTTAAATTTAAAATAGGAAATACATGGGTAACTACCAAACAAGTTAAAATGCCGAAAAGACCATATATGAAACCAAGTTTACAAGAAAAATCAAGTGATATTATAAGATTCTTTTCAGAAGATGTGCAGAAATATGTTGAGAAGATTTGGAGGGTAGCATAAATGTCGAGACCAGAAACAGTATTTACTAATGCAGTTAATGTGTTAAAAGCCGCGCAGAAATCAGGCAGTAACTTATCTTATGTTAGAAAAGTATTTGAGGGATGGCGCGACAATATACCTGATAGTCAGATTCCTTGTATTATCTTAGAGCCTGCTGATATAAAAGAGACTATCCCGTTTTTTGAAGAAGAATCGGAATTGTATTTTGGAATAACAGTAACAGGGATAATAAAGATGTTTGATAAGGATAAACAGATAGTTGGAGATACAAGACATAAGGGGGTTTTAGATATATGCGAAGATATTAAAAAGACTTTTGGAGGTGATATATATTTAAGCGGTGAAGTGATGACAATTCAATTCCCAGATACAAATTTCGATTATACATCATACCCAATCCGAACAGTGGATATAACAATGTTGTGCAGACTAAGAACCAAATATAAAACGCGGACATAGGAGAATAACATGGATAATAAAAGAAATATAAATCTAAAACATGGAGGTGAATAAAATGTATAGAAGTAAATTAGCGACAATAGGGGTACAAACAGAAGATAGTTAC
>Ga0222697_1000169_pt1 | contig 33070 bp, 31 predicted proteins | sample AntAcemetage1402_FD_179835 | JGI IMG/M metagenome (GOLD analysis project Ga0222697, IMG submission 179835) | Saline water microbial communities from Ace Lake, Antarctica - #1402 | ecosystem: Environmental > Aquatic > Non-marine Saline and Alkaline > Saline | place: Antarctica: Ace Lake... | reverse complement strand
AACTTCAAGATTGCAATGGATTGTTTCAATATTAGAAATATTTTCTAATTTTGCTTTACTTTCAACCGTCTCTAATGCGTCTTTCATAACATCCAAAGCATAGATACGTCCCTCTTCAACAATTTTTGCCATTGGAATGCTAAAATAACCATGACCGCAACCAAAATCAGCAATATTCATACCGTCATGAATATCTACTTGTTCTAAAATTTCTTCGGGTTGAAGAAACCCATTATTATTTTCCATATTTTTTATATACAAGCCACTGAAACAACTTTATCGCCTTGCCTTAATTTCATAACTTTAACTCCTTGAGTTGCTCTACCTAGGCAAGAAACACTTTTAAGTTTTGTTTTAATAACTTGACCCTTTTTAGAAATAGCAATTAAATCTTCTTGTTCTTTGTCTAATATTTGACTAACAACAATATCCCCTGTTTTACTGTTTATTTTAGCCGTTTTGATTCCAACACCACCTCTTTTTTGAATCTTATAATATTTCAAATCTGTTTTCTTGCCAAATCCATTTTGAGTGACAACTAGAATCTTTAAATCTTTTTTATCCTTACTCTTCATGATGATATCCATTCTTACTAATTTATCATCATTTCTCAATTTGATCCCCTTGACGCCAGCTGCTGTTCTGCCCATCGCTCTAACATCATCTTCTTTAAAACGAATACTTTGACCTTTTTCTGTGACTAATATGATTTCGTCTTTGCCAGAGGTAAGATTTGCCCATTTAAGTTTATCTTCTTTTTTTAATTTTATGGCGATTAAACCGCTAATACGAACGTTAGAAAAATCATCTATTTTTGTTCTTTTAATTATACCATTTTCAGTAGCCATCACCAAATATTTGATATCCTCTCCTTTGCTAATATTGAGAACAGCTGTAATCTTCTCATTTGGACCTAATTGTAAAAGATTAACAATAGCTTGTCCGCGAGCTATTCTTTTTGTTTCGGGAAGTTCATAAGCCATTGATTTAAAAACACGGCCTTTATCAGTAAAGAATAAAATATTATCATGTGTTGAGGCATGCATAAAATGTCCAACCGCATCTTCTTCTCTAGGGGTTATTCCAACAACTCCTTTTCCTCCTCTATTCTGAGCACGATATGATTCTGGGTTAACTCTTTTTATATATCCCCCCTCTGTTAAAATAATAATACAATCTTCTTTCGGAACTAATTCTTCTATATTCAATTCACCTACTGGACGAGCATAAACCTTGGTTCGTCTTTCATCATTATATTTTTCTTTCAATTCTTTAAGTTCTTTTTTGATTACTGTTAATATTTTCTTAGGACTTTTAAGCAATGTTTCCAATTCTTTAATTAACTGTCTTTTCTCTTTCAATTCATCTTTTATTTTTTTCTGTTCTAAACCAGCCAATGCCTGTAATTTCATTTCTAAAATGGCTTCTACTTGTCTATCGCTGAATTTAAATTTCTTTATTAAGTTTTTACGCGCTTCTTCTTTATCTTTGGATTTTTTGATTATATTTATAACAGCATCAATATTATCAAGCGCTTTACTTAATCCCATTAAAATATGAGCTCTTTCTTTTGCTTGATTTAATTCAAATTTAGTTTTTCTAGCAACAATTTCTTGGCGATGTTTGATATACTCTTCCAAAAAATCAGCTAAGGACAATACTTGGGGCTGAATTCCATTAACCAAAGCAAGCATGTTCATATGAAATGTTTTTTGTAAATCAGTAAATTTAAAAAGATGATTAAGTATTTTCTTAGGATATGCATCATTTTTTAAATCAATAACAATTCTGACTCCTTCTTTACTATTTGATTCATCGCGAATATCTTTAATACCTTGTATTTTTTTACTTTTTACCAAATCAGCTATTTTAATTATTAGATTAGCCTTATTAACACCATAAACCATTTCATTAACTAAAATCTGAAATTTACCTGCTTTTTTTTCAACAATTTCTGTTTTAGCTCTCATGACAATAGGGCCCTTCCCTGAACTATATGCTTGAATCATTCCTTTGCGATTATAGATTTCGCCACCGGTTGGGAAATCAGGTCCTTTAATAAATTGAAAAAGATCTTTGACGGTTGCTTCTGGATGGTCAATAAAATAAAGTATTCCATCAATTATCTCTCCTAAATTATGAGGCGGTATATTGGTCATCATTCCAACAGCAATACCCATCACACCATTTAATAAAAGCTGTGGTAATTTTGCAGGAAGAATAACTGGCTCTTTGCGAGTCCCATCATAATTATCAACCCAATCAACTGTTCCTTTTCCGATGTCTAAAAGCATCTCATCAGTAATTTTAGACATTTTTGCTTCAGTGTAGCGAAAAGCTGCCGGATTATCTCCATCCATTGAATTATGAACAAAAACTCCTGCTTCAAGAGAAAAATTATGATGCGGGTTTATAGTTAAATCATAGACATCTTCTCTTTTTCTAAGGATTTTTGTCCCTATTACTTGGTGATTATGCTTCTTAGATTCAGTTATAATCTCTGAAAAATTATTAAAATAATTTAGAGCATTCTTAAGTTTTGGTATTCCGTTATTTGTTCTTTCCTTTTCGTAAATTTCAGAAGTTACTTTTTTATATTTATTCGAAAGGGAATAAACAAATCCTAAAATTCTACTTTTTATTACTCTTTTCTTATAAGAAGGGTCTTGCCAATTTTTATGCAAAGAAACTTTCGCTTTTTCTGTCAAGTCTTTCATAAAATCAGGATTTTCTTTTAGACGTTGCTTATTGCAAGCTTTTACTGTCTTGATAATTTTTTTTCTAAATTCTGGATTCTGCCATTGTCGTATCGCTTTTTCCCGATGAAATTCTTTAACTTCTGGATTCTCCCATAATTTTTTGGCCATTCGACTAAAATGATCAGTAGAATATTTTGCTCGATATTCAGAATTCTTCCATAAATTCTTTGACATCTCGCTTTGTATTTTTCTTGCTTTAGGATCTTTAAATCTTTCTTTCATTAATTTTGAAATATATTTTCTATGTTCCGGATTTGACCAAATTTTCAAAGATATTTTCTTCATACGCTTCGCCATAATCATTCGGTAATCTTTTTCTTGCCACCTTTTTTTAAGTTCTTTAGATTTCATTCTGCTCATTAATTCTTGGAAATCTTTTTTCTTCCATAATTTCTTTAAATTTTTACTCGCGACTTCTCTCATAAATTCTTTATATTCAGAATTACGCCACATTTCTTTTTTGGCTTTTATCCATTTTTCTCGATATTTTGGATCCTGCCACATAATCTTATTCATTTTCTTTCTCCGTAAAGAAAGTTTCTCTCGATTATTAGCTATAAATCTATCTCTACCTTCAGCAATTTTCCTAACATAATCTGGATCGTTTTGGTGACGCCATGAAGTAATTTCTTTATGATACTTCCAATGCTCATGCCATTGAATTCTTAAAATATTATCTGGATTATTATTAAATTTATTAAAATCTAAATGGTGCCTAACTTTGCCTTGAATTTTATCATAAATTTTATTTTCCAAATTCCACTCATCAGCTAAGCGATGAACAAAACTCCATACATTTTTAAAAGGCTGACGAACTATTTCATACCCCTTTAAATTAACATCTTGACCTTGATATAATTCTGTATAAAGCGGCATTAAAGAATCGTCTGGCTTCAAATCTTTTGCTTTTTTGTAAGAACCACTTCTAATCATGAAAAGATGGTCTAAGGTGCATTTAATCTTTTCCCTATTATCTAGTGTCACTTCTATTATTTTTTCTTTTTTACGAGTTAACCTCGGATTTTTAATTTCGGTAATTTCAACATTTTTACTTTTTGAATTAAAAGAAAATGTCCAATTTCTTTTTCCTTTTTTAGCTTCTTTAATAAGCTCGCCAAAAGTAAGGCTTCTTCCGTCAGTTAATTTAACTTTTGTATCTTTTGTAAAACAGCCAAAATTACCCTGTCCATTAATTAGCGGGTATCTTAATGAAAAATCTTGAGCCATTCTGACTAAAGCATCATAAACAGATGCATCTCCATGAGGATGATACTTTCCAAGAACTTCACCAATAACTGTAGCTGATTTTCTGTGTTTAGCAGAACTCGTCAATCCTAATCCATGCATAGCGTATAAAATACGACGATGAACAGGCTTAAGACCATCACGAACATCAGGCAAAGCACGCGAAATAATTACGCTCATCGCGTAATCAAGATATGATTCTTCCATCTCTTTAGTAATTGAATATTTTTTAATCTGACCTATTTCCATAATGTATTTATTGAGAAAGTGGCAGTCTAGCCGGCTTTACTTCATTTGATCCATTAAGATCATTTATTATTTCATCTTCATTTTCTATCTGAGCTTCTATTTGTTCAAAATTATTTTCTTCTTTTTCAAAAAAAGCGCCGATACTTGCCTTGAAAGCATCTTTTAAAGAAACCATATCATCACTAATATTAATATCTTCTTTTTTATTATCATCTTCAATTGATAGAGAATGTTTAAAAGAAAATCCCCAAACAGAAACAACAAAAAGCATACAAACAAAAACAGATGCCCATAAAAGTTGAATACGGACATAACGAGGCTTTTTTTGAATTTTTTGAATAAAATCAATTAACGACATTTTATTAATTATGGTTTCATAACAACAACTTCCATTGCCTTTTCAAATAAATCTTTCTTTTTCACCGTTAATTTGTCAACTGGTGTTACTCCATTTAATCCCATCTCCTTTAAAAATACCTTAACATCATCTAAGTTCATTTTAAGTCCTGGAAGCTTATAATGGATAGGAATAACAATACTCGGGTCAATTTGATTAACTATTTTTACAGCTCTTTTTGCTCCAATAGTATAATTTCCTCCAACAGGAATCATCAAGATATCAATATTGCCAATTTTTTCTATTTGTTTATCTTCTAGTTTGTCTTGACCTAAATCTCCTAAATGACAAATCCTTATTTTATCAATTTCCATTATATATATAATATTCTGCTCTTTTTTCTCTTTATCATGAAAACTACGACAACCAACTATGCTCACTCCTTTGATTTCATATTCTCCGGGACTGTTAATAATAAATGGCTTGCTTCCTTCCATCCCTGTAATTGATTTTGTGTTATTATGATCATTGTGCTGATGAGAAACAGTTACAATATCCGCACTACAACGAGGCGGATTTAATCCGATTTTTTTATCAAAGGGGTCAGTTATAATAATTAAACGACCTCCTTGATTAGTTATTTTAAAACAAGAATGCCCATACCAATTTATAATCATAAATCTAATATCAACATTTTATCATACATTCAAACTCTTGCCAAGCCAACGATCTTAAGCTATACTTCAATATATTATTTATTAAAAATTAATATTATGACTAAAAAAGAACCAAAAACAATGAAAGAATTGCTTGCCAAAGAGAAAGAGACATCTTCTCTTCCTCAGCCAGGAGATATAGTTGAAGGCAAGATTATAAAGATAAGCAACAATGAACTAGTATTAGAATTAGAGCCTTTTGGCACTGGAGTTATTTATGGAGCTGAATTAAGAGAGAATAAAGATTTGATTAGAGATCTAGAAATTGGTAAGAAGATTTCAGCTTTAGTTTTGAATTCAGAAAATGAAGATAACTATATTGAATTATCCTTAAAAGAAGCAAACTTAGAAAAAGGATGGTCTGAAATTAAGAAAAGAGAAGAGCTAAATGAAACTGTTTCCATTAAAGTGATTGAAGCCAATAAGGGAGGATTAGTCATCAGGTTGTCAGGAATAATAGGATTTCTTCCTGTATCACAGCTTTCATCTGATAATTATCCAAAAGTAGAAGACGGAGATAAGAATAAGATTCTTAAAGAACTTAATAAATTCATAGGCGCAGAAATGAAAGTTAAAATTATTGGATTAGACAAAAGAACAGATAAATTAGTCGTCTCAGAAAAAGCATCTCAAGAAAAAAAATTATACGAGAATTTAAGTAATTATAAAAAGGGAGATATAATTGAAGGGACCGTTACTGCTTTAACTAATTTTGGGGCTTTTGTTAAATTTGATGAGAATATAGAAGGTCTTATCCATATATCTGAAATTGACTGGCAGATAATAGACCATCCAGAACAAATACTCAAAGAGAACGAGAAGGTCAAAGCCCAAATAATTGACATCCGTAATGGACAAGTATCTCTTTCTATTAAAGCGCTTAAAAAAGACCCTTGGAAGAAAATTGAAGAAGATTACAAAAATGGACAGGCGATTAAAGGTAAGGTTATTAAATTTAACCCGTCTGGAGCATTTGTTGAAATAAAGAAAGGGATTTGTGGAATGATTCATCTTTCTGAGTTCTCAAAACAAAATAAAGAGATGAAAGATGTTCTTGAAATAGGAAAAAAATATGATTTTGAAATAATATCATTTATCCCTAAAGCGCATAAAATGATATTAGGAATAAAAAATTAATATGAAGCATTTATTTAAAAATTTAATTATTGCTTTTCTAATATTTCTAGCAATTGCTGGTTTTTTCGCTCTTTCTGATAACTCAGCAGAAAAGGCAGAAGAAATATCTTTAAGTAATTTAGTTGAAGAAATTAATCGGGAAAATGTATCAATCATTACTATTAAAGGAGACAAACTAGAAATTGAATTAAAAGATGATACAAAAAAAGAAACTACAAAAGAAAAAGAGGCCTCCTTAACAGAATCACTAAAAAATTACGGCGTTGATCCAGAAAAATTAAAATTAGTTAATTTAGAAATAAAAGGAGAATCAGGAGCAGCTTTTTGGTTCGGGGCTATCTTGCCCTTCCTTTTCCCTCTGCTTATTATTGGTTTCTTCTTCTGGTTTATATTCAAAGGAGCGCAAAAAGGTCAGATGAAAGCATTTTCATTTGGACGTTCAAAGGCTCGCTTAGTTAATCCAAAAGATGGAAAAAATAAAGTGGGATTTAAAGATGTGGCTGGTCTAAAAGAGGCAAAAGAAGAGTTAAAAGAAATAGTTGAATTCCTTAAAACTCCAAAAAAATTTATTGATTTAGGAGCAAAAATTCCAAAAGGAGTATTACTTGTTGGAGCGCCCGGAACAGGAAAGACGCTTTTAGCAAGAGCCGTTGCTAGTGAAGCAAGTGTTCCTTTTTTCAGCGTATCTGGCTCAGAATTTGTTGAAATGTTTGTCGGAGTTGGAAGTTCACGAGTGCGTGATCTTTTCCAAACAGCTAAAAAAAATGCTCCGGCCTTAATCTTTATTGACGAGCTTGACGCGATTGGCAGACAAAGAGGAGCTGGTCTCGGAGGAGGACACGATGAAAGAGAACAAACTCTTAATCAAATACTTGTTGAAATGGATGGCTTTGAAGTAAATACAGGAGTTATTCTTATTAGCGCCACAAACAGACCTGATGTTCTTGATCCAGCCTTACTTCGTCCTGGACGTTTTGACAGAAGAATTACATTAGATTTGCCAGATATTAAAGATAGGAAGAAAATTCTAGAAATTCATTCTATAAATAAGCCTTTTGAAAAAGATGTTGATCTTCAGGAAATTGCTGAGAGAACGCCTGGATTCTCGGGCGCTGATCTAGCTAATCTTGTTAATGAAGCAGCTATTTTAACAGCTAGGAGAAATAAAAAAGTAATAAGCCAAGATGAATTAAGAGAATGTATTGAAAAAGTACTTTTGGGACCTGAGAGAAAAAGCAATATACTTTCTAAAAAAGAAAAGAAAATTACCGCTTATCATGAATCAGGCCATGCCTTAACAGCCGCTTTATTGCCAAATGTTGATCCAGTCCAAAAAATATCAATCATCTCAAGAGGACAAGCCGCTGGTTATACATTAAAATTACCGATAGAAGACAAACATCTTCATACTCGTTCTGAATTTATTGAAGAATTAATTGTTTTATTAGGAGGATATGCCGCAGAAAAACTTGTATTTAAAGATATCACAACTGGTGCTTCAAATGACTTGCAAAGAGCTACTGAATTAGCACGTAAAATTGTAACTAAATATGGCATGAGCGAAAAGTTAGGTCCAAGAACTTTTGGCGGAAAAGAAGAGATGATTTTTCTTGGTAGAGAAATTGCCACAGAAAAAGATTATTCTGAAGAAATTGCTTCTCAAATAGATAAAGAAGTATCAAAATTCACTAACGATGCCTATAAATCAGCTAAAAAACTCCTTACTGATAATAGGAAAAAATTAGAACAAATTGCTCAAGTACTTATTAAAAAAGAAGTTATTGAAAGAAAACAATTTGAAAGATTAATGAAGAAAAAAGTTTAGGAATATAATAGAGAATGTCCGGCATACGCCGGACGCTAAAATTCTTTACAAAATTATAAATTTTGAAAAATTTTGCGGGCGTGTAGCTCAGTGGTTAGAGCATTCGGCTTATATCCGAACGGTCGGGGGTTCGACTCCCTCCACGCCCACCAAGGGCGATTGGCGCAGTTGGTTAGCGCGTCTCGGTGACATCGAGAAGGTCACTGGTTCGAATCCAGTATCGCCCACACATAGAAAAAACGTTCGCGTTAACGAACGTTTTTTTGATTTCATGCCATTATGTTTTACCGTATAAAATACAACGGCACGCCATCTGAAGAAATTAATATTTCATCTCCACATTCATAGAGGGTTTGGGCTACACAGCTGGAAAAATAGCCCTCCGGGATTTCAACTTCATTCCCTTCTTCTACTGTGATGTAGACCGACTCTTGTCCTGATTTATACGAACCTCTAAACTTTATCCTTACTTTTGTTTTGTAAGGAAATGGAACTCCAATCGGAAAATAAAACTTTATATTCCCCTCTTGGAAATTGGCATACAGAGTTGGAGGAATTAGATAAAGCTTATCCAAGTCCTCATTGTTTTCAGCGCTTCCAACATCATTGCCACAACCCAACACCATAACTACCAAACAGAACAAAAACGCAATCTTTTTCATGACTTCCTCCTGTTATAATATTAATAAATATAAAAAGAACCAAATTAACTGGTTCTAATCTAACATCAAATTTACCTTCTGTCAAGCCCATCTTGCTTTTTGGCTTAAATTCTGGTACTTTATAACTAACCCGCCTTCGCTGAAAGCTTCGGCGAGGCGTTTATTTTTCTAATCAAATCAAAGATTTGAAGAAAATTAACGGGGCCGATAGCTCATCTGGTAGAGCGCCACACTTGCACTGTGGAGGCGGCAGGTTCGAGTCCTGTTCGGTCCACCAAAATTATGAAAATTATTTTTGAGAATGAAGATATTATTGTCATTGATAAACCAGCTAATTTAACGGTTCATCCTGTTCATCCAGAACAAAAAGATACTTTAGTTAATGAATTAATCACCCACTATCCAGAAATTAAAAATGTTGGCGAAGATCCATTAAGACCTGGTATTGTTCATAGATTAGACAAAGATACATCAGGATTAATGGTTATAGCTAAAAATAATAAAGTATTTGAGCATCTCAAAAATCAGTTTCAACAAAGAAAAGTAGAAAAAAAATACATAGCTTTAGTTCATGGAAAAGTTAAAGATAAAAAAGGAACAATCACAAAATCAATTAGCTTTTCAAAAAAAGATCATAAAAAAAGAAGCGCTTTATTAGATGAAAAATCAAAAAGAGCCTGGACAGAGTATCAGGTTATAGAGAATTTTGAAAATTATACTTTATTAGAAGTTTCTATAAAAACAGGCCGAACACATCAAATTAGAATACATTTAGCTTCAATAGGACATCCAGTTGCAGGAGATAAGCAATATAAATTTAAGAGACAAATTAATCCAAAAAATCTATCAAGACAATTTTTACACGCTAAATACTTGAAATTTCAGTTACTTGATGGTAAGATAATGGAATTCAAATCAGAACTTCCAGAAGATTTGAAAAACACATTAAAGGAAATTAAAAAACAATGAATAAATTAGACGAATTTAATAAAAAACAATTAAAGAAAGATTTGCTTGAAATTAAATCAGGAGATACTGTTCGCGTCCATCAAAAAATTAAAGAAGGAGATAAGCAAAGAATCCAGATATTTGAAGGGCTTATTATTGCTAAAAAACACGGCAAAGGCATTAACGCGACTATCACAGTAAGGAAAATGAGCAAAGGAATCGGCGTAGAAAGAATTTTTCCGATTCACGCCCCTTTTATTGAAAAAATAGAAATTATTAAAAGACATAAAGTTAGACGTGCTAAACTTTACTATATCCGTCACAAATCAGCTAAAAAAGCTCGGCTCAAAGAGATAAAAAAAGAACCAAGAAAAAAAGAAACTGAAACTAAAGAAATTAAAAAAGAAGTGCCAGCTGAAGAAAAATAAAAGCCCAGGTGGTGGAACTGGTAGACACGCAAGCTTGAGGGGCTTGTGGCCGCAAGGCTGTGCGGGTTCGAGTCCCGCTCTGGGCACATAAAAATACCGGTGTTCGGTATTTTTTATTTATTATCTATATTACTCAATAATCAACTTCTCCCCAATTTTATAAACATCTCCGGCGCCGATGGTGATAATTATATTATCTTTATTGGCATTTTTTTTGAGATATTTAACTATATCTTTAAAATCTGACATGTATTGCACAAAATTATTCTCTTTTTTTATCGCTCTAACTAAATCTTTAGCATGAATACTCTTATCATCTTTTTCTCTTGCCGCGTAAATATCGGTGATAATTATATCATCTACACAATTAAAACTTTTGGCAAAATCATTTAATAAAAGTTTTGTTCTGGAATATAAATGTGGCTGGAATACAGCTATAATTTTTTTATTGGGAAACTTTTCGCAAATAGCTTTTAAAATTGCTTTAACTTCAGTTGGATGATGAGCGTAATCATCGTAAATTAAAGCACCTCGCCAAGCTCCTTTATGCTCAAATCTACGCCATGTTCCAGCATATTTTTTAAGTAATTCTTGTGCTTTTTGTTCTTTAATATTAATTGCTTTAGCAACTACTAAAGCTGCTTTAGCATTTTGTAAATTATGGCTACCAGGTACTTTTAATTTTAATTCTTTCTCTTTTGTATAATCAATTATTTTTGCTTTTATTTTAGAAATTCTTAATGCCTGTTTTGTATTTTTATCTTCAGGATTACAAATAATAAAGCCGTTTTTAGGAACCTTGTTAATCAACTTGGCAAAAGCCTTTTGAATATTTTTAATATTCTTATAATAATCTAGATGATCATTATCAATATTAGTTATAATTAAAATATCTGGGAAAAGATTTAAAAATGATTCTTTGTATTCGCAAGCCTCAACTATAAAGAATTTTGATTTACCCATAATAAAATTATTATTTTGTGTGCCAACCACAACCATAGGATCCTTTTTTGCAGCAATCAGTATATCAGCAACCATAGATGTAGTTGTCGTTTTCCCGTGGGTACCTGATATTGCTATTGTGTATTTTTCTTTGGAAATTAATCCCAAAGCCTCGGGATAAGAATATATTGAGATTCCCAACTTTTTGGCTTGAATTAATTCAACATTATCATCTGGATTATAGGCTGGAGAGTATATAATCATGTCTATGTTTTTACTAATATTATCTCTTTTATACTCAGCGAAAACTTTTGCTCCCTGTTTTATTAACTCTGAACGAGACTCACATCCAACTAACGCTGTTTCTGTCCCACTCACTTTCTTATCAAGCAAAAGCATCATCCGTGCTAAAGAGGATACTCCGCTCCCACCAATACCAATAAAGTGAACTTTTTTAATTTTTTCAAATAAATTCTGTTTCATTTTAGTTGTTTAACTAATTTTACAAATTGTTCTCCTCTGTCATATTCATTCTTAAAAACTCCAAAACTAGCCGCCCCTGGAGATAAAAGAATAATATCACCTTTTTTCGCAAATTTCTTTGCTTTTTTAAATGCTTTTTTCATATTATCAACAACTTCAATTGGTTTTGTTGAATATGAAATAATTTGATTAGTAGCTGTTCCCTTGATTAGAATTAACGCTTTTACTGTTTTGTTAACAAATTCTGTTATTTTTTTATAATCCAAATCTTTATTATTCCCTCCGGCAATGAGAATAATATTATTCTCATCACTCCTTAACGCTTTCAAGGCAGCCATTAAAGCATCTGGTGTTGTAGAATTCGTATCATTATAATAAGCAATATTTTTAAAATTTCTAACTAATTCAAGCCGGCCCGGTTCTCCCTTATAATTTTCGATTCCTTTTTTAATTGCTATTTTGCTTAGTCCCAAAATTTCTAATGTTTTTATTGCTAAAGAAATGTTTGTTTTATTGTGTTCTCCAATTAAATTAATCTTCCAATTATTAGAAATATAATTCTTTGTTTGAATAATTTTACTTTTGATTTTATTTTTAAATCTTTTCTTTATTTCCCGCTCTGCCTGCTCATTAATAATTAAATAATCATCTCTATTTTGATATTTAAAAATATTTGCTTTGTCATCAAAATAATGTTGCATATCCCCTTTATAATAATTTAAATGATCGGGCATAAAATTAGTGAAAACAGAGATATGAGGACTTATTTTTAAATCACCAAATCCTTGCAATTGCCATGAATCAAGCTCCAAAATAACAAAATCGCCTTTTTTTGCTTTTTTAAGCAAAGGCAAAGTGGCAATTCCTTTAATATTTCCACCTAAAAAAACATTCCTATTTTTTAAAGAATGTTTTTTTAATGAATTATAAATTATCTTTGTAACTGTTGATTTGCCACGAGTTCCTGTAATCCCAATAATAGTCGCTAAAGATAATCTTGCAAAAAGTGATGCATCCATTTCTATGGGTATATTATTTTTTTGTGCTTCTTTAATATATACAGAATCTAAAGGAACATTTGCAGCTCTGATAATAAGATCACGATTTTTAAAATCATCTAACTTATGTTCACCTAAAACATATTTAATGTTTTTAAATTTTTTTAATTTATCTAAAGCTAATTTTAATTCTTTTTTATTTTTTAAATCTGTAACAGTTAATTTTACACCTTGCTCAGCTAAAAATTTGACCACGCCTATACCACGGCCTAAGAGCCCAAGCCCCATAACTGTAATTTTCTTATTCTTAAAATACCGCTTATAATCTATTTTTTCTTTCATAAAACTAACACTTACTTATTTTATTATTCTTCTTCTCTAAAAGATTAAAAACAATACTAGCTAATGCGGCTAAGACAAAAACCCATTGAATAGCAAAATAAAATGAAATAAGAATAATTGAAATAACCATTAGAACACGTCCAAATTGAATAGACATTTCTCGTAAAACAGTAAATTCATCTACATAATGTTCTTGGTCAGCTGATATTTCATAAGTTAAAGCGTCAAAGGGCGTTCTAAGAAAAATACAAGTAATACTGTGATAGGCGCCAACAACAAAAATTTGAAAGGCAGTTGAGATAAAAATTTTAACTAGCCATCCAAAAGAATATAAGAGACTTCCCCATTTTAAAACTTTTTCCTTTTTAGCTTTTAAATCTATGTATTTACCTAAGAAGAGTTGAGCGATAACGGAAATAGCGATGATTAAAGTAGAAATAGCGCCAACTTTAAAATAGTTACCATCTAAGAGCTGATAAATAAAAATTGGCCAAACAACTATGCCAACTATATTTTCAGATCCATCAGCCATATAAGCCAAAACAGTTTTTCTTCTTTTTTTTGAAAAAAATTGTTTCCATGTTTCTCTAAATGTCCAAACAAATCTTTCTCTAGTTCTTGGGATTGTTAAATAAGGAATACCAGACGCAAAATAAAGAATAATTGCAATAACAAAAAGAACGTCGAAGTTAAAATAGGTTAAAATAAGGCCAGCTATAAGAGGAATAAATACTCCCAAAACAGAACGCGTTGCTTCAATAACGCTAACTTGCCTGCCTCGTGTTTTTTTGTTGGTAAATTTTGCAAAATTAACATGATAGGGTAGCCAATAAAGCAAACGATAGAAAACAAGAATTAAAAGAGACAGAGGAATTAAATATTTAAAATTATTTTGATCTATAAAATAAAAAATTATATAAAAAATCATTCCAAGAATAACACTGACTCGTAAAGCATTTCTAAACCCAAATTTATTTAAAAATTTTACTCCAAAAGAAACAGTTATTCCATAAAAAAGATATCCCGATCCATAATAAATAACTACTGCTTGAAAATTTTTATCAAAAAGATTATATAAAAAAATAGGCAAAAATATACCCAACATAGCAGAAGCAGTCATAACTATTGTTTTGCCTGTATATAAACGGATAAATCCCTTTGAAAGGGACTTATTAAAATATTTTTTTTCTAAAAACTTAAGCATAGATTTATTATAACAAAAACTGGAGTTTTTTAACAATCTCTGATAAGATATAATTTATAGAAGGGCGATTAACTCAGTGGCTAGAGTGTCTCGTTTACACCGAGAAAGTCGGGGGTTCGAATCCCTCATCGCCCACCATGGGAGAGGTGCTCCGAATGGCAAGGAACCGCTCTCGAAAAGCGGCGTCGCTTTGCGACTTGTGGGTTCGAATCCCACCCTCTCCGCCTTCGCCACGCTGAAGCGTGGCTACGGCGTGACAAAGTCCGCCAGTAGACACGCGAAAGCGGGATAAATATATATTAATCTTATGATTAACTTCTTAATAGACAATCAAATAACTTTTCTTTTTATAACAGCTCTAGTTTTGCTAATAGTTTGGAATGTTTTGTTGAATTTGAAAGTCTGGAATATTAAAAAGAAACTAAAAATCTTTTTTAATGGAAAAAAAGCATCAGATCTAGAAGGTGTGCTTTTTGAGGAAATTAAACGATTAAAAAAGGCAGAAAGTAATATTGTAGAACTTTCTAAAATATCAAAAAATTTAGAGAAAATAACTAAAAAAACTATTCAGAAAGTGAGCGTTATTCGTTTCAACCCATTTAAAGAAACAGGTGGAGATCAAAGTTTCGTTATCGCCATGCTTGATGCAAAAAACAATGGTCTGATACTATCTAGTCTATTTACAAGAGAAGGTACGAGAGTATATACTAAACCAATTGAATCCGGCCAATCAAAATATCCCCTATCAAAAGAAGAAATAGAAGCTCTCAAAAAAGCCGGGGTGAAATAAAAATGTTATTTTAAGCCATATAATGACAGCTAAAACAAAACAACAAAATAATTTTAAATCAAAACCGCCTGTCGTGGTTATTTTAGGACATGTTGATCATGGCAAAACATCTATTCTTGATTATATTCGAAAAAGCAAAATAACTGAAAAAGAATCAGGAGGAATCACCCAACATATTGGGGCTTATCAAATAGATCATAATAATAATAAAATAACCTTTATTGATACGCCAGGACATGAAGCTTTTTCAGCGATGCGCTCGCGTGGCGCTAAAGTAGCTGATATTGCTATTTTAGTTGTAGCCGCTGAAGAAGGAATAAAGCCTCAAACAAAAGAAGCGATTGACCATATAAAAAAGACAGGAATTCCCTTAATTGTTGCTTTAAATAAAATAGATAAAAAAGAAGCTCAACCAGATAAAGTTAAAGGAGAATTAGCTAAGAAAGAAATTATTGTAGAATCTTTAGGTGGACAAATTCCTTCTATTGAGCTTTCAGCTAAAACAGGACAAGGCATTGATGAACTTTTGGAAATGATATTATTAATAGCTGAAATGGAAGAATTGCAAATAGCAGCAAATACGCCCGTCTCAGGAACCATTATTGAATCAAATCATAACAAGCAAAGAGGCGCCACAGCTACTCTATTAATAAAAGAAGGAACATTAAGTAATAAAGATATTATTGGAACTGATTCAGCTTGCGGAAAAATAAAGACCATGGAAGATTTTCAATTAAATCCTATTAAAGAAGCAACTGCATCAATGCCTACTATTGTTACTGGCTTTAGCAAAGTTCCCCAGACCGGAGAAAAATTTTCTGTTTTTGATAATTTAGAACAAGCTCAGGCGAGAATTGAAAAACATAAACCAAAAACTGACTCATCATCTGAAAAAGAAGTTCTTTTGCTTGATCCAGATAAAAAAATTCTTAATATTATTATAAAAGCAGATGTTCAAGGATCAATAGAAGCTATTAAAAAATCTCTTAAAAGCATTCCTGACGATGAAGTTACTTTAAGAATCTTAAAAGCTGAAGCAGGAGATGTTATTGAATCTGATATTAAATTAGCTGAATCAGCTAAAGGTAGAATAATCGGCTTTAGAGTTAAAGCTAGTTCATCTATTCAACAAATAGCTCAACAAAGGAAAATAAAAATTGCTGTTTTTGAAATAATTTATGAACTTATCCAAGCGGTTAGAGAAATGCTTTCTAAGTTATTAGAACCAGAAATAATTAGACATCCTTTAGGAAAATTAAAAGTTCTTGCTTTATTTAAAAAAGAAAAAGACAGACAAGTTATTGGTGGAAAAGTTATTAACGGACAAATCAAAAAAAATGCATTAATTAATGTTATCCGCAATGAAAAAAAAGTAGGACAAGGAAGAATAATTCAGCTTCAAAGAGATAAAAAAGAAATAGAAGAAGTGTCAAAAGATCAAGAATGTGGAATCCTATTCCAAGGAACAACCATCATTGAAGAAAAAGATATTTTAGAATTTTTTAAAGAAGAAAAAAAGAAAAGAGAAATATAGTATTAATAAAATGTCCCAGAGGGTTAAAAAAGTTAACGAACTACTTAGGCATGAAATAAGTCAGTTACTTTTGAAAGAAATTGATTTTTGTGATATGTTAGTAACTATTACAGAAACTGATACATCGCCTGATTTAAGACATGCAAATGTTAAAATCAGTGTTTTACCCCAAGAAAAAAATGAATTAGCAATAGAAATAATTAATAAAAATATTTTTCGGATTCAGCAGAAACTTAACAAAAGATTACATATGAAACCTATTCCTAAAATTAGATTTGAAATTGACAAAGCAGAAATTAAAGCTCAAAGAATTGAAGAATTGCTTTCTAAGAATAAAAAATGATAAAATAATGGTCATGTGGCCGAGTGGCTAGGCAACGGTCTGCAAAACCGTCTACACCGGTTCGAATCCGGTCATGACCTCATAGATGCTCGGGTGGCGGAACTGGTTTACGCGCGACACTTAAAATGTCGTGGGAGCAATCCCATGTGGGTTCGAATCCCACCTCGAGCACAAATAAAAAAGACCTGTAATTAAACAGGTCTTTTTTATGTTGCTAATACTTCAACTTTAAGCTGTCTAGCTCCAAATTGCATTGCTTCCCAGCGAGTATTAAACCAGATATCAATTTTGTGACTATTTCTAATTGCCATTCTATCTTCAACTACAAAGATTTTATCTCCGTACATATCAGGAAAACGAACGTAAGTACCAAAGCTTAAAAAGTTACAAGCGACAATACCATCACGAACATGAGATCCTGAAGCGGTAATAAATGGTGTCGAGTCTGTTTGGTCTGGTGTGCTTGAATAAGCAGTTATAAGAACCAAACGACTTTCAGTTACTACTGGTGTATTTGGATTAGCTGATTGAACTAAAGCCTGTCCATGTAGAGTAACTAATCCATTAACAGGAGATAAATTTATTTCTTCTTGAATTGAATCTGATAAATTATATTGAGAAACAAATGTGTTTGAAACCAAACTAATTAAAGCTAAAGAAGCTGAAATTATTTGATTAATATACATATGTTTGTTTTTAAAGTAAATAAAAAACCCCTTTCAAGGTTTCCTATATACTAACATAGCATACTAAATCTGTCAATAGTGAGCGGGTAGAGGGAGTCGTCCGGCATGCGCCGGACGCCCCGCGAATGCTGGGGCGAACCCATTTCTAAACATTGAGCGGGTAGAGGGAGTCGAACCCTCGTTATCTGATTGGCAACCAGATGTAATAACCACTATACGATACCCGCCTGCGCTTCGCTTCGGCGAGGCAAGCCCGCCTATATTATTTTGATAATCCAATCATCCATCCTTTAATTTTATTAACTAAATTTACATCATTAATATTAATATGTAGAGTTCCATAAGGCAATTGATGTGGATCTCTTTTTCTTTTACTGCTTTTACTAATCTGTGTTTGAGAAGGACTAAATTGTTTTTTTGGAATTTTTGTAATTTTTGACCAATGAGTAATAGTTTTATTTTCTTCAATATTAGGATGAAGATGAACTCTTGCTGTAAACTTCTTTTCGCTAACAAGACAAATTTCTCTAAAAAATCTCATGATAATCCTAATCATTTCTGTATCAGAATTAGCAAAACGAGCAGACCATCTATTTCTTTTATTTCCTTCTGCCCAATAAAGAGCAACTCCTATTAAATGCAATTCTTTCTTTGTTAATCTTTTAATATCCTTAGATGCAGATAATTGAGCTTTTTTTGCTTTTTCTCTAGCTAAAACTGCTCGCTGCTTATTAAATCTAGTAATACTTTCTGCCCAACCTTTTCTAGTTTTATCCCAAAATTTCTTTTCTATTTCTGGAGACATTTTTATGTCTCTCAACCACACAGAAAGCGTACCTTTAGAAATATTCAAAATTTTAACAATTTCATTGTAACTCTTACCTTTTTTACGCAAGGAAATTGCTTTTGATTTATCTTGTCTCATATAATTGAACCTTCAAATATATCTATCTTTATTATATCTCGTTAGTTCAATAAAAACAAGTATTGTATTGTGGATAACTGTGCCGGGGGTGGGAGTCGAACCCACTACCTCAATTTTTTCAGAATTGCACTCTACCGATGAGTTACCCCGGCATATATTTAATTGGTGGACCGTGCCGGAGTCGAACCGGCGACCCCTTGCCTGCCAGGCAAGTGCTCTGACCAGCTGAGCTAACGGCCCGCGAATTTTGGACCATTTCTTAGCCCCGTTATCCAACGGGGCATAATATTTATTGCCAATCGCTTCACTCTTGGATAAATATTATGTACCCTCGGCAGGAATTGAACCTGCGACCTACGCGTTAGGAGTGCGTTGCTCTATCCGCTGAGCTACGAGGGCAAGTTCCCTGTCATCTATATAATATAATGTTTGACTAATTTAAGTCAATGGAATATACTAAATGTAAATAAGTATAAATCAAAATTTAAAATATGGAAAAATCACCGGTAGTACAAGTTATTAAAAAAGTTAGTCCTGCTGTCGTGAGCATTGTCATTAGTAAGGATCTTCCCAAAATTAGAAAATATCATATTCAACCTTTTGATGAATTTTTAGGACAGTATGGTCCTCCAATCACTCAATATCGCCAAGAAGGAAAACAAAAAGTTAAAATTGGTGGCGGGAGTGGTTTTTTTGTTTCATCAGATGGCATCATTATTACAAACAGACACGTTATCGTTTCGCCTGAAGTAGATTACACAATTGTTACATCTGATGAGAAGGAATATAAGGCAGAAATACTGGCCCGAGACCCCGTTAACGATGTTGCAATTATTAAAATTAAAAACGCTAAGAATAAGAAATTTCCTACTTTAGAATTGGGCGACTCTGATAAGGTAGAATTAGGACAAAGTGTTATTGCTATTGGTAATGCCTTAGGAGCTTTCAGTAATACTGTTTCAACTGGAGTTGTTTCAGGACTTAGTCGATTTATCACAGCTCATGATGGGATTTCTGGACAAGCAGCTGAATTAAGAGGATTAGTCCAAACAGACGCTGCAATTAATCCAGGAAATTCAGGCGGACCACTCCTTGACCATGATGGCAAAGTTATTGCTATTAATGTAGCGATTGTTATGGGAGCTCAGAATATAGGATTTGCTATTCCTATTGATAACGCTAAAAAAGATTTGGTTGATTTAAAAAAACACGGCAGAATTATTCAGCCATTTTTAGGTGTTAGATATATACCTATTAGCAAACAGCTTCAAGAAAGTTTTGCGCAAAGATTTAATATTCGCATACCTATTGATCATGGCGCTTTAGTTATAAAAGAGCCAAACATTGGAGATCCAGCAGTAGTTCCTAATAGTCCAGCAGACAAAGCAGGTATAATTGAGAATGATATTATTCTTGAATTTGATAAAATAAAAATTAATGAAAAGAAACCATTGCAAGAATTAATACATAAACACAAACCAGGAGATATTATTAAGGTAAAAATATTGAGAGGAGATAAAATAGGAACAACAACTTTAAAATTGGAAGAAAGAAAATAGGCAAAGACTTTACTCTGCCTGAGAACAAAGCCCTCTAAAATTTTAGAGGGCTTTTGTTTTCTAAAAATAGATTTTTAAATTAACCAACAATAAAATAATAGATATAAAAAACAATAGGCAAAATCCACTGAAAAGCGAAAAATATAAAAAACAATAAAATAAACATTCCATATTGTTCCAAAAACATTCTTATATCTCTCGAAGAGTCAGGTAAAAAAGTAAACAAAATTTTAGAGCCATCAAGTGGAGGAATTGGAATTAAATTAAAAATAGCTAAAAGAATATTTAGAAAGACAATTAAGCTAAAAATCTGAGCCATTTCTGCTGGAATAAATAACCCAGATGAATTAAAACGCAAAACTAACCCGAAAATTAAGGCGATTAAAAGATTTGCCGATGGACCAGCTGCTGCTACTTTAGCTATTCCATATTTTTGATCACGAAGATTATTAGGATTAAAAGGAACGGGTTTTGCCCATCCAAAAATCGCTTGTCCTCCAGAAAAAACAAAAATCATAAAAGGAACTACTAAAGAACCCCAAATATCTAAATGTTTTAGAGGATTAAGTGTTAATCGACCGTAATTTTTAGCTGTTGAATCGCCTAAACGAAATGCCATCCATCCATGAGCAAATTCATGAATAACAATTGACATTAGAAGAACAGCTAATTGAAAAATTAGGAGAGTAAATGATTCCATAAGGTCTTGAAAAAATATATTTTAAATGTTAAGATAATTTTAATATGTCTAGAAGATGTACTGTTTGCGGTAAAAAATCGATGGTTGCGGTTACACGCAAGAAGTTACGTGGTCAGTATAACCCAACCGGTAAAAAAAGAAAATACCCTAATTTACAATGGGTTCGTCTTGAAAATGGTAAAAGAGTTAAAGCTTGCGCTAAATGCATCAAGACAATGAGTAAAACTAAATAATTTATATAAGTTCACAAATAAAAAACGCCTTGCCAAGCGTTTTTTTATTTGCTCGGCAAGGCGCAATACTATGCATCGATTCTTTTACAATTGCAGGCTGACTTAATTCCATAACGCCAACCACTATTAGTTTGTTGTACTTCGGGGAAAGTAAGAACTTTGACTCCCTTGGGGATCAGTATAAAGAGCCATTTCTTACCACTTTTATGCATCTCTTTTTTGTTCGGAGACCAAAAAAACGCGATGAAGCCGTTTCTTAGGCCAACATGTGTTGCATTTTCAGGAATTTCGTACTTCTTGTTAGGATCTAATTTTGCGTTCTTTCCGATCTTGTCAAATCTTGGCATAATCCCCTCCTTATGAAATGATTAATAAAATAAAAAAGAACTTACTTATAAATTTATAATAATATACTTATAAATTTATGTCAAGCCCGCCCGGCGGGGTCAACTCTATTCTTTAATTCCATCCAAATTTACATCGTATAATATTGCTTCTGGAATTAATCTATATCTAACTATTTCTTTAGAATTAAACCAAATTTTAATTTCTTTTTCTGCTTCTTCAACGCTTGCCGAAGCGTGAACTAAATTTCTGATTGCCCGATCATCAGTATCGGCTAAGGAATAAGAATCAATTGTAAAATCACCTCTGATTGTTCCCACGTCAGAAGATAATGGCTCTGTTGCTCCAGTAATTTTTCTAATAACACCTATTGCTTCATTGCCCTGCCAAATCATAGCAATAACAGGACCAGCTATCATAAAATCTTGCAATCTTTTCAAAACAACCATGCCTACTTTTTTTGGTTCACTATAAGGAGGATTTATTCCCTTCTTTTTATACGCTTCAATAGATTTTCTTCCTACATCTTCAAGCCATCCATCAAATACTAAATAATGACTCTTTATTTGCTCTTTATTTGGAATAAAGAATTTTAAAGCTATTAATTTTAATCCTGTTCTTTCATATCTTTTTATCACTTCTCCAATCAGTGAACGCTGAATTCCATCTGGCTTAATTAAAACTAAACTTCTTTCTTTTTGTCTTAAATTTTTATTCATATGCGGTTAGTATATCAAACAAAATTCCGTTCGTCAAAATTTTTATATCTCCATCTTCATCTGTCCTATAAATAACAGAATTTTTTAAACGCTCTAAAACTTCATCATTAGGATGCTTATATTGATTATCTCTACCAACAGAAATAACTGACGCTTGCGGATTAATCATTTCAACAAAATTATAACTGCTTGATGTCTTGCTTCCATGATGAGGCGCTTTCAAAATATCTGATTCTAAATCTAAATCTTGATTAACTAAATAATTTTCAACTTTTTTTTCAATATCACCAGTTAAAAGAAATTCTATATCCCCATAAACTAATTTACCAACTATTGAAGCGTTATTAGCTGGTTTTGAAAAAGATTCAATTAAAGATTGTTCTGGCCAAATAATTTCTAAAAATATATTTTCATCTAAAAATATTTTCTGACCTGATTGAGCTAATATTAAGGGGATATTTTTTTCTTCAATTAATTCCCGCCATTTCCTATAAACAGCCGTATCTTTTTCAACCCCACTAGTTAAAATATATTTAACATCATAATATTTAAGCACCTCAATTAATCCAGTGATATGATCGGCATCTGGATGAGTCAAAATAATCAAATCAATCGTTCTGTCGTAAAAAGCAATTGTTTTATTTAATTTTTCTAAAATTATTTTGTCAGGACCGCCATCAATCAAAATTTGTTTCTGATTAGGCGTTTCAATAAAAATACTATCGCCTTGTCCTACATCAAAAAAACAAACTTCTAAAAATTCGTTATCCGCAAAAGTAAAAATAACTGACCAGATAAAAACAGCTCCGCTAAAAAGAATAATTAAAGCTAAATATCTAATTTTACGCATAATTTATAGCGCCAGATAAAAATAATTAAAGCTAAATAATAACCAACTAGAAATATTAATGAAAAACTTTTAAATTCATAAAACGCTAATGGGACAGATGACAAATAATCAACAACCATAATAACATAAGCAAGCAGGAGCCAATTTAATAAGGCAATAATTTTAGCTAAATAAATCCAAATCAAACCAATAAAACATAAAAATATCCCTGAGATCATTATAACGGGCAATAAGGGAACAATTAAAATATTAGCAATTGGCGAAATCAGTGATAATTGACCAAAATGGAAAACGAGAAGAGGCAAAACACCTAATTGAGCGGATAAAGTCATTGTTAAAATATCTTTAATGCGAAATGGATTAGGCCATTTAACTATTTTATCATCTAAAATCGGTTTTAAATAAATAATACTTAAACAAGCCATAAAGGAAAGTTGAAATCCAACATCAGATTTTATTAATAAGGGATTAATTAAAAGCATAATCACAGCCGCAAAAACAATTGCTCGCCCCGCACCTCGCAAACGGCCTAATTTCTGAGCTAGCAATAGTAAGCCAGCCATAATTCCTGCTCTAACAGCCGAAGCCGGAGCGCCGATCATTAAGATATAAAGAATTAATAGAATTATAACAAAATAAAATGCTTGTCCTCTCCAAAGCCCTATTCCTAAGGCTAAGAAAAGTAATATCTGAGTCATGATTATCATATGCATCCCCGAAATAGCCACAATATGTCTTGTCCCACTAATATTTAATTTTTCTTTTAATTCATCAGAGAGTCCAAATTTATCTCCAAGAAAAATAGCTTTTAAAATAGCTGATTGTGGAGGTAATAATGTCTGTTCAATAACATTTCTTAATTTATCTTTAAAATTAAAAATTCTTTGAAAAAACCAATTTCCTTGATTTTCAGCTAGCCGATTAATTGTAGACCAATACATAACTAAATATATTTTATCTTTAGCTAAATATTCTTGATAATCAAAGTCTTCAAAGACAGCTGGTTCTAATAACTTGCCTGTTATTTCCAATTCATCGCCGTAATAATATTCTGGATATAGTTCTGTAGTAATTAAAATTTTACCTTCAATTTCTTCTGCTTTAAACTGAAACTTTTGTTGATTAATTCTTTGTTCTGGTTCTTTAATAATAATTCCCTTAAGATTAACCTCTTGATCGTAATATTGGCTATTTTCTTTGTTTTCAGAAGCTATAAAAAAAGAGTAAATAAAAACCCCTGCGATAAATAATAGACAGAGATAAAGAAGTATTTTAGAAGGGGTCATCAAAATTCAATTCCTTTTCTTGATTTTATGTTTTTAGTATAATAATGTTTAATTTCTTTCATCTCTGTAACTAAATCAGCTAATTGAATAAGTTTTTTTGAAGCATTGCGACCTGTTAAAATAAGCTCTGTATCTGACGGAGTTTTTTTAATTAAATTAATTAAGTCTTCAGTTTTAATTAAGCCAAAATAATCTGCCATATTCATTTCGTCTAAAATTATTAAATCATATTTCTTGCTTTGAATAGCTTTTTGAGCAAAATTAAAACCCTGCTTTGCAAGGTCATAATCTTTTTCTATTAAATTATCTTTACTAACGAATCCTTTTTTGCCAAAAATTTTGAAATCAAAGTATTTTATCTTATTAATTGCTTTTAACTCTGAACTCTTTCCATCTTTTAAAAATTGAATTAATAAAACTTTTTTGCCAGCGCCGATAGCTCGCAAACCAAGCCCTAAAGCCGCCGTTGTTTTGCCCTTTCCATTGCCTGTATATATTTGAAACATATTTATATATTACAAGTTGGACAACTTCCAGGAGGTAAATCTGGAATATCAGGCGAAGGATCACGCAATTCAGGAGAAACATCTTTTTCTTTAATCATTTTTTTATTACCTTTTGATAAAGATCCTTGCTCTTTGCCTTTAATATTTAAAACCTGTTGTTTTCTACTTTCATTCCTATAAAAAGTTACGCCTTTACATCCTAAATCATAAGACATATTATATGCTTTTCTGATATCATCTTCTGAAGCAGAATAAGGAAAATTAATTGTTTTGCTTGTGGCGTTATCAACATGTTTTTGAAAAGCTGCTTGCATCTTTATATGATCTTCCGGCTTAATATCTAAAGTAGTAACAAAAATCTTTTTTATATCAGCTGGAATTTCTTTAATATCTTGAATACTTCCCTTCCTTGAAATATCCTCAATAAGCTTTTTAGACCAAAAGCCGCGTTCTTTAGCTATTTCTTCAAAAATATAATTAACTTCAATTAACTCTTGATTGCCTAAAACATGCTTTCTAGTATAAGCAATAGCAAAATGTGGTTCAATGGCTGATGAAGCGCCAGCAATAATACCGATTGTCCCAGTTGGAGCAATTGTCGTTACGGTTGCATTTCTAACTTTAGGCATATTCTTTTCATTATAAATACTATCCTTTAAATTAGGAAAAACCCCTCTTTGTTCAGCTAATCCAACTGATGCCTTTCTGCCTTCTTCTTGAATAAATTTCATTATATTTTTACCAATTGTTAAGGCTTTTCTAGAATTATATGGAATCCTTAATCTAATAAGCATATCCGCAAAACCCATTATCCCTAATCCTATTTTTCTATTACCTCTGGTCACTTTCTTTATTTCTTCTAAAGGATAACGATTAACTTCTATAACATTATCTAAAAAATGAACCGCATTAATAGTTGTTTCTTTAAGTTTATCCCAGTCAATTTCCCAAATTTTTGACCGAGCAGTTTTTTTCTTAATCATCTTGCTTAAATTAATACTGCCCAAGTTACAACTTTCGAAAGGCAATAATGGCTGCTCCCCACAATTATGCAATAGAAAACCATTTCCGTCAAATGCATTGATGCCAGGTATTTGAATATCATAAACATCTTTTTCCCCAATAGAAACAATATCTTTAATCGTAGCTATAAATCTTTCTCTAACCATTCTCCTGCTAAACCCTTTAATTAATGAACTTAATTTATTTTGCTTATCTTTGTCACCAAAACCAATTCTTTTATAAAAAGTCACGATATTTTCTCTTGAGATAATGAGTTCATGTTGGGCTTTTACATTATATAGCTTATTACCTCCTTTACCATCAGGAAGATTTTTTTGTCCAGCATTTCTTCTATTAACATGTAATTGTGAAAAAATACCAAATCTCAATAACATACGCTGTACAGCTTTTAATCTTTCTAAATCACTTTGAGCTAACCTTACACTAATTCCATTAACTCGAGTTCCTTGCACTGAACCATCTGCATCGAAAAAACCCTTTAGAAATCCTTTATAAAAATCTGACGAAGCCTTTTCAATTTCAGAGGTAATTTTTTTCTTATTATCCATACCTAATTCTTTTACTAGTTTTTTTAAACAACCTGTTGATAGTCTGTATTCTCCTCTATCTAAAATTAGATTTTGCCATCCTTTAAAGTCAGATCTGTGTGGCATATTTTTAGTATATTTATCAACTAATTTGCGAACACTCTTATCTCCGATATTTTCTCCCCAACTACTTAAAACAACCTTATCTTTTTTAATTGTACCATCTCCTATTAATAGACCTATCAAATATCCCTCTTCACTATTGTATTTACCAGGCCATTGATAGTTTTTATTAACATTAATTATAATTTTATCACCTGGTTTTAATTTTCCAGCTTCTTCCCAATCAGAATTAACTATATATCTGCTCATTCTTTTAACTTTTTTGATTGGATGATTTGCAGTTAAAGATATTTCATAACCTTCTTTGGTTGTTAATTTAAATATTTTTTTAATACCAGTATTAAAAAAACCATTTCCAGAATTAGACCATTCTTTCCCATTTACAATAACTTTAGTTTTTTTACCAATCAATTCCTTAACCTGTCTAGGTCCATCATTAGTCATTATCCAAGAATCATCTGAAATGCAAGGATTAGTACTTTCTATTTCTCCAAGCTTGGGTGTTGGGTTGTCTTCATTGATCCTATCAATAAAAATAACTCCTGGTTCTCCATTCTTCCACGCATAATCAACTATCAAATCAAAAACCTTATTGGCATCCAATTGACCAGAAATTTGGCCGTCTCGAGGACTTATCAAATTATATTTTTTCTTCTTTTTAACAGCGCTCATAAATTCGTCAGTTAAAGCTACGGAAATATTAAAATTATTTAAAACGCCTTCTTCTGATTTGGATGTAATAAATTCCAATATATCAGGATGGTCTACCCTTAAAATACCCATATTAGCGCCTCTTCTTTTACCTCCTTGTTTTATTACTTCTGTAGCAGCATTAAAAACACTCATAAAAGATAGTGGACCAGAAGAAGCTCCTTGAGTTGATTTAATATTATCTCCTCTTGGTCGCAACCGAGAAAAATTAAAACCTGTACCACCACCACTCTTATGAACCAAAGCAGTATTTTTAACTGCTTCAAAAATTTCTTCCATCGAATCACCTACAGGCAGAACAAAACAACCACTAAGTTGCTGGAGTACACCTCCGGCATTCATTAATGTTGGGGAATTAGGTAAGAACTCTAATGAGGCCATCATTTTATAAAATTTTTCACCAATACCAAAAAGCTCGTCATCCGAAATTGAGGGATTAAAAAACGACTCAGCTGAAGCAATATTAGCAGCTACTCGCTGAAATAATTGCTGAGGCGTTTCAGTTATTTTTCCTTGTTCATCTTTTTTTAAATATCTTGATTCAAGAACTTTTAAAGCGTTTGGAGTAAGTTTTGTTTTTACATTACGACTCAAAAGCCACCATTTAGCATCTCTTAATTCTTTTCTCTTTTGACGATAAAGACTATATAGCTCCGCGATATCTTTTTGTCCTTCTTTAGCTAATGTTTCAATGACTACATCTTGAAGTTGTTCTACTTTTGGAACATCATCTTTAAAACGTTTATCTAAAATATTAACGACACTATCAGAAATCTTTTTAGCTAAATTTTTATCTTCTTTCTCTCCTGCTTGAAGGGCTTTAAAAATAGCTTCTGCAATCTTAGCTTGATTAAAATCAACAATCCGACCATCTCTTTTTTTAACACTCTGGATATGTTTTATATTCTTTTTAGGCATAAAAAAATTCCTTTGTTTTTTTACCGACATTATTTGACTCTATGCTAATCCCCCTTAATTATTTATATTAATAATATCAACACAAAAAAACAAAGAACACCTCCATTTTACTCTAAATTTAAAAGACAGTCAAATGACTGTCTTTTAAAAAATAACATGTAAATAAATTTACTTCATTTTTCTTCTAATAAAAGCGGGGATGTCCCATTCATTTTCAACTTCTTCAATTGAATCAGCTTTAAATTTAACAGGAGTTTTTTTCTTCTCTCTATTATCTATATTAACAGGAGAAATATCTTGTATTTTTGTTTCGCTTGATTTCTTTAATAAGCTTTCATCAAACCCAGTAGCAATAACAGTAACCTTAATTTCTCCTTTCTTTAATTTGTCATCCATAACCGCTCCGAAAATAACTTTTGCATCTGAATCTATTGACTCAGTTATAACTTTAGCTGCTTCATTTATCTCAGCCATAGCTAGATCTGAACCACCGCTAACATTAAATAACACGCCTTTTGCTCCGTCAATATTAATCTCTAGTAAAGGAGAATTAATAGCTATCTTAGCAGCCTCAACAGCGCGATCTTCTCCAATTGCTCTTCCAATACCCATTAAAGCAGAACCAGTATTTTGCATAATTGCTTTAACATCAGCAAAATCAACATTAACTATTCCTGGAGTAACTATTAAATCTGAAATTCCTTGAACTGCTTGCCTTGAAACATCATCAACTACAGAAAAAGCGTTTAATAATGATGTCTTTTTATCAATAACTGAAAGTAGTTTATCATTAGGAATTAAAATTAAAGTATCAACATTATCTTTAAGGTTAGCTAATCCTTCTTCAGCAATTTGGGCTCTTTGCTTTCCTTCAAAAGCAAAAGGCTTAGTAACGACAGCGACTGTTAGAGCTCCTGAATCTTTTGCGGCTTCAGCAATAATCGGACCTGCTCCAGTGCCTGTTCCGCCTCCTAGTCCATAAGTAATAAAAACCATATCAGAACCCTTAACTACTTCATGAATTTCATCGCGATTCTCTTCAGCTGCTTGTCTTCCTATTTCTGGATTCATTCCAGCTCCTAATCCTTTGGTAAGATTTTTTCCAATATGAACCCTTTCAGGCGCGTTAACATGATGTAAATCTTGCGCATCAGTATTAATAGCGACAAAATCAACTCCATGAATTTTACATGAAATCATTCGGCTAATGGTATTACCTCCACTTCCTCCGACCCCAATAACCTTAATTTTAGCAAATGATTCTACTTCTGGTTTTATTTGAGCCATAATTTTAAAATAAATTATTATAATTAATAACGAGGATCTTTAGAAGACCCTCCTTAATATTCTAAAAATTAACACAAATGGAAAAATAATGCAAGTTTTTACGGTGAAAAATCTTTAAACCATTTTTTAATTATCTCAACAGTTGGTCCAACTGATATTTTACGCCGATTTCCACTATTTTTACATTTATCTGCATTCCAGAGAATTAATCCAACAGCTGTTGCAAAAGCAGGGTCATCAACCTCATCAATAACACTTTCTACTTCTAAAGGAAAGCCGACCTGAGCAGGAAGCTTTAAGATACTCTTGGTTAAATCAACCAAACCAGGCATTTTAGCTCCGCCTCCTAAAAGAACAACTCCTGCAGGCAATAATCCTTGACGGTTAATGTTTTTTAATTCTTTATTAACTAATTCTAATGTTTCAACCAAACGAGCTTCAATTATTTTAACAACGTCTGAACGAAGAACAGTTCCTGATTCTTCTAGTCCTAATTTAGATAAATCAATTATTTCTTTTTTATTAATTTCTGAAGAAATAGCTGAGCCATATTCTAATTTTACTTTTTCAGCTAAATCAATACTTCCTCTTAATCCGATAGCAATATCATTTGTAATATGAGAAGAACCAACTGGCAAAACACAACTATGAACAATATTACCTTCTTCGAAAACAGCCATATTAGCCGTTCCTCCACCTAAATCAAGCGCTAGTACTCCTAATTCTTTTTGACGCTTATTTAAAGCTGCCTGACTGGCTGCTAACGAGACAGCAATCATCCCATCTTTTTCTAAACCAGCTTCAGAAATACATTTGTATAGATTTTTGATATAAGGAGATATCCCTTCAACAACTAAAGCGTCTATTTCTAGTCTAACACCATTCATTCCTACAGGATCTTTTATATCACTTTGATTATCAACTGAAAAATTACGAGGAATGGTGTGAAAAATTTCTCTGTTTTGAGAAACAGGAATAGTTGAAGCAGCGTTAATAACCCTATCAACATCTTCTTTAGAAACCTCGCCATCAGCCCTTGAAACAGCGATAACGCCTTTTGTTGGTTTAGAAGTAATATGATTGCCACTTATACTAAAAACAACACGATCAATAGAAGTGCCACTATTTCTTTCGGCTTCCTGAATAGATTTAGTAATACTTTTAACCACATCATCAACATCAACTACTATTCCATGACGCAAACCAAAAGAAGGAGCTTGGCCAATACCAATAATCTGTGGACTAGCTTGATCAGCTCTTATTTTGGCCACTATTGTCCTGACAAAACAGGTTCCTATATCTAATCCAGTTATTATTTGCTCTTTTGGCATAATTTATTCAAAATTATATTTTCTACATCCTTCATCTTTTCATGGTCATATCCCAATAGATGAAGCGTACCATGAATCAATAAAATAGTTAGTTCTTTTTCTAAAGAATGATTTAATCGTTTTGCTTGCTTTTTTGCTTGTGGAAAACAAAGAATAATTTCTCCTAATCTCTTAATATTATCAGGCGGATCAATAAATTCAATATCTTTATTTTTTTTTAAACGAGGAAATGCTTTAGCTAAATAAGGAATTACACTTTTGTTTTCAAATGACAAAACATCTGTTACACGATTTTTACCACGATACATTTTATTCAACTTTCTTATTCTCCCATCGCCTACGATAGCCAAGCTAATTTCTGTTTTATCTTTTATATCAACCTCCTTCAAAACAGTTTTTACAATCTTTTGAAAAAACTTTTCATCTATTTCATTTTGGGTAAAATTGCGAATTTCAAGCATTGTATAAATATTATTTCTTCAATTCTTCCTGAACGATTTTACTAACTGCGTTGCCATCTGTTTTACCTTTGAATTGAGGCATAATCGCACCCATGAGCTTACCAGTTTCTTGAGACCCGCTAATTCCCAATTCTTCTATCTTTTCTTTAACTATTTTTCTAATTTCATCTTCACCCATCTGTTTTGGCATATATTCCATAAGGATTTCCAATTCTTTTTTTTCATTTTCAGCTAAATCTGAACGACCACCTTTTTCATATTGTTCAATAGAATCTTTTCGTTTTTTAACTTCGCTTGAAACCACCTCTATAACTTCTTCATTTGTCAATTTGCTCATCTCATCTAATTTACTTTCTTCTTCGCCTGCTTTACTTAATTTAGCTCTATTATCTTTTTCTCTATTAAACACATACGAAGAAACCATACGTAAAACAGAAAGCCTTAGTGCATCTTTTTCTTGCATGGCTTTTTTTAAATCCTCTTTAATCTTATCTTTGATCATATTTTTATAATTTTTACCTTCTTCTCCATTTTGGTTCTTCTTCTAAAAGACCCATTTTTCTTAATTTTTCTTTCTCTTTTCCGACTTTCACTCGATAGACAGCGCCATCTCTACGTTCTTTTTTAGTTTTATCTTTTTCGTAAAATCTTTCCTTACGCGCCCGAACCAAAACACCGCTTTGTTGAATTCTTCTTGAAAAGCGTCTTAATAACCCTCTAGTTGTTTCTCCTTGTTGTTTTTTAACTTCAATTGACACATAGTTCACCTCCTTTATTTTGAAAAAATAAATTTCATGATTGAATTTTTACTTCTTTTTCTTCTTTAATCAATTCAATTAATCCCTCGACTAATTTTTTTGGATTTGAATTGTAAACAATTTTTCCTGGACCACGATGAGATGTTTCAACAATTTCTTTAATTTTATCAGCCGTGCCTCCACTACCAGTTAAAACACCTATTGGCTTATTATCTTCAAAAGCAATACTAAATTCATTTAAGGTGCCCATTCTTCCACAAATAATGATAACTGCATCTGAAGAACGAGTTAGAATAAGGTTTCTTCCAGAATAATTAAATCCGGTGTAAACAATAACATCATGAAAATCAGTAGGCAAACGATATGATTTTACATGAGCTTTTTCTGAAGCAGCTGGCGAAAAACCTATCACAATACCATTTTCTTCCTTAGTCCCGATGGCTGCCCAATAAGGAATGCCGATTGTTGCTCCCGTAACAAGCACCCCATTATGTTTAGCGATTTCTCTACCCACTTCTTTTGATGATTCCGAAGCGCCCTCAGAACAATGTCCTGTTGCAGCTGCCCCTGAAACACAAATTTTATATTTTAAATAAGTTTTTTGTTCCATCTACTTTAATCTACTATTTTTTTTAGTTTTTGTCAAAGTTACAATTCAACTATTTCGCCCATTTCAGGAACTTGAACAGATAATCCTAAATTATCCTTAATATATTGAGCTAATATATTAGCAGGTTCTTCTTCACCATGACAAACAAATATTTTTTTAGGTCGTTTTGAAGAATCAGGACGTATTGTATTAGAAACCCAAACTATTAAATCCTTTTGATCAGCATGCGATGAATAGCCATTAATGTGTTCTATTTTTGCTTTAATTGGAATAATTTTATCTAAGATTTTAACTTCATTAGCTCCTTCTAAAATTTTCCTGCCAAGAGTGCCTCTTGCTTGGTAAGTAACAATCAAAAGAGTATTTTTAGGATCTGATAAATAGCGCGCTTCATGGTGTATAATTCTGCCACCTTGAGACATACCCGCTCCAGCAATAATAATCTTAGGCGGAGTAATATCATTAATTTCTTTTGATTCTTTTGTTAATAAAGTGAATTTTAATCCTGGAAATTTAAATATGTCATCGCCTGATTTAACTAATAAATTAGTTTTTTTATTATAATATTCA